>Ga0209988_10000021_pt1 | contig 72540 bp, 58 predicted proteins | sample N075metaG_FD_183115 | JGI IMG/M metagenome (GOLD analysis project Ga0209988, IMG submission 183115) | Deep subsurface microbial communities from Kermadec Trench to uncover new lineages of life (NeLLi) - N075 metaG (SPAdes) (version 2) | ecosystem: Environmental > Aquatic > Marine > Ocean trench... | reverse complement strand
GTCCGCGCGACTGCGGCCGACGAGCGCAGAAGCTGTACCTGACCTACCCGCCACCTCGGCTGTCTTGCTGGAGGTGTGCCGGCCTCACGCACCGATCGGCCCAGGAGCATGACAGTCGTCTCGACCTCGCCCGGCGTGACCCTCCGTCCTTCATACGAAGTCGTGAGGAAGCGCCGCACACCCTGAGGTCCAAGTGCATCACTGCTGAACTCCACTTCCGATCAAGGAGGTTCAACCTACAGCAGTACAAAGGGCGTGGTTGGGGTCGAAAGTCGAATGTGTACCTCCTGCCGGTCCCGGGCCACGACCTTCGCGAGTTGCAGACCGAAATCAGCCAGAAGCTGCAGCGGCAGTCGCTCGATGGATCGAAACGCGAATGACCGAGCCGAACCGATCAAAAGAAGCTTCTGGGGCCACTCAAGCAGGCCCGACAGCGAATCGCGAGCAACTCCCCGAGCTTTCCCAACGAATCGGTCTGAGGCCGAAGGAGGCCGCAGAGGCGCTCGGGATCTCCGATCGTACGCTCCGCACGTGGATGCGGAACGAGGAGCTGCCCTTCCTTCGGGTCGCCGGCGTGGTGCTGATTCCGCGGGAGGAGCTGGAGCGGTGGCTCAAGCAGCGGATCGAGCGCGAGAAGCGGGCCGAGGCCCTGGCCGAGGAGATCCTGGCCGATCTTTAGAAATACACTTTATATTTCATATTTGATGGATAGAATATGATCACGATGGCGGCCCGAAAGAGCAGGCGAGGCGGCGCGAGACCGGGAGCCGGGAGGAAGCGCATTGTCCAGGACCCAGAGCGGATCGCGGTGGATCTCGAACGGTCGGATCTCGATGCAATGCGGACGCTCGCTGAGAAGCGCGGCACGTCCGTCGCCGGCCTCATCCGTCGCGCCGTCGCCGCGTACCTGAAGCGATCCGAGAGGAATTGAGAATGGCTGCCAAGCTCCGAGAGAAGGACGGGTTCTGGTGGGTCGTCGTCCATCACAAGGGACGGCGGAAGTGGAAGAAGATCGGGAAAGACAAGCGCGAGGCCCAGAAGGTCGTCAAGAAGGTCGAGGCGATGCTCGCGCTCGGACAATTCACGATGGAGCAGGAGCGGCAGTCTCCAACCGTCGAGGATGCTCTCAATCGCTGGTACGAGGACTACCGGAGCACCTTCTCCCCTTCGTTTGCCGAGACCGCCAAGCTCAACATCGACCGGCACTTGATCCCGTCCCTGGGGAAGATCCGGCTGCGGGAGCTATCCGAGCGCGACCTGCTGCGCTTCGTGCGCGAGAAGACCGACCGGGAGCTGACCGAAAAGCCGCTCCGCGCTTCGACCGTCCTCAACATTCTCTCCGTGCTTCGACGCGTAACGACTCTTGCAGTGGACGATGGCGAGTTGGACCGGAACCCGTGCCGGAACCTCGGGCGACTCCTCGCGAAGGTCAAACGCCAGCAGGCCGAGGAAGTCGAGCATGTGGACGCCTGGAGCCGGGAAGAAGTGGCGAAGCTTCTCACCCTGACCCGGGATACCGAACCGGGTTTCTACCCGCTGCTGGCGTTCTTGTTCTCGACCGGCTGCCGGAAGGGTGAGGCGCTCGGCCTCAAATGGCAGGACGTGGACTTCGAGGGCGGACGGATCCTGATCCGCCGAGCCCTCGTGCGGGGCAAACTCGGCACTCCCAAGAGCGGAAAGGCCCGTTCGGTGGTGCTCTCCCCTGCCCTGTCACAAACGCTCGGAGATCTCCTCTCCGAACGGCGTAGAAAGGTCCTCAGGGGGTCGTGGACAGAGGTTCCCGAGCTGGTCTTCTGTTCGGAGACGGGTGGCACCCTCGATGAGCGCAACGTCACGCGGACGTGGCACCGCATCCGTCGGAAGGCTCAGAAGCTCGGCGTCCGTCCCCTGCGACTGCACGACGCGCGCCACAGTTACGCGTCGCTCGCGCTCGCCGCGGGCAAATCCATCCGTTGGGTGGCCGACCAGCTCGGCCACGCCAACCCTGAACTGACCCTCCGCGTCTACGCCCACGCCCTTCGCGAGGAGGAAACCGACCTCGGGTTTCTCGACTTTGAGGGCACCAAACGGCACCCCCGCGGCACCAAGGTTCGGGCGACACGCGGAACGAGAAAGCCCCTCCGCGCAACACCGCGAAGGGGCTCTCGTTTACTGGAGCACGAGACCGGGCTCGAACCGGCGACCCCCACGTTGGCAACGTGGCGCTCTACCAACTGAGCTACTCGTGCTCGAAATCGGATCGCGCAGTATAGCGGGGGATCGACGCTGCCCCACGGGCCCCGTCGTCACGGATCGCCCTCTGCGGCCTGCTAGAGCTTCTGGACCTTGTCCCGGGCTCCCGGAACGCCGTGGGTCGCATTGCGGGTGTCGTAGATCCGGGTCGAGCCGGCCACGACCCTCGCGTAGTCTACGTCGGCGTGGTTGGTGACGATGACCGTGACGTCGGCGGCGGCCAGCGCGTCGTCCGTCAGGTCGCAGTTCTTGTAGGTCCGCCCCTCGACGCTGATCTCGCCGACGTAGGAATCGTGGAAGCTGACCTCGGCCCCGCGCTCGGCCAGCAGACGGATCACGTCGAGGGCCGGTGACTCTCGGATGTCGGAGACGTCGGCCTTGTAGGCGACACCCAGCACCAGCACCTTGGAGCCGTTCATGGCGATGCGGTCCTGGTTCAGGATTTCGCTGACCTTGTCCACCACGTACTGGGGCATGTGACCGTTGATCTCGGTGGCGAGCTCGATGAAGCGGGCCTGGAAGTTGAGGCTCTTCATCTTCCATGCGAGATAGGTCGGATCCACCGGGATGCAGTGTCCGCCCAGCCCGGGCCCGGGCAGGAACTTCATGAAGCCGTAGGGCTTGGTGGCCGCGGCCTCGATCACCTCCCAGACGTCGAGATCCAGCCGATCGCACATCAGGGCGATCTCGTTGGCCAGGCCGATGTTGATGGCGCGGAACGTGTTCTCGAGCAGCTTCACCATCTCGGCGCTCTGGGTCGACGAGACCTTCACGACCTCGTCGAAGACGGCGCCGAAGATCTTGGCCGCGAGTTCGGTGCAGATCGCCGTCTCGCCACCCACCACCTTGGGAACCTCGCGAACCTTGAACTTCTTGTTCGCCGGATCGATGCGCTCGGGAGCGAAAGCCAGCGCGAAGTCCTCTCCGATCCGCAGCCCGCTCGACTCCAGCAGCGGGACGAAGAGCTCGTGGGTCGTGCCCGGATAGGTCGTACTGCCGAGGATCACCAACTGCCCGCTGCGAAGGCGCTTGCGGATCTCCTCCAGGGCCTTGGCCATGTGCGAGACATCGGGGTCCTTGGTCTTCGTGAGCGGTGTCGGCACGCAGACGTTGATCACGTCGCACCGCGCCAGCTCATTGAAATCCGTCGTGGCCGAGAACTTGCCACCGGCGAGCGCCTGGGCGACGTCGTCCGAGGCTACGTCCTCGATGTACGAACGCCCCTCGTTGATCGACGCAATCTTCTCCTCGTCGACGTCGAAGCCCACGACGGGATGACCCGCCCGGACGAACTCGAGCGCCAGCGGCAGACCCACGTAGCCGAGACCGACCACACCCACGCGGGCGGAACCGTCGTCGATCAGCGCTCGCAGATCCTCCAATCGACTCATCGATTCGACTCCTGGGAGCCGCCGCGTCCCGGGCGACCGAAATAATCCGCGAAATACACGTAGCCAGACCACAGGGTGAGCGCCGTTGCGACCAGCAAGAATCCCAGTCCGATCTCGTGGGCGGGCAAGCCGAACGTCGTGTAGTGGAACAGCAGCGCGCTGATCGCGATGTTCTGGCTGAGAGCCTTGGCCTTGCCATGCCAGGAGGCGGCCACCACGTGACCGTCGGTCGAGGCGATGCTGCGCAGCCCGGTGACGGCAAGTTCCCGGCCGATGATCACGACCACCATCCAGATGGCCCATTCAGGGATTCGGCCGACGGAGATCAGCATCACCAAGGCCGTCGACACCAGCAACTTGTCGGCGAGAGGATCGAGCAGCTTCCCGATCTTGGTGACTTGCTGATCGCGACGCGCGAGCCATCCATCGAGGATGTCGGTCGTGGCCGCAACGATGAAGCCCCAGGCGATCACCTGGCTTCCGAACTTGCTCATCGCCACGGGCAGGAGGAGCAGCAACGGCACGGCCGCGATGCGCAAGACGGTGATCGTGTTCGGAAGGTTCCAGAAGCGCTCTCGCTCAAAGCCCTGACGGCGCTTGGAGACGCTCGGGGTGGCCATGGCCTTCGCGGTCAGATCCATGTTCGCGGGGCCTTCGGAACGCTCATCGAGCGAAATCGCCATGGTAGTGCCGATAGTAGGTCAGAACCCGAGTGACGTAATCCTGGGTCTCTCGGTACGGAGGGACGCCGCCGTGGCGATCCACCGCCGAGGGGCCCGCGTTGTAGGCCGCCAGCGCACGCTCCATGTCGCCGTAGCGATCGAGCATCTTGCGCAGGTAGAGCGTGCCCCCGCGGACGTTCTGGGTCGGCTGGAACGGGTCCTCGACGCCGAGGCTGACGGACGTCTCGGGCATCAACTGCATCAGGCCCTGGGCACCCTTGTTCGATACCGCGTCGGCATCGAAGTTCGACTCCACCGCGATCACCGCCTTCACCAGCGCCGGCTGAACCCTGTGTTGGCGTGCCGTCAACCCGATCAGTCCGTCGTAGCGCCAGTCTCGCGGCGCCCGGGGCTTCGCTCTGCGAGGCTGGTTGAGGCGTTCGGCCAGCCGATAGCGGGCGTCCTTGCGAAAGCCGGTGAAATGGATGACGCCGTTCTCATCCGTGAACGAGTAGATGGCACCGCCGGCCTGGGCGCTCGTCGCGAGCCCCAACAGCGCGCAGACCAGCGAGAGCGCGCGGATCCCGCGGCGCCCGCCTTTTCCGGTTGCTTCGGTGTTGGCGCGCATCAATCCTCTCGATCTCGAGCCGCCAGTGTAACCCCCGCGGGGCTGGCATTGCTGGGGTCGACGCCCCCCGGATACACTCGTCCCGGCGGACTCATTCCGGGTTATCGGTACCCTCGGGGTTGCCCCTTAGGGCCCCGACGGGAGCGGATCACGGTTGGCCGAACCTATCAAAAACGACGTTCTCGTGATCGGAAGCGGCATCGCCGGACTCTTCTACGCTCTCCAGGTCGCGGACCGCGCCACGGTCGCGGTGGTGACCAAGAAGCAGGCGGCCGACTCCGCCACGAACTGGGCCCAGGGCGGCATCGCCACCGTGGTGGGCAGCGACGATTCATTCGACAGTCACGTGCGCGACACCTTGGATGCGGGCGCCGGACTGTGCCGCGAGGACGTGGTCCGTTACGTGGTCGAAACCGGCCCGGCCATGATCGAGGTGCTGCTCAAAATGGGGGCCGACTTCGATCGAAAAGAGGCACCGGGCGCTCGCCAGGATTCGGCCTACGACCTGGGGCGTGAAGGCGGCCACTCGCACCGACGAATCCTTCACCACCGGGACACCACCGGTCGCGAGATCGAGTCGGTCTTGCTGGCGCGCGCTCGCGCCCACCCGAACATCGACATCTACGAGAACCACTGCGGCATCGACCTGGTCACGGCCAAGAAGCTCGGCCTTTCGGGCGAGGACCGGGTGCTCGGGGCCTACGTCCTGGACACGGTCAGCCACCGGGTCGTGTGCTTCCAGTCGAAGATCACGATGCTGGCCAGTGGGGGTGCCGGCAAGGTCTATCTCTACACGAGCAATCCGGACATCGCCTCGGGCGACGGCATGGCCATGGCGTATCGGGCCGGAGCCACCCTGGCCAACATGGAGTTCGTCCAGTTCCATCCGACCTGCCTCTATCACCCGCAGGCCAAGTCGTTCCTCATCACCGAAGCGGTCCGTGGCGAGGGAGGCATCCTGCGGCGCACCGACGGCACGGCCTTCATGGAGAACTATCACCCCATGAAGGACCTGGCCCCCCGTGACATCGTCGCACGGGCCATCGATACGGAGCTCAAGCAGTCGGGAGACGAGTGGGTCTTGCTCGACATCTCCCACCGCGATTCCGATTTCGTGCGCGAGCGCTTCCCCAATATTCATGCCCGCTGTCTCGAGTTCGGCATCGACATTGCCGAGGAAGCCATCCCCGTGGTGCCAGCCGCCCACTACTACTGCGGCGGTGTCCGCACGGACATCTCGGCCGAGACCGACATTCCCAACCTGTTCGCAGCGGGCGAGGTGACCTGCACCGGCCTCCACGGCGCCAACCGCCTGGCATCGAACTCGCTGCTCGAATCCCTGGTCTTCTCGAACTCCGCTGCTCGGGAGACCCACCAGCGGCTCGATGCGGTGGCGCTGGAGACCGCCGACATCCCGGCCTGGCAGGTGGGTGACGCAACCGAGAGTCACGAGGCGGTGGTCATCACCCAGAACTGGGACGAGATCCGCCGCTTCATGTGGAACTACGTGGGCATCGTCCGCAGCGACAAGCGTCTGGCGCGGGCTCGGCGACGCATCCAGCTGCTCCAGGAAGAGATCACCGAGTACTACTGGAACTTCCGGCTGACGCCCGACCTGGTGGAGCTGCGGAACCTCGCCATGGTCGCCATGCTGGTGATCGAGTGCGCGCGGCGGCGCAAGGAGAGCCGAGGCCTCCACTACACGATCGACCACCCCGAGCGCGACGACGCCAACTACCTGAACGACACGCTCCTGCGCCGTTCTTAGCGCCGCTCCGCGCGCCGCCAGCCTCCGAAGCACCGGTATCGCGAGCCTGCGCGCACTCCGTAGGAAGGCCCAATCTCGCGGGCGCGCCAGCCTTTGGCGGGCGCCCCATCACCCCCGTTTCGAGGTTGACGAAATCGCCCAAAACGGGCTTAGCTCGTCATGATGCGTCCGCCCCGCCTGCCCACCCGACTGCTGGCCCTGGTTGGGCTGGCCGCCGCGCTGGGCTGTGACGGGCTTCGCGGTGAGCCCCGGTGGGTGGGGATTCCGGCGGTGGAGGCCGCGAGCCAGGCCGATCGCGAACGCTACCAGCGCCGCAGCCTGGAGGAGGGCCGGGCGCTGCGTCATCAGGGCCGCCAGCAGGCTGCCGAGCGCGCCTTTCGGCGCGGTTTGAGCGCGCAGCCAGACCATGCGGGACTGCAGCGCGAGCTGGCCACCGTTCTCGAGGCACAGAGACGCTTCGAGGAGGCCGATGCTGCGCGGGTGCGGGCCGACGCGCTCGAGCCGCCGCCCGCACCCCTGGTCGAGGCGAAGCTCCAGACCCACGGTCGGCGCTTGCTCGTGATTCTTCTTCCGCCGGCAGCGGGCCCATCCCAGCGGCGGCTTCGCGAAAGCTGGCCCGACGGCGAGGTGGCGGAGACCCTCGAGCGGCGGCTCGGCAAGCGGCTGCCGGGCGCCACGATCGTCCACGCCGAGTTCGCCACGGTGAGGGCCGCGCGTCAGTGGATTTCCCAGTACGCGCCCGACGTCGTGCTCAGCCTGCGCGTCGACCGCTTGTATTGCGGCGACACGGTCAAGGACGGGCGCTTCGGAGTCGCGTCGCTGCAAGCGGGCGTCGCCCGCTCCGGTGGGTCGGCCCCGGAGCTCGCCTGGGGCCGCGCACTGGTCCGCGACCCGCGCGCTCCCGACGGTTGCGTTCCCGAGGCAACGGCGCGCGCGCTCGAGCACGCGCTCGAGCTGTCGCTGTTGCAGGAAAGTCTCTCCGCACCACGGAGCGCCCCCGGAAGTCTGGCCGCCTCCTGGTCCACGCAGGCGATCCGCAGCTTGTTTCCCGATCTGGGCGAAGCCATCGACATCGAGCTGGCCGAGGGACACCAATTGCTCGGCCAGGGAAACGTGGCCGCGGCCGCGGCCGCGTTTCGCCGGGCGGCCCACATCGATCCGAACGATCCCAGCGTCCTGAACTACCTGCACGAGGCCAATTCTGTTCTCGCCATGTCGCGCGAGCTGAGCCAGCGAAGCGGTGAAGACCCGAACGGCCTTCTCGATCCCCGCTTCACGCCCGCCCAGCGCGCGGCCGCCGAGACCCTCCTGCGAGACGAACGGCGTCGGAGGGACGATCTCCTGACGGCGCTGGCCGTGATGGACGAAGACCTGCGCTACCCGGATCTCAGCATCCTGGCGCAGCTGCGGCCGGTCGAGATCCGCGAGCCCGACGCCTTCGGACCGACCCTGGCCCGTCGCCGCGCCGGCAGTGAAGTCGAAGCCCGCAGCGCCTACGCGCCCGATGGCAGCATCATCGCCCGCTACTACTTCCCCGTTGGTGAGCCGCGTCCGGTGCTTCGCGAGGAAGACACCAGCAACGACGGAATCCCCGACCGCTGGATCGCCTATTCGGGCGACACGCGCAGCGAACTGTGGGACGACGGCCGCAACGCCGGCCGACCCGACGTCCGCCTCGTCTTCGCAGAATCCGGTACACCGCTGCTGCGCATCGAGATCGACCAGACCGGGGATGGCGCACCGGATCGCATCTTCCACTACGCCGACGGATTCCTCAGCACCGAGGCGCGCGACACCGACGGCGACGGTCAGCTCGACACCTTCGATCGTTTCGACGACGAGGGATTCATCGGCGTTCGCGAAGAAGACCTCGACGGCGACGGGGGCATCGACGTCCGTTCCATCTACAAGCGCGGTAAGCTGATCCGTCGCGAACTCTCGATGAGTGACGCCCGCTCGCGAAGCTCGACCAGTAGGCCTGCCCACGGGGCGCTGGACTGAGGCTTCAGACGAGCGCTATTCGGGGGTCACGTAGGCCGACGTGATCGCTCCGTCGACCATGAAGGTGGCACCGTTCACGTAGGACGATTCGTCCGACGCCAGATACAGGGCGGCTTGGGCGATCTCCTCGGCCTGGGCGAGGCGACCCATCGGAACATGCACGAGCCTGCGCTGCCGGGCGGCCGGGTCCGCCAGCAACTCCTGGAGCAGTGGCGTGTCGACCGGGCCCGGGCACAGGGCGTTTGCGCGGATGCCCTGTCGCGCATACTCGACGGCAATCTCGCGGGTCATGGCCAGTACACCGCCCTTGCTGGCCGTATAGGCGATCTGGGAGGTGGCGGCCCCGAGCACGGCCACGAAGGAGGCGGTATTGATGATCGACCCGCCTCCGGCGCGCAGCAATGCCGGAATGCCGTACTTGCAGCCGAGGAACACGCCCTTCAGGTTCACGTTCATGACCTGATCCCAGACTTCCTCAGAGGTGTCGACAGGAGATCCATCGTCGTCGGGAAAGATGCCGGCGTTGTTGAAGAGCACCTTCAGGTCACCGTAGGCCCGCTCGGCCGCGGCAATGGCCGCCTCGACCTGACCGGCATCAGCCACGTCGACGCCGACGAACAGCGCTTCCCCCCCGTCTGCGACAATCCGAGACACCGTGCCGTTTCCGGACTCGGTGTCACGATCGGCGACGACCACCTTCGCCCCCTCGGACGCAAACAGGAGCGCGGACTCGCGGCCGATACCGCTCCCCGCGCCCGTGATCAGTGCCGTCTTTCCCGTCAGCCGCCCCGTCATCACCGCCCGCCGCCCGGCCATCTCCGCCCGCTGCCCGGCACGGGGCGGAGCATATCAGAAGGCGAGGACGCCGCCGTCCAGCAGCGACTCCAGAGCGCGGTAGATCTCGGGGTCGGGCTCCGGAATCACATCGACCATGCGTTGCACCGTGAAACCGGCACGAGCCAGATCCACGACGGCGGCTTCGAGCTTGCTGAGACCGGAGACGTCGGCTGCATTGTCGACCTGAGGTGTGGCTTCGCCCGGGAAGCGCCCCGCGTCGAGGAGTCGTCCCTCGTCGATCATGCGGACCGCTTCGAGCATGGCCGCATCCACCGGAAGAGGTACGTCTGATTGTTGGATGGGATCGAGGCGCGCGTGGAATTCGAACGAACCCGCCTCCCAGGTCATCAGCCGCACCAGGGCCTTCATGCCCGATGCGGCACCGATCTTGACGAAGCGCATCAGGCCGCCATCGAACCCGATCAGACCTTCTTCTTCAGCGCGGTGAATCGCCAGGGTGCCCTGTTTGGCCGTGCTGGCGAACATCTGCAGCAGGCTGTGGATCCCAAGCTCGCTGATGTCGCCTGTGATGCCGCCGAGGCGCCGGTTGTGTTCGACATTCTGGACGTCGTCGACGAAGCGTTCCATGCCGTCGCGTTGTCCTTCGCCCGGAGCGAATTCGATGCCGACGGCAGAGACGATTCCGTTCTTCTCGATGCGCCGGGTGACGATGCCCTGCACGACGATTTGCTCACCGCTCTCGGGCTCGGTCAGCAAAACTCCCACCTTCTCGCCGACCGGGGGCCCTTCCCCCGAAAGCGCGACGAGTACGCCGTTGCGGCTCAGGTCGCGCGTGTGGCCTTCGAAGGAACGAACCGAACTGTCGATTCGAGCGGGTACGCGCGCCGGCGCCCGCGGTGCGCGACGACGAGGGTCGTCCGCCGGCGCGGGCTCGGTCGCCCCCTCAGCCATGCGGAGCGGCTGGAGCTTGGCGCGCACCTGGGTGACCGGATCATCGAACTGCACGGCCACCCCGGCCTCCGCCCCCATCTGCGCCATCTCCGGCGTGACCCGATGCACGACCTCGCCTTCGAATTTCACCTTCTGGCGACTGAACTGGGCGACGAGAACGACGCTGACGCGGTCTCGGAGTTCGAGCTCGTCTTCGGTGGCAACGAAGATCCCGCCGTTGAGCAGATTGCTGGCATACTCCTTCTGGAACGCCTCGGCATTCTTGAAGACGACGCGTAGCTTTCGGGGCGAACTGGACACCGGTCTCTCCCGCCCACACCGACTTTTCGGCATGTTCCGACAAGGGTTCTATCGGCAAACTGCGTCTTGATCCTGATGCCGGCGGCCGGGCCCTCCCCGGGGGATTCAGATGCGCTCGAAGTAGCGCCCCCGCTCGAGATCACTGATGCGACGCTCCAGCGCGCTCGCCTCGCTGCGTGCGAAGTGCAGCAGGTGCTCGACGACGGCGTCGCCAAAGGCCTTCCGGGCCAGCTCACTGGCCTCGAAGGCGCAGAGCGCCTCGACCAGATTGGTGGGGATCCGCGGCAGATCCGTCGTCTTGTAGACATCGCCCCGGTAGGCGGGGCCGGGATCGAGGCCCGCTTCGATTCCGGCCAGGCCGGCGGCCAGCAGTGCGGCGTAGGCGAGGTACGGGTTGGCGTCCGCCCCCGGGATGCGGCACTCGACGCGCAGAGAGCCGCCGTGCCCAACGACGCGCAGGCCGGCGGTGCGGTTGTCGTAGCTCCAGGCAATCGCCGTGGGAGCGAACGTGCCCGCGCGATAGCGCTTGTAGGAGTTCACGTTCGGAGCCAACAACAACGTGAGCTCATGAACGTGGCTGAGCAACCCGCCCAGGAAGGAACGGAAGACCGGGGAGGACGTCACCGGCGTCCCTGCCAGCGGCTCGTCGCCGGCAAACACGGGCGCGCCGGTGTCATCGACCAGACTCACGTGGATGTGAAGGCTACTGCCCGCCAGGTCTTCGTGGAACTTCGCCATGAAGGTCAGCGAGAAGCCGGCCTTCGCCGCGATCTCCTTGGCCGCCAGCTTGTAGATCACGTGCCGGTCGGCCATCTCGAGTGCCCGTGCGTAGCGCAGGTTGATTTCGTGCTGCCCGGGCCCCCACTCGCCCTTGCTGAATTCGACCGGGATGGCCGAAGCGTCCACGTCGCGGCGAATCGCCCCGATCACGGGCTCTGCATAGCTGCTGGACAGGATGTGATAGTCCTCGACATAGTGCTGGAACGGTTCGAGGTTGCGCCAACCCTTCTGCTGGGCGGTTCGATAATCGTCGCGGAGCAGGAAGAACTCGAGCTCGCTCCCGATCTGCGGATGGAAGCCGTGCTCGGCGAGACGGGCGAGCTGGCGCTTCAGGATCTGGCGCGGTGAGACTTCGATCGGTGCGCCGCCGGTCTCGGCCAGGGCGTCGCACAGAACGATGGCGGTTCCTTCGAGCCAGGCCGCGCGCCGCAGGGTGCCGTGGTCGGGGACCACGTGGAGATCGCCGTAGCCCGTATCCCAGCTGGCGAACGCGTAGCCGGGCGTCGGATCCATCTCCAGGTCGCAGGCCAGCAGGTAGTCGCAGACGTGCATGCCTTGTTGCACGATCTCGTCCATGTAGAAGCGCCCGTGGATGCGCTTTCCGATGAGGCGACCGTAGAGGTCCGTGAACGCGGTGATGACCGTGTGGATGCGCCCCTCGGCCACCTCGCGTTCGAGGCTTTCGAGATCGAGCCGTCCGGGCTCGGCCGCCTCCACCCCTAGGAGCCCCCTTCCTCGATCTCGCGGAACAGCGAGAGCTGGGGCGGAGGCCCCTCGCGCGAGACGGGAATCGGGTAGTTGTCGCTGAAGCAGGCGTCGCAGTAGCCGTGCTTGAGACTCTTGGAGACGTTGTGCAGACCCTCGAGGCTCAAGTAGCCGATGGTATCGGCACCGATGATCTCCCGGATGCCGTCGACGCTGTGCTGATTGGCGATCAACTCTTCGCGGGTCGGCGTGTCGATCCCGTAGTAGCAGGGTCCGATCGTGGGCGGCGACGAGATGCGCGCGTGAACCTCACGCGCGCCGGCCTGACGCAGCATGCTGACCAGCTTGATGAGCGTCGTGCCCCGCACGATCGAATCGTCCACCAGGATGACCCGCTTGCCCTGGAGCAGGCCGCGCACGGCGTTGTGCTTCACCTTCACACCGAAGTGGCGAATTGACTGGGCCGGCTCGATAAAGGTGCGGCGCACGTAGTGGTTCCGGATCATCGCCTGCTCGTAGGGGATGCCGGATTCTTCGGCAAATCCCAGCGCGGCGGTGTTGCCCGAGTCGAGGACGGGCACCACCAGATCGGCCGCCACCGGATGCTCCCGGGCCAGCATCCGACCCAGCTCCTTGCGGTAGCTATAGACATTCTGGCCATTCAGGTTCGAATCCGGGCGCGCGAAATAGATGTACTCGAATATGCAGAAGTTCTCCTTCGGGGCCGGCGTGAACGGGCGCAGCGTCCGCAGCCGACCGCGTCGGATCACGACCACTTCACCGGGGTCGAGATCGCGCTCGTGCTCGGCCCCGATCAGGTCGAGCGCACAGGTTTCGCTGGCCGCCACCCAGGCGCCGTCGAGCCGCCCCAGCGACAGCGGTCGGAAACCGTGGGGGTCGCGGGCCGCGATCAGAGCGTCGCGCGTCAGCACGACCAGGCTGAACGCACCCTTGACCCGGGAAAGGGAGTCGATCAGGCGCTCCTCCAGGGTCTGCTCACGAGATCGCGCCAGGAGTTGCACGATTACTTCACTGTCGGCCGTGGTGCTGAAGATGGCGCCCCGCCCTTCCAGCTCGCGCCGGATGGTGTTCGCGTTGACCAAGTTGCCGTTGTGAGCGATAGCGACGGGCCCACCGTCGGTCGTGGCGTAAAAAGGCTGGGCGTTGCGGAGATGGCTGCCTCCGGCGGTCGAGTAGCGCACGTGCCCGATGGCGTGGCGGCCCGGGAGTTTTTCCAGCGTCTTCTCGCCAAAGACATCGGCGACGAGGCCCATGGCACGATGGACGAACTGCTCCCGGCCCGTGGAGGACACGATGCCGCAGCTTTCCTGGCCCCTGTGCTGGAGCGCATAGAGGCCCAGGTAGGTGATGTTGGCGGCTTCTGGATGGCCGTGAACACCGAATATGCCGCACTCATCGTGAAAGTGGTCGGCTTCCCGCTCTCGCAGCAGGGCCTGTTGGTCGGCGAGCGTCAGCAGATCCCGGCTCATGCGGCCTCCTCGCCCTCGAGCGGTTCGAGTCGTCGCGGTAGCGCATTCCACCATAGCTCATGCAGCCGGTCCAGCTCCGCATCGATCCAGCTCTCGCCCTGGGGAGGGCGGATCACCAACCGCGGGCCCCCCGTCCGGCCGATGCGGCGCAGCGCAACGCCGCAGCCCGCGGCCAGGCTCTCGAGACCCTCCAGGTCTTGTGTCGCCACGATCACGCGTCCTGTCGACTCGCCGAACAGCAGGGCATCGGGGCGTATGCCATCGGAGAGCTCGATCTCGACGCCGATGCGCTCGGGGCCCGTGATCGTGCTCTCGGTGAGCGCCACGGCGAGCCCACCCTCCGAGACGTCGTGGGCCGTCGTGATGAGATCCGCTGATACGCCCTCTCGCAGCAGACGGTGGAGGCGCTTCTCGTACGCCAGGTCCACTGCCGGCGGGAGACCGCACTCGAGGCCGCGCCGCAGGGCCAGCCAGATGCTGCCTCCGAGTTCTTCCCGGTTCTCGCCCAGCAGGACCACGGTCATTCCCGGCTTCGTGAAGTGGGAGACGGCGTGCTTCTCCCAGTCTTCGAGCACACCGACCACGGCAATGGTGGGCGTGGGATAGATCGCACGCCCGGCAGTCTCGTTGTACAGGGAGACGTTGCCCGAGACGACGGGGATCCCCAGAGCCTCGGCTGCGACGCCCATTCCCTGCACCGCCTCGACGAACTCCCACATGATCTCGGGCTTCTCGGGATTGCCGAAGTTGAGGCAGTTGGTCAGCGCCAACGGCTTGGCGCCCGTGCAGGCCACGTTGCGAGCGGCTTCGGCCACGGCCGCCATGGCACCCGTGCGAGGATCGAGCCAGCACCAGCGAGGATTGCAGTCGACCGACATGGCCAGGCCCTTGCGCGTGATCGTGCCGTCCTCGCGCTTCACGCGAATCAGTGCGGCGTCACCGCCGGGGCCGATGATCGTGTCGCCCTGCACGAGCTGGTCGTACTGGCGAGAGACCCAGGCCTTGGACCCCAGATCCGGCGTGTCGAGCAACGCCTCCAGGGCGCCGCCCGGATCCTGCTCTGGAGCGATCGATGCGAGATCGAGCTTCTGGCGCTCACGGAGGTCGGCCGGCGGGGCGGTGGCCCGATCGAGCTCGGGCGAGCTGGCGGCGACAGGATCCACCGGGATGTCGACCACGGTCTTGCCATGCCAGCGGACCTTCATGCGCCCGCCGTCGACCACCTGGCCGATGACGGCGGCGTCGAGATCCCAGCGTTCGAAGATCTCGAAGACCCGGTCTTCTTGCCCGGCCTTGACGACGAGCAGCATGCGCTCCTGACTTTCAGAGAGCAGCAGCTCATAGGGGGTCATGCCGGTCTCACGCTGGGGAACCTTGTCGAGGTCGAACTCGATCCCCGTGCCCGAATTGCTGGCCATCTCGAAGGAAGAGCAGGTGAGCCCAGCCGCGCCCATGTCCTGGATGCCGATGATGGCATCGCTCCGCATCAGCTCGAGGCAGGCTTCGATCAGGCACTTCTCGGTGAACGGATCGCCGACCTGGACCGTGGGCCGCTTCGCCTCGCTCTGTTCGTCGAACTCCGCGGACGCGAGCAGGCTTGCTCCATGGATTCCGTCGCGTCCCGTCTTGCTGCCCAGGTAGATCACGGGATTGCCGATGCCCGTAGCCCGCGCGCGGAAAACCCGGTCAATCTCGACCAGGCCGAGACTGAAGGCGTTCACCAGGATGTTGCCGCGATAGCACTCGTGGAAGCTGGTCTCGCCGCCCACGGTCGCCACGCCCACTGGATTGCCGTAGCCGCCGATTCCCTCGACGACGCCGTGCAGCAGATAGCGATGCTTGGGATCGTCGAGCGTTCCGAAGCGGATCGAATTCATCGAAGCGATCGGCCGCGCGCCCATGGTGAAGATGTCGCGCAGGATGCCGCCCACGCCGGTCGCCGCGCCCTGCCTGGGCTCAATGAAGGAGGGATGGTTGTGGCTCTCTATCTTGAAGACGACGGCAAGCCCGTCGCCGATGTCGACGACGCCCGCGTTCTCGCCCGGACCCTCGATCACCTGGGGCGCCTCGGTCGGCAACTGCTTCAGATATTTCTTGCTCGACTTGTAGGAGCAGTGCTCGGACCACATTACCGAGAAGATCCCGAGCTCCGAGTAGGTCGGCGTACGGCCGAGGATCTCGAGGATCTGGTCGTACTCGGCATCGGAGAGACCGTGCTCGCGCGCAAGCTCGATATCGACCTTCGGCTCGCGCAACTCGCTCATTGGGCACGCCCAACCACAAAATCGACCAGCGATCCGAGCAAGGCAAGCCCGTCGGTTCCGCCAATCATCTCCTCGACCGCGTGCTCTGGATGGGGCATCAGGCCCATCACGTTGCCGGCCTGATTGCGGATTCCGGCGATCTCGGAGACCGAGCCATTGGGGTTCACAGCCGGGCCCACCTCGCCCTCGGGCGTGCAGTAGCGGAACATCACCTGTCCGTTCGATTCGAGGCGCGCCAGCAGCTCGGTGTCAGCGAAATAGGCGCCCTCGCCGTGCTTGATCGGGATGCGCAGGACGTCACCGGACGCGCAGCGCGAACTGAACGGCGTCGCGGCCTGCTCGACCCGGATGTACACGAACTCGCACACGAAGTGAAGCTGATGATTGCGGACGAGAGCCCCCGGCAGGAGCCCGGACTCGCACAGTACCTGGAAGCCGTTGCAGACGCCGAGGACCGGACCGCCGGCTTCAGCAAAGCGGCGCACGGCGGTCATGATGGGCGAGTACTTGGCCATGGCGCCGCAGCGCAGGTAGTCGCCGTACGAGAATCCGCCAGGACAGACGACGGCCCTCGTGTCGGCCGGCAACTCCGTGTCCTTGTGCCAGACCAACCGGGAATCGACCCCGAGCGCGGACTTGAACGCGAATCGCATGTCACGATCGTCGTTGGAGCCGGGGAACTGGACGACGGCGAACATTCCCGGGGGCACCTCTGGGAACACCACACCTGAGGGAGCTGGGGAGCATCTCCTCGGAGCCGCGCTCGCTGTTGAATTCGGGGACGGGCAGATGCTACCAGCCCGGCCAGGACCTCTCAATCGCGTGGCGCACCCCCGACACGGGCGGTATACCCGCAGCACAGCATGGCAGGGGGCGAGGCATGGGCATGGATCTCCGAATTCTTCAGGAACAGTGCAGCCGGACCCTGGTCGAGACCCAATTGGACGAGCTCGGCGAGCGCGAAGAAGGCAAGGTCCGCGACAACTACAAGGCAGGAAAACAGCGGTTCATTGTGGTGACGGACCGCATCAGTTGCTTTGACGTGGTCGTTGGCAGCCTCCCCTTCAAGGGACAGGTTCTCAATCAGATCGCCGCATTCTGGTTTGATCACACCCAGGACATCGCCCCGAACCACCTGCTCGAGGTTCCCGACCCCTGTGTGTCGGTCGTCCGGGAGTGTTCGCCGCTGCCGGTCGAGTTCATCTACCGCGGCTACCTGACGGGCTCGACCTCGACCTCGATCTGGACGGCCTACGAGCGGGGCGAACGCGACTATTGCGGCCACACCCTCCCGGACGGGCTCCACAAGCACGAGCAGCTGCCCGAGCCGCTGCTGACGCCCACCACCAAGGCGCCCAGGGGACAGCACGACGAGCTGGCCTCCCGGTCCCAGCTGCTGGAAGGGGGCTCGATCAGTGAAGGCCGCTTCGACCAGGCCGCCGCCCTCTGCGCCGCCCTCTTCAAGTCCGGACAGGCGTGGGCCGCCCAGCGGGGCCTGATTCTGGTCGACACCAAGTACGAGCTGGGCATTGACGAAGATGGAAAAATCATCGTGATCGATGAGATCCACACGCCCGACTCGTCCCGCTACTGGTATTCCAACGCCTACGCAAAGGCGATGTCCGAAGGGGCCGATCCCCAGGCGCTGGACAAGGAATACCTGCGCCGCTGGTTGGGCGACCAGGGCTATCAGGGTCACGGCGCGATCCCCGCGATTCCAGACGACGTCCGTTGCGAGGCGGCGCGCCGCTACATCGAGGCCTACGAAACCCTCACGGGCCTCGCGTTCGAACCCGACACCGAGCCGGCGGCAGTGCGTATCCGTCGGAACCTCGGACTAGAGGGGTGACGAACCGGACTGGCAGAGCCGACGGGTCGAGGCCATGAGCCCCACGCCGGCATCGACCAAAGAGCGACCCGCCTGGCAGGCGCTGGCCACCCACTGCAAGACACTCGACAGCGTCGGGCTCCGGGACCTCTTTGCAGAGGACCCGAGCCGGGGCGAGCGCCTCTGCGTCGAGGCGGCCGGACTTTTTCTCGACTACTCGAAGAACCTCGTCACCGACGCGACGCTGGGGCTGCTCCACGACTTGGCCGTGCATGCCGAGGTCGCCGAGCGCCGGGACGCCATGTTCCGCGGCGAGAGGATCAACACCACCGAAGGCCGCGCCGTGCTCCACGTCGCACTCCGGGCCGGACCCGGCGACACCCTCGTTGTCGATGGCGAGGACGTCGGCCCGAAGATCCACGCCGTTCTCGGCCGCATGGCCAAGTTCGCAGAACGGGTGCGCTCCGGCAAATGGACCGGTCACAGCGGGCGACCGATCCGCAACATCGTGAACATCGGCATCGGAGGCTCCGACCTGGGACCTGCCATGGCCACCGAGGCCTTGTTGGCCCATTCCGATCGCGCTCTGTGTATGCGCTTCGTGTCGAACGTTGACGGCACCGATTTCGCCGAAGCGACCCGCGACCTCGACCCCGCCGAGACCCTCTTCATCGTCTGCTCCAAGACGTTCACGACGCTCGAGACCCTGACGAACGCACGGACGGCGCGACACTGGTGCGTCCAGGCCCTGGGCGACGACAGCGCCGTCGCCCGACACTTCGTCGCAGTCTCCACCCACGCAGACGAGGTCGCGGCCTTCGGCATCGACACCCGCAACCTGTTCGAGTTCTGGGACTGGGTGGGCGGCCGCTACTCGCTGGCCTCGGCCGTCGGTCTCTCACTCATGATCGCGATTGGCCCTGAGAACTTTCGCGCGATGCTGGCCGGGATGCGCTCCATGGACAACCACTTCCGCAGCGCGCCGCTGCACGCGAACATGCCCGTGTTACTGGCGCTGCTCGGGATCTGGTACAGCGGCTTTCATGGTTGCCAATCCCATGCGGTCCTGCCCTACGATCAGTACCTGCGCCGCCTGCCCGCCTATCTCCAGCAACTCGAGATGGAGAGCAACGGCAAGCGGGTCGACCGGGATGGCCGGCCCGTCGACGTTCCGACGGCCCCCGTCGTGTGGGGCGAGCCTGGAACCAACGGTCAGCACGCCTTCTTCCAGCTGCTCCACCAGGGAACCCAGCTCGTTCCCTGCGACTTCATCGGCTTCGCACGCAGCCAGAACCCGCTGGCCCAGGGCGTCCACCACGACTGGCTGATGGCCAACCTGTTCGCGCAGACGGAGGCCCTGGCGTTCGGCAAAACGGCCGAGCAGGCCGCGGCCGAGGGCGTGCCTGCGGATCAGTTGCCCCACCGGACCTTTCCGGGCAACCGACCCAGCAACACGATCCTGGCCGAGGCGCTGACACCCCACTCTCTGGGTGCCCTGATTGCCCTCTACGAACACAAGGTCTTCGTCCAGGGCGTCGTATGGAACATAAACTCCTTCGACCAGTGGGGCGTCGAGCTGGGCAAGGCCCTGGCGAAGCAGATCGAGCCCGAGTTGACGAGCGCCTCCGAGCCGACGCTCTGCCACGATTCCTCGACCAACGCCCTGATCCACCGCTACCGCCGCTGGCGAAACCAGGGCTAGCGGTCCGACTACCGGGGACGTGGGTGAACGTTCAGCAACGTCCCCGCCTGAGCTACGCACCGTCTTTCCGCGCGATCGCCTCGATCCGGTCCCGAGGCCGGAACGGCCCCTGGTTCATGCCAGGGCACTCGCGCGCCTCCTCCTTCCAGCGTTGCTCGGAATCGATCACCGAGCGCCAGAACGGCCAGCTCCGGCACTGACGCGGGCGGTCCGGGTAGACGCCGCAGCGCGTGCACTGGAACTGGAGACCGTCGCGGTACCAGGGCATCACGACCCGGTTGGGAAGTTGGAAGCCGGTCTTGGCATTCACGAAAACTAGGACTCAAGACTGACGATCGTGTAGTCCTCGATCACTGGATTGGCGAGCAGCTTCTCGCAGAGCTCGCCGAGCTGGGCCTCGGCCTCCTGACGCTCGGCGGCGTCGAGTTCGATCTCGAAGATCTTGCCCTGGCGAACCGACTTCACGGCATCGTAGCCGAGCGAAGCGCTGGCCTTCTGGATGGCCTTGCCCTGGGGATCCAGGACATCCTTCTTCAACGTGACGTGGACCAACGCCCTCACGCATCGTCTCCTTCTGCCAGGGTTCGCTTGAAAATCGCGTCGACGTGCCGGAGCGACTCTTCCAGGCTGAAGGCCCGGTCGATTTCCTCCTTCGAGAGCAACTCGGTGATCTTGGAATCGGCCAGCACCCGGTCGCGATAGTCGCCGCCCTTGTCCCAGGTGTCCATGGAGTGCCCCTGTAGCAGGGCATAGGCCTCCTCCCGCGTGATTCCCTTGCGCGCCAGGGCGAGCAGCAGGGCTCCGCTGAAGGGAAGACCGCGGGTGAGTTCCAGGTTCGCCCGCATCCGCTCCGGGTCCACCAGCAGGCTGTCGACCAGACCCGTGAAGCGGGTCAGCATGAAATCCACGGTCGCCGTCCCGTCGGGGAAGATCACGCGCTCCACCGACGAGTTGCTGATGTCGCGCTCGTGCCAAAGCGCCATGTTCTCGAGTCCGGCTACGGCGTAGCCTCGCACCACCCGAGCCAGACCCGAGACGTTCTCGAGCCGCCACGGGTTGCGCTTGTGGGGCATGGCCGACGAGCCCTTCTGGCCCGTGCCGAACTCTTCCTGGACCTCGCGCACCTCGGTACGGGCCAGGTGACGCAGTTCGACGGCGAACTTGTCGACGCTCGAAGCAATCAGGGCCAGCACCGAAATCAGGTGGGCGTGGCGGTCGCGCTGCACCACCTGGGTGGCCGCGGGCTCGAAGCCGATCTCGAGCTTCTCGCAGACCGCCTCCTCCACTTCCGGCGGGAGATGGGCGAAGGTTCCCACCGCCCCAGAGATCTTGCCGACGCAGGCGCCCGCCAGGGCATCTCGGAGACGCTTCTGGTTGCGGCGCATCTCCGCGAAGTAGACCAGCAGCTTCAGACCGAAGGTCGTGGGCTCGGCGTGGACGCCGTGGGTCCGCCCGATGCACGGAGTGTGTTTGAACTCGATGGCCCGTCGGCGTAGCACCCGGGCGAGCTGCTCGACGTCGTCGAGCAGGATGCGCCCAGCATCCCGGATCTGGAGCGCTAAAGCCGTATCCAGCACGTCGCTCGACGTCATGCCGTAGTGGATGTAGCGCGAGGCCGGTCCGACGTTTTCGGCCAGGTTGGTGAGGAACGCGATCACGTCGTGGCGCACCTCGGCTTCGATCTCGGCGATCCGGGCGGGATCGACGGCGGCCTTGGCACGGATCTCCTCAACGGCGTCGGCCGGAATCGTGCCCCGCTCCGCCAGCACCTCGCAGACGGCCAACTCGACCGCGAGCCAGCGCTTGTACTTGCCCGCTTCGGACCAGATCTCGGCGAGCGGCGCCCGTGTGTAGCGTTCGATCACGGCTCAACCCACGTTCAGAAAGACGTAGAAGAGGAGCATGTAGTACATCCCGGGAATTCCCAGCAAGGCCGAGTCGATCCGATCCATGACACCGCCCATCCCGGGAAGAATGCTGCCGGCATCCTTGGTCTGGGCGTCTCGTTTGAGAAGCGATTCGAGCAGATCGCCCACGATGGCCAGGATCGCGACCATGACGCCCATTACGATGGCGGCGTCCCAGGCCAGGAAGCTCGAGAGCTGCGGCCAGAAGACGTCGAAGAGGCTCTTGCTGGCGAGCCCTCCCAGCGTGCCGCCGATCACGCCGCCGACGGCACCCTCGATCGTCTTGCCCGGACTGATTCGGGGCGCCAGCTTGCGACGGCCCCAGGCGCGTCCCGCGAAATAGGCCCCGGTGTCGGACAGCACCACGGCCGCCATGCAGAAGCTGATCAAGAAGATCCCAGATTCCGGGTCGATGCCCAGCACCACGATTTTGGCCTCTCCATAGCGCGATGCGGCGGCGCCATAGAAGTTCCGCAGCACGATGGCGTGACTCAGCAGCCACCCCACGTAGAAGACGCCGAAGAACGTGCCCGAAATGCTCACCAGGGCTTCGCCGATCTGGGCCTTGCCAAGCTGTCGGATCATCACGCCCAGCAGCGTGGCCGTGAGGATCAGGGTCACGTGGTATTCGTTGCCGATGTAGGCGACGACGGGAAGCGCTGCGCCCGCTGCGAGACCCCAGGACACGAGAGGCAGGGCGCCCTTCTCCTCGATCAGCCGGTAGAACTCGCGCATCCCCAATAGGATGAACAAGGTGATGAAGCCGAGATAGGGGAGACCGCCTGCAACGATCACGTAGATCGCGGCCGGGACCAGCACCGCTGCCGTCAGCAGCCGGGCCGAAAGATCGCTGCCTTTCTTCTTGGGCGTGGGAGCCAGCGGCGTGGCCGGGCGCGGGTGGATGATCCCGTCGGCGCTCGACTCACCCGCCGCACCGTTCATCTGTAACGGATCCGCCTCGCTCAGGACTCTTCTCCCCGACTTCCTTTGACCGTTTCCTTGACCGGGACTCCCCGCACACGACGGCCCGAGTGACCGAAGCCCCCGGCCCCGCGCTGCGTGTCGTCAAGATCGGTCGTTTCTACCCACTCGACGTAGACCACGGGAGCAATCACCAACTGGGCGATGCGATCGCCCCGCTTCACAGTGAAAGGTTCCTCTCCCAGGTTGCAGAGGATCACCTTCACCTCCCCGCGATAGTCCGAGTCTATCGTACCGGGGGAATTGGGAAGAACGATGCCGTGGCGCAGGGCCAGACCGCTGCGGGGACGCAGCTGGGCCTCGTAGCCGGTCGGGACCGCAATCGAAACGCCGGTGGGAATCAGGACTCGCGCACCCGGCGCGAGCACGGTCTCCTCGGTCACGGCCGCGTGGAGGTCGAACCCCGCCGAGCCGGGGGTCGCGCGCTCGGGCAGCGGAAGATCCTGGGCGCCAGGCTGGCGCTGGATCGGGACCAAGACGGGAGCGCGCGGGTCCTCGGGCGACACTGGTTCTCCTCGCTATCCAACTACCGGCAACCCGTCGCAAGGCCCGCGGTTCGCCGCCTCGGCGAACCGCAAGCCACGCGAAGCGCGGCCCTACTCAGCCTTCGCCGCAGCGTCGGCCAGGGCTTCCTTGCGCGACAGGCGGATCCGGCCCGCCGGGTCGATGTCGATGCACTTCGCCAACACCTCGTCGCCCTCGACCAGAACGTCCTCGACACGCTCGACGCGACCCTCGGCCAGATGGCTGATGTGGATCAGGCCGTCGGTGCCCGGGAAGATCTCCACGAAGGCACCGAAGTCCGTGATGCGCTTGACCTTGCCCACGTAGACGCGGTCGAGCTCGGCCTCCTGGGTGAGCTCCTTCACCATCGCCTCGGCCGCTTCGAGCGCGTCGCTGTCGGGTGAGAAGATCGTCACCTGGCCACTGTCGTCGATGTCGATATTGGTGCTGGTGGTCTCCTGGATGGCGCGGATGACCTTGCCACCCGGCCCGATCACATCTCGAATGCGGTCGGGCTTGATGAGGATCACCTTCACCCGCGGCGCGTAGCGCGAGAGCTCCGAGCGTGCCTTGAAGCCTGGCAACTCTTCGGCGGTCTCCCGCTCCATGCAGTCCAGGATGTGGAGCCGTCCAGCGTGGGCCTGCTCGAGAGCCTGCTCCATCACCTTCCAGTCCAGGGACGTGATCTTGATGTCCATCTGAAGCGCCGTGATGCCGTCGCGTGTGCCAGCGACCTTGAAGTCCATGTCGCCCAGATGGTCTTCATCTCCGAGAATGTCGGACAGGATGGCGACCCGATCGCCCTCCTCGATCAGACCCATGGCAATACCGGCCACGGGCGCCTTGATCGGAACGCCCGCATCCATCAGCGACAGTGCGCCGCCGCAGACCGTGGCCATGGACGACGACCCGTTCGACTCGAGAATCTCCGACACGATGCGGATCGTGTACGGAAACTCCTCCAGGTCCGGCAACACCGGCAAAAGGGCGCGTTCGGCCAGCATGCCGTGGCCGATTTCGCGTCGGCCGGGGCCCCGCTGCATCCTCGCCTCCCCTACCGAGAACGGTGGGAAGTTGTAGTGCAGGTAGAAGGGCTTCGACGTACGAGAGGTGAGCGCGTCGATCGTCTGCGCGTCGCGCTTACCGCCCAGGGTCGTGAAGACGAGTCCCTGGGTTTCTCCGCGGGTGAATAGACCGACGCCGTGGGGCCGCGGCATGCAGCGGACTTCGCAGGCGATCTGCCGGATGTCCGTCGTCTTGCGGCCGTCGATTCGAGTGCCCTCATCGAGGACCCGGTTGCGGATCAGCTGGGATCGCAGGTCGTGCAGGATGTCCTTCACCTGACCCGTGAGCCGCGACAGACCTTCACGCCGCTCTTCGATGGCGGCGAGGCTGTCGATCTTGCAGGGTTCGGACCGATAGTCCGAGACGAACCCGTCCAGGACCTCTTTTTCGACCTCGGCGATGGCCGTGTAGCGCTCGCCCTTGGTGGTGATGCGCACCGCATCCGAAAGTCGGGCTTCGGCCATCTCGCGGACCCGGGCCTCGAGGGCCGAGATGTCCGGAGCCTCCGCAACTGTGATCTTCTCCTTGCCCACCTTCTTCTGCAGTTCTTCCTGGGCGTCGATGCCTTTCACGATCTCCGTGTGCGCGGTCTTCAGCGCATCGAGGATGTCACTCTCGTTGACCTCCTTGGCGCCGCCTTCCACCATCACCAGCGCGCCGCGGCTGCCGGCGGTGACGATGTCGAGATCGCTCTCGGCCATCTGCTCGGAAGTGGGATTGATCACGAGTTCGCCGTCCACGCGACCGACGCGCACCGCCGCGATGGGCCCGAGGAAGGGCATCTCGGAGATGCCGAGCGCGGCAGACGCGCCGACGAAAGCCGGAATATCCGGTGTGTTCTCGCCATCGGCCGAGAGGACGGTGGCGATGATCTGGGTTTCGTCTTGATAGGCCGAGGGAAAGAGCGGACGAATCGAGCGGTCGATGAACCGCGAGACGAGCACCTCGCGATCCGCTAGCCGGCCTTCTCGCTTGAAGAAGCCGCCAGGAATCTTGCCCGCCGCGGAGGTCTTCTCGACGAAGTCCACGACCAGTGGGAAGAAGTCGATGCCGGGGCGCGGCTTGGAGCGCGTGGCCGTCACCAGCACGACGGTTTCGCCGTAGCTGACGACGACGGCGCCGCCGGCCTGCTTGGCCATCCGGCCGGTTTCGAGCGACATCGTACGCCCGCCGACTTCGAATTCGACGGTTGTGGGTTCAAACCAATAATTAGCCATGAATTTTCGATCTCCTCCCGGGCACCGCTTGCTGCGGCCCGGGACCGTGTTGGCGCGGCGCGCCACTGAGGGAGATCGAGCCGAGATGGAATGCGGAATCAGACATTGTCGAAGTCAGGTTCGCGACTTCGCAAATGTCTGACTTCCGCATCCCAAGACGAGGCGATCGGCGCCGCGTTTTCTTGTTGTAGTGCGCCTGGAAGCGGCTGCACGGGGCTTGAGGGATAGTCGTGCGGAACGCTAGCGACGCAGGCCCAGTCGCTTGATCAGCTCCTGGTAGCGATCGGGACCCGTCCTCCGTAGGTAATTGAGAAGGCGACGGCGCTGGCTCACAAGATTGAGCAAGCCTCTTCGGGAATGGTGGTCCTTCTTGTGGACCTGGAAATGATCGGAAAGCTGATTGATCCGCTCGGTCAACAGCGCGATCTGGACCTGGGCCGAGCCGGTGTCCTTGTCGTGAATTCGATACGACTCGATCGCTTGTGCCTTGGCCTGGTGCGAGATCAACTCAGTCTTCCTTCCGTGCCGGTCTTCTTCTGGGGAGATTCCGATTCGCTCACCGCCGGCTGCTGCCAGCGGGCCATCCGGCCACTTGCCATGGGGGCCGCAGCCTGCGAGTCCCCGGACCGGATTTGGCGCCGGAGTGTGACAAAGGACTCCCACCGGGGCAATGGCCGCCCTTTCGGGCGGTTCGCAGTTCGCCGAAGCGGTGAACTGCTGGGCCCCGCAGGGCCTCCGAGAGTCACGAGCCTAGCACTCGCAACGGCTTGAGCTTGCGGCCGGGGCGGGCCTCGAGAACCGCCACCAGCTGCGCATCAGAGCCCAGGGCCGCCACCCGGGTCCCCGGCGGCACGGGGGCATCGGGTCCGGTGATCTCCCCACCGTGTCGCACCCGGTGCTCCTCCTCGCGCCGGAGGCGCACCACGGGGAAGCCCAGCACGTTCACCGGCGGAATGATCCGCGCCTCGATCTCGCCCGATTCCGCCTGGCGGGCGAGCCCGTCCAGGGGAATGGCCAGATCGTCGCCGAAGGGACCGCTGCGGGTCCGCCGCAGCGATGCCAGGTGTCCACCGCAGCCGAGCCTCACTCCCAGATCGGCCGCCAGCGCGCGCACATAGGTCCCGGCCGAGCAATCGACCTCGATCTCGATCTCGGGCAGCGCGAACTTGACCAGTTCGATCCGGTCGATGTGGACCTGCTTCGGGGAACGCTCCACCTCTCGGCCCTGACGCGCCAGTCGGTGGAGCGGAACCCCATCCATTTTCACGGCGCTGTACATGGGCGGGATCTGCTCGATGTCGCCCACGAAGCTCACGAGGACCTGGCGGATCTGCTCTTCGCTCGGCAGCGGTCCTTCGTGCCGCCTCACGATCTCGCCGTCGGCGTCCAGGGTGTCGGTCTCCTGCCCCAGTCGGATCGCGCCGGCGTAGCTCTTGGCACCGCCTTGGAGGAAAGGCACGAGCTTCGTAGCGTTGCGCACCGCCAGCGGCAGGACGCCGGTCGCCAGCGGATCCAAGGTTCCCAGGTGGCCGATGCGTCGGGTGCCCAGCATCTTGCGTACCGCGTCGACCACATCGTGGGAGGTCAGACCTTGGGGCTTGTCCACCACCAGGAATCCGGACGGGCCCGGTCGTTCGGTCCGGCTGTTTCTACGTCTTCTGCTCATCCGCGATGTCCCGTAGCAACGAGAGGATTTCGCTGCCCTGTTCCAGCGATGGATCGTGGCAAAAGCGAAGCTCGGGCACCCGCTTGAGCGGCAACTCCCGGGCCATGCGTCCCCGCACGAAGCCGGCCGCACTCTCGAGTCCGTCCTGAACACTCTCCAGGTCCAGATCCTGGTTCGTATCGAATACGCTCCAGTACACCACTGCATTGCTCAAATCCGGTGCGACGTCCACACGGGTGAGGGTGACGAGTCGCAGGCGCGGGTCCGCCGCTTCCTGCCGCAGCACCCGCGCAATCTCGCCTCTGACGACCTCGGAGATCCGTTCCATGCGACGGGTCATGCCTCTCCCCCCTCGTCATCCGGGCCCTCTGCCTCATCGTCGAGATCCCACGGTGCCTCTCCGGCCTCGTAGGGAAGCGCAATGATCTCGAAATCGGACGACAGCACCTCGGCCAGCTGTAGAGCCTCGATGAACTCCACGGATCTCTCCAGGACGCGTCTCACGAGGGCCGCTTCGGCGCCGGCGGCACTGATTCCCAGTACCGCCCGTTGCCAAGTGCCCTGACCTCCCACTTCAGCCACGGACACGTTGAAGCGGTTTCGAACACGCTGTGAGATCGAGCGTACGACACCCCGCTTCGCCTTGAGGGACTGCGAGCCGTGGATCAGAAGCTCGACGGCGGCGGCTCCAACGATCATTCGAGCGTGGCCGGTTTCTCCTCGATCACGAAGGCTTCGATCACGTCGCCGACCTTGAGGTCGTTGTAAGCCTCGATGCCGATGCCGCACTCGAAGCCGGTCTTGACCTCGCGGACGTCGTCCTTGAAGCGCCTGAGCGAGCCGACCTTCCCTTCGTAGAGCTGGACGCCATCGCGAAGCAGTCTCACCTTGGAGTTGCGCCGGATCTCGCCCTCCGAGACGAAGCAGCCGGCGATGGTGCCGATCTTGGGAACATTGAAGGTGTCGCGGACCTCCGCCCGGCCGAGGAAGGCTTCGCTCAAGGTGGGCGGGAGCAGACCGACCATGGCCTTCAGCACGTCGTCGGTCACCTCGTAGATGACCTGATAGGTGCGGATCTCGACGCCTTGGCTCTCGGCCTCACGGCGAGCGGCCGGATCCGGACGCACGTGGAAGGCGATGATGATCGCACCGCTGGCACGGGCCAGCATCACGTCGCTCTCAATCACGGCACCCACGCCGGAGTGGAGAACGTCTACCTTCACCGAATCGGTCGACAGCTTGATCAGCGCATCGCGCAGCGCCTCGACGGAGCCTTGGACGTCGGCCTTGACGACGAGCTTGAGTTCCTTGACGCCGCCCTCCTCCGCCGCGGCAAAGAGATCCTCGAGCGAACGAACGCCGGCCGATTCGACCGGCTGCCCACGGCGCTGGGCCAGGCGATGGTCGACGATGTCCTTGGCAACCCGCTCGCTTTCGACGCAGTGGAGCGGGTCTCCCGCGTCGGGAACCCCAGTGAGGCCGATCAGCTGGACCGGCGAGGAGGGCCCGGCCTCCTTCAGGCGCACGCCGTTCTCGTCCTCAATGGCGCGCACGCGCCCGTTGAAGGTGCCAACGACGACGGTATCGCCGCGCCGCAGGGTTCCAGACTCGATCAACACCGTCGCCACCGGACCGCGACCCTTGTCGAGGCGTGCTTCGAGGACGACACCGGTGGCGCGGCCCTTCGGATTCGCTTTGAGCTCCAGGAGATCGGACTGAAGCGCCAGCATCTCGAGGAGCTGGTCGAGGCCCGTCCCCTTGGTTGCGGACACGTCGACACAGATGACGTCGCCGCCGAAGTCTTCGGGAACGAGATCGTGCTCCATCAAGCGCTGCCGGGTCTGCTGGGGGTCAGCGCCCGGCAGATCGCACTTGTTGATCGCCACGATGATGGGAACGCCTGCCGCCTTCGAGTGGGCGATCGCCTCGACGGTCTGGGGCATGATGCCTTCGGTCGCGGCGACCACCAGGATGACGATATCGGTCACTTGGGCGCCGCGCGCACGCATCTCCGTGAAGGCTGCGTGGCCGGGTGTGTCGATGAAGGTCAGCGTTCGGCCGCCGACGTCGACCTGATAGGCGCCGATGTGCTGCGTGATGCCTCCCGCCTCACTCGCGACGACGTTGGTGCGGCGAAACGCGTCGAGCAACGAAGTCTTGCCGTGATCCACATGGCCCATCACGGTGATGATCGGCGGTCGCGTCTCGAGATCTTCCGTGGCAGAGGCAGCGGAATCCTCGAGGAACTGCTGCTCGTTGAACCCGACGTCCTGAACCTCGTAGCCGAACTCGGTCGCCACCTTCTCTGCGGTTTCGACATCGATCGCCTGGTTGATCGACACCAAGGTGCCCAGGGCCATCAGCTTGCTCTGGACCGTCGGGCCCTTTTCGCCCAGCAAGCGAGCGAGCTCCCCGATGCTGACCATTCCTTCGATGCGCACGACACGCTTGTCTTCCTTGGGCTTGACCGTGGCCGGCCGCATCTTCTGGGGCGCGTCGCGACGCTTTCGACGCGGCGAAATGGCCTGCTGCGGCTCCAAGGTGACCTGGCGTCTCAGCGGCGCCCGGCTGGTGGCCTGTCGCGCCAGCCGTTCCTGCTCGCGAAGATTCACGACCTCGCGGACGCGCTTGCGCTCACGGGAATTGCGGGCTGCGCCAGCAGGTCCGGCACCTTCACCGGCACCGCTCTTGCCAGCCGGTGATACCGGGGTCGCAACGGCCGGTCGAACGGGCGAGTCTACGACCGGGGGCTCGATCGGCACTTCCTCGATGACCGGCTCGGCGGGCTTCGGCTCGACAGCCTCCGGTGTCACGTCCTCGGAGGCTACCTCCACCTCGGGCTGAGGCTCGATCTCCACCTTCTTCTTGCGTCGGCGACGAATCACGACTCCACCGCTCTCGACGCGCTCCTCCGTCACGTCCATGCGCGGCACCGAAACCCCGAGCTTCTTGCGAAGCTTCTCGGCATCGGCGTCCTCGAGAGACGCCATCGCACTCTTGAGCTCGATGCCGATGGCGCGTGCCTTCTCGACGATCTCCGTCCGATCAATGCCCAGCTCTTCGGCCAGCTTATATGCCCTGATGTTTGCCATTCGCTCTCTTACCGGCTTCCACCCGTTGTCGTGGGCGCCCGGGTGCGCCCGCTAGTTCTTTTGTTCGCCCGTCGCCGTTACTCGGCCGCCTTGGCGCCAGCCGTATCCTCGCCCGCTGAGGGCTCCGCTCCAGCTTCCGCATCGGTCTCTTCACCGGCCGCGGCTGCTTCGGCGGCCGCCGCGGCCGCCGCGGCCTCGGCAGCGGCCTCGGCAGCGGCCTGCTCGGCCGCCAGGCGGGCCCGTTCCACTTCCTCTTCGTGCTTCTGCACCGCCAGCAAGGCCGCCTTCTCGCGGATCCTCAGGGCACCTGCTTCATCGATCCCCGGCAGCTGGGTCAGCAGTTCGGACTGGCACTCCGCAAGGTCCTCGAGGGACGTGATGCCCTGCTGAAGCAGCAACTCGGCATCGACGTCGCCGCAGCCCTCGACCACGGAGACCGCCTCGGATAGCCACTGGGCCAGCTCACGCATCTTCGACTCGCTCTTGATGTCGATCTTCCAGCCGGTGAGCTGAACGGCGAGACGAACGTTCTGGCCCTTGCGACCGATCGCCAGCGACAGCTGGTCGTCGGGAACGATCACGTCCATCGAACGCGCAGCGTCGTCGATGATCACCTTGGAGACCTGGGCCGGTGAGAGCGCCGAGCAGACGTAGCGCGCCGGGTCCGGATTCCACGGAACGATGTCGATCCGCTCGCCCCGGAGCTCCTGCACGACGGCCTGGACGCGGCTGCCCTTCATTCCGACGCATGCACCCACCGGATCGACGTCGGAAGCGCTCGAGGCTACGGCAATCTTCGAGCGGCCACCCGGCTCGCGCGCAGCCGACTCGATCGTGACGATGCCCTCATACATCTCGGGCACCTCCTGATCGAAGAGCTTGGTCAGCATCTCGAGGCAGGTGCGCGACAGGATGATCTGGGAACCCTTGGCGTTCTTGTTCACCTCGATCACGTAGGCCCGGATCCGGTCACCGGGGCGATAGTTCTCCCTCGGCACCTGTTCGCGCAGGGGTAGAACCGCCTCGGCACGGCCAAGGTCGACGAGAATCGCGCCCTTCTCGAAGCGGCGGACGATGCCATTGAGAATCTCGCCCGCCCGGTCTTTGTACTCTTCGTAGACGTTGTCGCGCTCCGCCTCGCGGATCAGCTGGATGATCACCTGCTTGGCGGTCTGGGCCAGGATGCGACCGAAGCCCGACGTATCCATCTTCACGCCGATCTCGTCGCCGATCTCGGCATCGGGATCGTACTGCTTGGCGCGATCCAGTTGCACCTGGGTCAACTCTTCTTCGACGGTCTCGACCACCTCGCGGAACTCGAAAAGTTCGATCTCACCCAGCTCGTCGTTGTAGCGGGCTTCGATCTCCTTCTCGACCGTGCCCCCATCGCGACGCGCCGCTTGAACCATGGCCTCTTCAATCGCGCGAATGATCTCGCTTCGCTCGATGCCTTTGTCCTTGGCGATCTGGTCGATTTCGCGTTTCAGACCGAACATTGTTTCACCTTGCGTCAGCGGGACTGCGCAACCGGTACGAAGTCCGCGCGTGTGAACTCGTAGATGACCTTCGCCTTCGCCACGTCGTCGAAGGGAATTGTAAACTCGTCTCCATCGACGTCGACCCGGGCAACGCCGTCGTCAAATGCCAGAAGCAGCCCGCTGAAACGCCGGCGACCGTCCAACGGCCGATGGGTTTCGACCTGGATGTGCGCCCCACGCGCAGCTGCGAAGTCCTTTTCCCGGGCGAGCAGCCGGTCGAGTCCGGGTGACGACACCTCGAGCCGGTAGGAGGCCGGGATCGCATCGGCCGCGTCCAGCTGGCTCTCGACCTCGCGCGACACATCGGCACAGCGCTCGACGGGAACACGACCGTCGGCGGACCGCGTGTCGATCGTGATGCGAACGAGCCATGGCTGACCGCCACGCCGGATCAACACGTCGACGAGTTCGAAGCCCGCGTCGTCAACGACGGGCTCAATCAGCACACGCAGCTCCTCGGGAATGTCGTGATACACCGTGCTTCTCGTTTCAAGCCTCAGAAAACAAAAAAAGCGGACGGCAAGCCCACTTTCTCCACCGACCCAGAAAGGTCGCCACCGTCCGAAGATCCGTTCCCGCTCAGTCTCGCAACCCAAGCCACTGATCCGACCGCATTCGGCCGCACTGCAGCAGAGCCCCAAGCCGCTGAACGATCCGCGAATCTCCTTGTAAGCCCGCGTAACCTATCCAAATTGCAGGGGGAAGGCAATCTCTGGGGGCCGTGCGGCGGCTGCCCCCACGGGGAGTCAAGGCTCCGGCATCTCCAAGCTGCCCACCAGGTCCGCCAGCCGCTTCGCCCGCTGGCGGCGACCCCAGGCCTCGAGCCCCTCCACGACGCCCAGGGCGGCCGATGGGTCGAGGTAGTTGCGGGTGCCGACCTGGACGGCGGTCGCCCCGCACAGCAGGAACTTGGCAGCGTCCTCGCCATCGTCAATCCCGCCGATCCCGCAGATCGGAATCGATACGGCCTGGGAAGCCTGCCAGACCATCCGCAGCGCGATGGGCCGGATGGCCGGCCCGGACAATCCGCCCAGGCCGTTGGCCAACAGCGGCCGGCGGGTCTCCACGTCGACCTCGAGTGCCTGCACCGAGTTGATCAGCGCGATCGCGTCAGCACCCTCGCCTTCACAGACCCGGGCCATCTCGGCGATGTGGGTCACGTTGGGGGAGAGCTTCACCATCAGCGGCTTTCGTGTCGCATTCCGTACCGCGCGTACGAGTTCGGCCAGCACGGTCGGGCTCTGCCCAAACTCGATCCCCCCGCTCTTGACGTGCGGGCAGGAGGCGTTGAGCTCGAGCCCGGCGACCCGATCGACACCGTCGAGCCGCTTGCAGACCTCAACGTAGCGTTCGATCTCGGTCTCGAACACGCTGGCGATCACGACCACTGCCGCTGGAATCTCCGGCAGCTTCGTCCGGATGAACGCGTCGACGCCCACGTTCTCGAGACTGATGGCGTTGAGCATTCCCGAAGGTGCTTCGGCGATTCGAGGCGGCGGGTTTCCGACCCGGGGCTCCAGGGTCAGGCTTTTTGCCACGAATCCACCGATGCGGGTCAGATCCAGGAAGGGCGCAAACTCGGTCCCGTAGCCGAACGTGCCCGATGCCGTCAGCACCGGGTTGCGCAGACGGATCCCTCCGAGGTCGACGCGGGTGTCGAGTGCATGGCTCCCACTCACGGCAACCCCTGCCAGGCAATCGTACTGGCGTCGAACGACGGCCCGTCACGACACACGAGAGCGTAACTCCCGTTGGAAAGGGGGGCAGCGCAGCCGAGACAGACTCCGAAGCCGCAGGCCATCTGGTTCTCGAGGGAGACGATACAGGGGACGCCGACCAGGGCCGCAATCTCCGCGCAGCGGCGCATCATGCCGGTCGGCCCACAACTGTAGATCCGGGTGGTGCCCGGCTTGCGCCCAGCCAGGGCATCTTCGAGCAGACGTGTCACCCGCCCTTGAAATCCGCGGCTGCCGTCTTCGGTCGCGATCTCGAGCTCGACTCCGAGGGCGGCAAAGTCATCGACGCCCATCAGGTCCTGCGCGGTCGCCGCACCGAGCAACACGCATACGTCTACCCGAGGCACGAGACGCGCCGCCAGCTCGTAGACCGATGCGATCCCGGTCCCACCGGCCACGAGCAGGGCCCGCTCCGCGGCGCCCGGAAGCTCGAAGCAGCGACCCAACGGACCGACGAGTCCCACCTTCTGGCCCGGCAACGCCTGGGCCAGGAGCGCCGTGCCGCGACCGACTCGCTTGTAGAGCACGTCGACCAGGGTGCCCTGGGCCTGCTGGCGCGTGCGGTACACGGCCATCGGCCTGGGAAGCAACGGGTCCGTTCGGGGCACCGACGCCTGCGGTCCAGCCGAGAGCATCACGAACTGGCCCGGCTCAAAGCCGGGCCAGCCCGTGACTCGCAGCGTGAGCCGGTAGTTCGCCCCACCCTCGTGGAGGTTCTGGACCACCTCGGCCTCGGCGCGAACCGGAGCGGGTACGGAAGTCGTCGCGATCTGGGTCACCGCGGGTTCGATACCGAACGCCCGCGAACTGCGCGAGAGCCGGGCCAGGCGGGCAGCTCGATCCAGGTCCTGAAACGGCTGGGAACGATCGTGGGTGAGTCGCCCCAGGGGAGGCGTGGAGCGGGTGCGGGTCAGCCGTCTAACCGATCGAAAAACATCGCCAAATGGACGCTTCGACGATGCGGTTTCCGATCAAGCAGGGCGCCCTCCACGACGATGTATGCCCGGGAGGCCTCCACTACCGGCTCCCATGGGGAAATCCCTTGTCCACGCTTTTCGACCGACAGCGCGAACGCTTCCAAGCCGACCCGTCCGACCTGCGAGCCTTCGAAGCGTTGGAGGAAAGCCTCTTCGTTGCGGGCGACTGGAACGCACTGGTCGAGCTCTATCGGCACCGGCTGACCGCGCCGGATCTCGCGGCGTCAGCTCGCGAACGCGCCCGCGTACTGTTGCGGCTGGGCCAGATCCTGACCGACCGACTCGATGACCCCGAGCGTGGCGCCGAGACCTACCACGCGGCGATCAAGGCCGACCCGACCAGTCGCGCCGCCCTCACCGAGCTGCGCGGACTCCACGTCAGACGGGAGCAGTGGGAGGTCGCACTCCAGATCGCCGAGGTCGAGAGCGACCTGGCCATGTCCTCGGAAGAACGGGCCGGGCTGTTCTCCGAGGTCGGTGGAATCTGGCTGCACCAGCTCGGCGATCCGGAACAGGCACTCGATCAGTTCCGGCGCGCGCTTGTGGAGGAGCCGAGTCAGATGGACGCTCTGGAGGGTTCGGCGCGCGCCAATCAAGCGCTGCGAAAACCCGCCGAGGCGGCTGTGTTCTGGGAACAGCTGGCGGCCCGTCACACGGGCAAGGAGCGCGCGACGGCGTTGGTGGCGTGGGCCGGCCTGCTCACCGGTTCCCTGAACGACCCGATCCGCGCCGCCGATCTCTACCGCCGGGCGTTGACCCACGACCCCGACAACAGCCAGGCTCTCGAAGCCCTCGCCGCCATCGCCGAGGCTGGAGAGCAGTGGGAGCTGCTGGTCGATCTGTACAAGCGCGCCTACGCGCTGACGAACGATTCCGAGCAGCGGGCAGGCTTCGCCTTGGCCGTCGGCCGAGTGCTGCTCGATCAGCTGGCGAATGCCGACGCCGCGCGCGACTGGCTGAAACGCGCCGCCGAACTCGATGGAGATGACGCGCGGGTCCATCGCTGCCTGGCTGACGTCGAGCGGATCCGAGGTGACGACGCGGCACTGCTCGACGCACTCCAACAGCAGGTCGAATGCAGCGGCGATCGGCCGCCGGTCAGCAGCCTGCTCGAGATCGGATCGCTGCTGTCCGCTGCGGGCTACGACGAGGAAGCGCTCACACAGCTTCAACGCGGGCTCGGGGTGGCGCCAGAAAACTCCGCCGTGCTGGAGGAGATCTCGACCCTTCTCAGCCAACTGGGTCGACACGAAGAGCTGGTCGATGTGATGGAGCGAAGGGCCGCCCTCGCGACCAGCGATCCCGCCACCTACGCCATCGTGCTCGCCGAGCTGGGCGAGTTGCAAGAGAAGCAGATCGACGACATCGATTCGGCTCGACAGACCTATGAGCGGGCGATGCAGGCCAACCCGACCTGTCCGGGCGTCGCGGAGTCCCTCGAGCGCGTCTATCGCAAGACTGAAGCCTGGGGCCCGTTGCGCGGATTGCTCGAGCAGACCAGCCGGAGCGGTTCGCGCGAAGACCGCGCGGCTCACCTTTCCGCATTGGGATCCCTCCTCGACGAACGGTTCGAAGATCGCAACGCTGCAGCACGCGCCTTCGAGTCGGCCTTGACCCTCGATGGCTCCTGCCGGGAGGCCCACCGCGGTCACCAGCGCCTGGCCACGTCGGGCGGCAATCAAGACGCGATTCTCGAGGCCTACGAAAACGAGGCCGAGATCGCATCGGACCCGGCGCGGCTCGGACAGCTGGTGCGCGAAATGACACCCTGGCTCGAAGCCCGGGAACGGACGGAAGATGCACTGGGCTGGGCGAATCGCTGGATCACGATGGCGCCCGAAGATGCAGACGCGCTGAGCCTGGGCGCCCGTCTGCGCGAGCGGATCGGCCAGGACGAGGAGCTGATGGATCTTCTCCAACGGCTCGATCCGCTGCTCCAGAACGGAGAACAGGCGGCGAACCGGCGACGCATCGGTGCACTTCACGCCGCACACGAACGTCACGACCACGCCATCGACGCCTATCGATCGGGACTCGAAGTCGATCCGGCCGACGTCATCACCCTCGAAGCACTGGTCGACGCGCTCGAGCAGGCCAACCGCACGGTCGAGCTGGCCGCGGCGCTCCAGAACCTCACGGAGTTGCTGCCCGAGGATCGTCGCGCCGCATCGCTGGACGATCTGTCCAGGTTGCTCGAAGAACGGCTGGGAGATCTCCCGGGCGCCATCGACGCACTCGTGCGTCTGTCCGAGATCGACGGAGCAGCCCAAGAAGCGGAGACGCGTCTCGAGCCACTCCTCGAACGAGCCGGACGCTTCGAAGAGCTGGTCGAGCGCCTCGAACGCCGCATCGACTCGATGCCCCAAGCAGGCGAAGCCGCGCGCGCGCTCCGTCTTCGCCGGGCCGGAGTCGTGCTCGAACACTTGAGCCGCTTCGAGGAAGCGGTCGAAGCCTACCGCTCGATCCTCGCAGAGAATTCAGATTGCGATGAAGCTCGCGAAGGACTCGGGCGGGGACTGCGGGCATCGGGCGACGCAGCCGGACTGGTCGTCTACCTGGCCGAAGAGATCGAACGCCACGTCGAGCCCGCGACGCGTGACCGCCTGGCTCTCGAGCGCGCCATCATCCTGGAAGAGGCGCTCGATCGAACCGACGAGGCCATCGAGGTCTATCGCCGACTGTCGGTCCAGGCCCAGACCGGAGACGAATGCGCGAAGGCCGGTCAGCGTCTCGAGATCCTGCTCGAACGCTGCCACGACTGGGCCGGGCTGCGCCAACACTGGTCCAAGCTGCTCGAATCGCGCTCCGAGGCAGCGGCGGGGCCGCTGCACGTGCGACTCGGACAGCTCTGTCGCGATCGTCTCCACGACGGCCCGGCTGCGGCCGAGCACTACGAAGCGGCCGCGGCCACGTTCCCCATGCGGGTCGATCTCTGGCAGGCGCTCGCACACCTCTACGAGGCGATGAACCGCGAAAAAGATCTGGCGCGGGTGTTGGAAGCAGAGCTCGCAACCGGCGAAGTGTCCGACCGCGAACTCGCGATCCGCAGCCAGGTCGCCCAGCTATGCGTCGGCGCGTTGGAAGACGCTGAACGCGCCCGCAAACACTACGCGCGCCTGATCGAGCTCGACCCGGGCCATGCCGCGGCCGGGGACTTCCTGATCGAAGCCGCGCAACGCGACGGTCGAATCGAAGACGTGGCACTCATCCTCGAAGGACGGCTCGAATGCCTCGATGCGCTGCCGCGGGACAAAGCCGGCGAGTGGGCGGCCCGGCGGATCTCGTTGCGTGTCCGGATCGCCGGCCTGCGAGCCTCGCAACTCGACGATCCGGACGGTGCAATCGCCGTCCTCGAACCGGGACTGGGAGAAATCGGCCCGCGCGGCGTCGTTGCCGAGCCCCTCGCCGACCTCTACCAGCGTGCCGGCTACCCCGAGGACCTGAGCTCTCTGTGCCAGCAGGCGGCGGACGAATGCGAAGCCGGTCCTGAGCGCGCCAGCTGGAACGCGCGGCTCGGCGACACGCTGCGGGATCGCGGAATGGACCGGGAGGCAACGGAGGCCTACCGGAAGGTTCTCGTCGATCAACCGGAGGACCACCCCGCCAGCGCCGCCCTGCGCGACCTCTACCGCCGGCTTGGGGAGGCCGAGCCCCTGACGCATCTGCTCGATGCGGAGATTTCCGGGCTCGCGGGCCCGGATGAAATCCCGCCGCGATTGGAGCTGGCGACGCTGCTGAACGGTCCCCTGGATCGGCCCGCCGACGCTCTGCTCCACCTGCGCCGCGTCGTCCACATCGACCCCGGCCAGGTGGAAGCCCTAGACGCCGGTCTCGAGATCGCCGAACGGCTCGGCTTGCTGGAAGTGACATCGGAGCTGCTCGGCGACGCCCTCTCGCGGCCCCAGCCGCCGTCGGTCCGGTCCGCGCTGCTGACGCGCCGGGCGCGACTCCAGGTCAAGAACCCCGACCGTGCCATCGAGGCGGCGGCGGACTTTCGCGAAGCTCTTGCCCTCGATCCGACCCAAAACACGATTCGTCGAGAGCTTGGCGCCCTGCTGGAAAGCCTGGGCGAGTGGGAGGGCATGCTCGACTGTCTCTACCAGCAGGCCTGCAACTCCGAGCCGCAGGAGCGCGCCGTCATCTTCGAGCGCGCCGTCGACATCGCCTGGCGCGAGCTCTCTCCCGAAGCGGCTCGCCCCTGGCTCGAGCGCCTCCAGCACGAGCGCCCCAACGACGGAGATGTTCTCGCCCGCATCGCCGAGGTCCATAAGCTGGCGGGCCGGTCGATCCCGAGACTCCGCGCGATCGAGCAGCGCATCCAATATTGTGACGATGCCGAGACAAGGCGCGACCTTCAGATCGAGCGCGCACGAATCTTCGAAGAGGAGCTGGAATCCCCGGGTCGCGCTGTAGGCGCCCTGGAGGAAGCGCGCGCCATCGCATCCGACGACGTTGAAATCCTGCGTCACCTCGACCGGCTGCATCGGAGCCTGGGACGAGATCCCGAGCGAGCAAGGGTCCTGGAAGCCCTGATCGAAGTCTCGGAAGATCGCGATCGCGCTTCGCTGATCTGTGAGGTCGCGTCGTTGTACACGGGGACGTTGAAGGATCCCGGACGCGCCGCCCAGCATCTCATTCGCGCCGTCTCCGAGACCCCAAAGCAGAGCGCCCTGTATCCCGAGTTGTTGAAGACCCTGGGCGAAGCGCTGCTGCAGACGGGCCCGATCGACAGCTGGGCCCGTTGTGCCGAGGCCGAACTCGCCGCCATTTCGCCCGAGGAGCGCGTCTTTGACGAGCGCCGCTTTGCGATTCGCCGGGAGCTGGCCCAGACCTATCGGCGGATCGGCCGCCGAGGCGCCGCGCTCGAACACCTCCGACGCCTGGCCGACGAATCCCCCGATCTCTTCAGCTCCGTGGGCGACCTCGAGCTGCAGCTGCTCGACAGTCTGCGGGCGGCCGCGAGCTGGGTCGAGTTGGAGCGACGACTGACCGCACGGCTCGACCGTCACCCGGACGACGCTGGCGGCTGGCTCGAGCTGGCGCGACTGCGCGAGGAGAAACTCTACATGGTCAAGGCCGCCGGCTCGGCCTACGCGCATGTGCTCGAGATCGACGCGACGTCGTTGCTGGCCCTGCGCGGCATACGCGGCGTTGCTCAGCGGCTCGGCAACTGGAACGAGGTCGCACGCAGCCTCGAATCGGAGCTGGAGCGCACAGAATGTCGCAACGCAGCCGAGCGCTCCGCCTTGCTCCGACGCCTGGGCGACATCTGCTGGAAGCATCTCCATTCGACGACCCGGGCGAGCCGCTCCTACGCGGCGGCCCTGGAAGCGAATCCGGAAGACTTCAAGGCCCATCGATCCCTTGAGCGACTGCTGGAGGCCATGGAGGACTGGCGCGGCGCGCTGGATCTCTACGAGAGCGAAGTGGAGATGCTCGGCGATCGCGAGCCCGAACGCCGTCAGGAAGCCTGGCTGCGCGCGGGCGAGATCGCCAGAGACCAGACCCGCGAAACCGTCCGCGCCCGGCGCGCCTTCAAGGCCGCTGCCGACCTCGGCACGCTCCCGCCCAAGCGCCGCTTGGAGCTTGCCGATCTCCACCGGCTGTGCGGCGAGATCGACGAATTCGCCCAGGTCTTCGCCAGCTGGTGCGACGACCCTGAAACCCAGGCGCGCGCCGCCGACCACCTGCGGTTGGCCGAAACCCTCGAAGTACTGGGGAAACTCGCCCCGGCCCAGCACCGCGCCGAACGAGCCACCGCCATGGACGTCCGCTACGGGCCGGCCTGGGACGCCTGTGCCCGCCTGCGAGAAGCGACGGGCGACCCGCTCGGCGCCGCCGAGGCACTCGTGCGTGCCTCGGAACTGACAGAGGACGGTCAGGCTGCCAGCCGACTCGTGCTCGCCGCTCGCCTCCGCGTGGACGACGACACGGAGGCGGCGGCAGAACTGCTGCGACGCGCCGCCGCAGCCGACCCGGCGTCGGCGGCCGTCCAGACCGAGATCGCCCTGCTCGCCGATCGCCGCGGCGCCTACGAAGAAGCCGAGACTGCGGCCGCCCGAAGCCTCGATCTGCTGGGCGACGAAACCGAGACCGCAAACGAACAGGCCGTCGAGGTCGCCCTGGTCGGAGGTCGCGCTGCCCGTACTCGCCAGCGTCTGGAAGAAGCCGTGCGCTTCTTCAGCGCCGCACGCGACCATTCGAGCGACAGCGCCGAAGCCCTGGCCGGTCTCGGCGAGACATTGTCTGCGCTCGGTGACTGGGGCGCTGCCCGCAGCGCGCTCGAGGCACGACTCGCACTCAGTACTCCCTATTCCAGCCCCAGCGAACAGGCCCTGCACCAGGCGCTGCTAGCGCGCTGCCTCGATCACGGCGGCCACCGGGACGAGGCCCTCCAGGCCTGCGAGGCCGCCCTGGCCGCGAACCCCAGGCTCGAGCAAGCGCACGAGCTGTGCGTCTCCCTGCACCTCCGGGAGGAACGACTCGACGCCGGCGTCTCGGCCCTGGAACGCTGGGCCGAAACCGTCAGCGATCCGGGACAACGTGCGCGCCATCTGATCGAGGCCGCGAAATGGGAGATCGAGGTGGGTGGCCTGAACGTGGCTGCCGAACGACATCTGCGAGACGCTCTCGAATCCGACATCAGACAGCCCGACGCCTGGGTCCACCTCACTTCGCTTCTGTGGGATCAGGACCGGATCGAAGAGGCTCTCGAGATCGCAACGCAGGGCCTGATGGGTCTCAAAGAGAGCGAACCGCGCGGCGCCCTGGCGTTGATCTGCGGTCGTGCCTGGGAACACAAGGGCGACGACAGACAGGCCCTGGATGCCTACGAGGCTGCAGCCGCGGCGGATCCGACCTGCGTTGACGCCATCGTGTCGCACGCGCGCCTGCTTCGGGCAACGGGAGACTGGCGTGAGGCGGCCGACGCCCTCGACGCATTCTTGCGGCGGCACCCGGGCGGCGACACAGCCGGACTCGCCGAGGTCTACCATCAACTCGGACGACTGCTCGCCGGCCCCCTGGAAGAAGTCGACGAAGCCATCGACGCGTATCGCAAGGCCGTGAAGCTACAGCCCGAGCACGTCGAATTCCGAACGACTCTGGCCCAGCTGTTGAGCTACCGCCCCGACGACTGGCGCGAAGCCCTCGCCCACTATTGCAACGCGCTCGATCGCGATCCCATCCACGTTCCCTCGCTTCGCGCCGTCATCCGCATCGCTGAGAACCGTGGCCGGGACAAGGCCGCGACCGATGGCCGGGCGCTCTTGCGAGCCATGGGGGTCGCCAGTGGATCCGAAGTCCACGCGGTGCCGGAGCAACCCGCAATCCGCTACGCGGCCGATGGCGCGCTCGTCGAACCTCTCTGCGAGCGACTCCGGCTGGCCATCCAGAAGACATCGCGGGAGATTGGTGACGCGCTGGGCTCGCCCGGAACGCCTCCTACGCCTGAAGGGGCCGATGCCCTGGCCCGCTTCCGGAGCGCGCAGCTGGCCGCTGAAAGCCGTCTGACGTCTGCCGTGCTCCTGCCCCTCTCCAACGCGGAGCTGACCGATCTCTTTACCTGCATCGCCACCGTGGCTCTGGAGCCCGATGAAGTACACGTGAGGGGTACCACCCTGAACGCACTGTCCGAGTCCATGGGACGCATGGCCCGACGCCGCGTGCGCCGGGCTCTCGGGGAGACATCGATCGAGAGCGTGGCCGCGCTCGACATCGATGCCTGGCGCTGCGACCTGCGCTCGCTTGCTGCCGCGACAGCGCTCGACGAGGGCGCCGGAACCCTGCGAACCGCGCTGCTGGCCTTCGTCTGCGATGCGTCCGAGTGTATCCCGGCCGAGATCGGCGAGACGGCGGACCTGACCGCCCTGATCGATGGCTGCCCCGAAGCACGCGCGTTGATCCGCCGGGTGGTGCGCGCATGGCTCATGGAGGTCTGACGCGATGACCCGAATCAACGAACGGCCGCAACGGCTCTATCGACGTCGAACCCTTCGTGTGATGGTCGAGTACGTATCCGATGGCGGCCTGGCCTGCGACCCGGCAACGACGTTGGGTGCTGGCGGACTGTTCATCGAGACTGAATCGCCCCTGATCGAGGGGACGCACCTGAAGATGCGCTTCACGCTGCCCGGAAGCACCCGGACCCACGAGATCGAAGGCCGAGTCGTGTGGTCGCGACGTTCGACCGATCGCGGCAGCTACGCACCGGGAATGGGAATCGAGTTCACGGACCGCCCGAACAGCGTGAACCTCGCCCGGGAACTCGATACGCTCGCCTGAGAGGGTCTCAGGCCGGAACCAGCAGGCGGCGCAGCTCAAAGGACGACTCCACGCTTCGCTCGGCGCCATGGATGTACCAGGCTTCACGGTCGCGGAGAATCGCAGACACCAGCTTCTGATGCAGGGTGTGCCCGCCACGCTCCACGTGGATGTGTCCCTCGATCGGCAGGCCCAGCAGCGCCAGATCACCATAGAGATCGAGTACCTTGTGGCGCACGAACTCGTCGGGCCAACGCAGACCCTCGGGGTTCAAGGGCTTGTCGTCATCGAGAACGATGGTGTTCTCCAGGTTTCCACCCTTCGCGAGCCCCGCATCCCAGAGGCCCTGGACGTCGCGAAGGAAGGCGAAGGTGCGTGCGCCGGCAAGCTCCCGTTCGAAATGGTCTGGGTCGAGCCCATCGACCTCGAATGTCTGGCGCCCCACGGCCGGGTGATCGAAATCGATTGCGTAGCTGACTCGGAAGCGCCGCGCGGGCTCCACGCGGATCCAGCGCTCGCCATCGCGCACTTCAACGGGTCGGCGGATGCGGAGCACACTGCGCGGATCGCGCTGCTCGAAGAATCCAGCCGAACGGAGCAGATAGACGAATGAGGCCGCACTCCCGTCCATCACCGGAAGCTCCGGTCCGTCGACCACGACGCGGACGTTGTCGATGCCGAGCCCGAAACAGGCGGCCAATAGATGCTCGACCGTGAATACCGTCGCCCCGTCGTGACCGAGGGTAGTCGCGAAGCTGGTGGACTGTACGGCCTGCGAATGGCACGGGATCTCCACCGGACGGTCGCCGTCGTTTCGCACCGCGACGATGCCGGTGCCAGTGCGGGCAGGCAGCAGCGTGAGCTGAACGGGCGCGCCGCTGTGAAGGCCGACGCCCGTGCACGAAACCTTCTCAGCGATGGTCCGCTGTCTCCGCACATTCCCCCCCTGAAATACCAGACCGCCTCAGGGATTAGCAGGTCCCGGGAGGCCGCGCCCGGCCCAACGTCCTCTTGACGATCCATCTGCAATTCCACGCTGGGTGGGGTCTGGTGCGGGGATGGAGCGAACGCGGCACCGCGCCGGAAAGCCGCGGCCGGCGCCGGCTCCCGCCTACGACTTCATCGCCGACTTGATCTCTGTCAGGATCTCGCGCGTGCTCTGGTAGCGATCGTCGGGCTTCTTCCGGAGACATTTCTCGATCACGTGCACGATCAGGGGCGGCAGATCCGACACGAACTCGGTGGGGCTGGGCGGCGGCGTGTGAACGTGATGGTACGGTAGATTGCCTTCCCGGAAAGGCAGCGTCCCGGTCGCCAACTCGAAGATCGTCACGCCGAGGGAGTAGATGTCGGTGCGGTGATCGACGTTCTTGCCCAGGGTCTGCTCGGGGCTCATGTAGTACGGTGTACCGGACACGACGGTCGTGTGGTTGCGCACTTCCTCGATCACCTTCGCGAGACCAAAGTCCATGATCTTGGCCTGGCGATCACGAGTCCACATGGTGTTGGCCGTCTTGATATCGCGGTGGACGATCTTCTTCTCGTGTGCGAAGGCCAGTCCTTCACACATCTGAGCCAGCACGTGAAGGATGCCACCGGGTGAAATGTGCCCCTTGGCCTTCACGATCTCCTTCAACGTGTTGCCGTCCACATACTCCATCGCGATGTAATACACGCCGTTCTGCTCGCCGGCGTCGTACACCGTCACGATATTCGGATGATTGAGCTGGGCCGCGCTCTTCGCTTCGCGCAGGAAGTTCTTGAGCGCCTGGGGATTCTCCTGGAACGCGTCCGGTAGGACCTTGAACGCCACGGTGCGATCGAGCACGGTGTCCCGGGCCTTGTAGACGATGCCCATGCCGCCGCGGCCCAGCTTGCCGGTGATGGCGTAACGACCGTCGGCCTGGGACCCGGAAAACGGTGACGATTGGGCCGCATTCTGCTTCGACGCCTGCTGCTCGAGCATCTGCTTGCAGCGGGCCATCCGCTCATCGACGTCGCGGTGGCCGTAGTCAAACACCTGGATCTTCTCATAGAGTTCGAGGGCGTCCTCCACGTCCTTGTTGGCCTCGTATACCGTGGCCAATCCGTAGAAGGCCTGGATGTTCTCGCGGGTCAGATCATTGTTGCCCACCGCGTGGATCAGCTTCTTCAAGGCCAGGGACATCATGCCGCGCTGGCGGAAGATTTCTCCCAGGATGGCCGAAGCCGGGCAGAAGTCTGCGTGCTCGGGCGGGATCTGCTGGAGCACCTTGATGGCCCCATCGTCCTCGCCCTGCTCGTGCAGGAGTGCGCCGGAACGCAGATGCTCACCGGACTTGGCCAGCATCTCGGCTTCCTTTGCGGAATTTCCGATCAGCGAGTAGCACTCGGCGGCTTCGGCGTGACAAGCCGCCTTCTCGTAGTTCTCGGCGGCGCGGTCTCGCAGGTCCGCCTGGCTGAACATTTCGGCGGCCTGGGCGTATTCACCGAAGCGCTCGTAGCAATCGGCCGCCTTCAGATGCTGTTCCAGCAGACGATAGAGGTCACCGGCGGCCATCCATTCACCCGCCGCCTCGAAATGTTTGGCGGCTTCCTCATCTTCGCCGCGGTCGCGGTGGTACTCGGCAAGGATGCGGAGCGCTTCCTCGTCCTGTCCCATGAGCTTCAGCACATCGGCGGCACGCGGAATTTCTTGGGCCTTGACGAAGAGCTCGACCGCGTGTTCGTTTTCCTCGAGGCGCACGGCGATCTCAGCGGCAGCGACCCAGCACTCGCCCCGTTCGAAGATCAACATGGCCTTCTGCTCGTCACCAGCGCGCTGGTACAGGTCGCCCGCCATCCGGACCAGCTTCGTGTTCTCGGCACGATTCCTGGGGTCGCTCGCCGCGGCTCCCGTCATGCCCTCGGTGATCACCTGCTCGAGGCAAACGGCAGCCTTCTTCCACTGGGCGCACTTCACGTACGCCTTGGCCGCGTGACGGGAAAAATCGGCGCTCTCGTAGCAGTCTGCCGCCTGTCGCCACTCGCCGGCGCTCTCGAACATCTCAGCAGCCACACTCTTGTTTCCCGACTTGAGATAGGCCTCGCCCGAACGCAACCACTCCTCGAGGCCGGCGAAGATCGACCCGGCCGTGTCGTAGCTGCCGGCTTCCATGTAGAGCTCGGCGCTCTCGATGAGACGTTTCTGGTCGTGCCGGATCTCGGCCGCACGGATCAGCTCGCTGGCCTTGATGAAGTAACTGGCGGCCTCATCGAACAGGCCGCTCTCGAAGCAGACCTCGGCCGCCTCCAAGTCGCTACCGGCCTTGGCGATGGCCGACGCCTGTTTCCTGGCCTTGCGCTGGACCTTCTTGTCGACCGGGACCACGTAGTCATTCACGAGATAGCCGTCTTCGTCGAATTCCTCATGCTTCGAAATCTTTGGCGTGCGGCCCGTCAACAGCAATCCGACCACGAGAATCAGACCCACCGGTGCAATACCGTAAACGGCGATCGGGTTGTCGAAGGCGCCGTCGACGATCTCGGGAAGATCAACGGGAACCCCCAACTGATCGAAGCTCGTCAAGACATAAGACGCCTCGACGATGAGCTCGCGGAGTGACACCAGGAATTCGTCGCCAGGCAACATGCCGATGGCCAGGATCGGCAGGCCGACGAGGATCAGCAGCGCCCCCAAGGCAATCCCCATCCACTTCCCGATGGCTCCCAGAACCGACACGCACTCCCCCGTTGCTCGACTTTTCCCTATCGGCACGGGGCATTGCCTGTTTGAGTCAGCAGCAATCCAGTGCGGCCGGCAACTCGCCGGCAAGAGCCGGCACAAGCCGTCGATGCAGCTGGGAAAGCTTCGATCCGACGGCCGCAGCCGCCTATAGCAGCTTTCCCTGCTGGCCAGACGGGGCGACGTCGAAGTGCTTGCGAGCACGGGGGGTGGCAACCCGCCCCCGGGGTGTGCGGGCCAGGTAGCCCTGGTAAATCAGATAGGGCTCCACCAGATCCTCCAGGGTGCCCTTGTCCTCGCCCACGGCCGCGGCCAGCGTCTCGAGCCCAGCAGGGCCCCCGTCGAAGCGCTCGAACAGCGCCATCATCAGCGCCCGGTCGAGACGGTCGAGGCCCGCTTCATCCACGTCCAGCCGTTCCAGCGCGAAGCGGGTCACGTCACGGCTCAGCCGCGCTCCGGGTCCCCCATCGACCTGGGCGAAGTCGCGGACCCGCCGCAGCAGGCGGTTCGCGATCCGCGGGGTGCCTCGGGCCCGGCGCGCCATCTCCCCGCAGGCTTCGGAGTCCAACCCCACGTCCAGCAGACCGGCCGAACGCTCGAGGATCCGCTCGAGATCTTCCGGCGGGTAGTACTCGAGCCTCGCGACCCAGCCAAAGCGATCGCGAAGGGGCGACGTGAGGAGCCCGGGCCGCGTCGTCGCTCCGATCAGTGTGAAATGCGGCAGGTCGAAACGCATCGACTGCGCCCCAGGCCCCTGACCGACGAGGATGTCCAGCTGGTAGTCCTCCATCGCCGGGTACAGGATCTCTTCCACCGCGGCCGGAAGGCGGTGGATCTCGTCGATGAAGAGAACGTCGCCGGATTCGAGATTGGACAGCAGGGCCGCCAGGTCGCCGGCCCGCTCGATGGCGGGCCCGCTGGTGACGCGCAGGTTCGCGCCCATCTCGTGGGCGACGACGTGGGCCAACAAGGTCTTGCCCAATCCCGGTGGCCCGTGGAACAGCAGGTGGTCGAGAGATTCGTTGCGCTCCCGGGCAGCCTGGATGAACACGGCCAGGTTCTCGCGCAAGCGATTCTGTCCGACCATTTCGGCCAGGCTGCGCGGACGCAGGGTTTCGTCCACACGCTCCTCATCCGGAAGGGCTGCGCCATCGAGCTGCGAACGGGAATCGGTCATTTCGCTCGTCCAAGTCTCTTGAGCGAGGCCCGCACCAGGGATTCGAGCGTCGCGTTGGAACCGGCTTCCTTCTCGGCTTCGACCAGCACACGCTCGGCCTCGACCTGGGAGTAGCCGAGGTTCCTCAGCGCGGACAGGGTCTGGTCGCGTGCGGACAACGACGTCTCGGCCACCTGGGTGGCCTGATCGCCCTGGGGCACGCTGGCGGCCAGCGCCTCGATGCGATCACGCAGATCGAGCAGGATCCGCTCGGCCATCTTGGAGCCAACGCCCGGTATGGCGCGCAGGGCCATCACGTCCCGGCCGCGAATTGCGTCGAGGAGTTCGGCCGGAGAGGTGCCCGAGAGAACCGTCTGGGCGAGCTTGGGCCCGACGCGATTCGCCTTGAGCAGGAGCTCGAAGGCGACACGTTCACTCATCGAGTGGAATCCGTAGAGATGGAGCGCCCCCTCGTTCACCCAGGTGTAGATGTGCAAGACCACCGTCTGACCGAGTTCCGGTAGCTCGGTGAAGGTCGACAAGGGAATGTGCACCTCGTATCCGACCCCACGCACGTCGACCACGATGCGCGTGGGGCTCTGCTCGAGCAGCAGTCCTTCGATGCGGGCAATCACCGGCTGGGCCTGACGTTCACGACGAAGCCTCCGAGCCGGCGTCGACGGGAGCCACGCGGGATCACGCCCACCGCCTCCAGGCGCCCGGCGTGGGCGTGGCGAATGGCCGCCGCCAGCGCGTCTGCAGCATCGCTGGCGGGTGCATGTTCGAGTGAAAGCTGCCGGCGGACCATGGTCTGAACCTGGCGTTTCGAGGCGTGGCCATCGCCCGTCACCGCCTGCTTGATCTGGGAGGGCGAATACTCTCGAATCGTCAGTCCGGCGGCAGCGAGCGCCGACAGCAGCGCACCGCGTGCCTGTCCGAGCACCAAGGCCGAGCGCGGGTTCGTCGCCACGAAGACCTGCTCGATGGCCGCGACATCGGGGCGGTGCTCGGCCACCACTTCTCCAATGCTGCGATGCAGGTACTCGAGCCGCGCGGCCAGCTCTCCACCCCGGGGAGGGCGCAGCACACCGTGGGCCACGTGCCTCACCGAGCCGGCGAAGTGCTCCACCACGCCGAAGCCGGTGGCGTTCGAACCGGGATCGATGCCCAGAATCCGCATGGAACTCCCGCGGAGGACGGGTCAGTCGTTCAGGGGGCCACCCTAGAATCGCCCATCGCGCACGTCCCGCAACCAGCCCAACTCCCCCGCGGTCCGCGTCCGCCGACCGCAAGCCGTCTGCCCTTGGCAGTCCGCCCTTTCCCGCGGTCCGCGTCCGCCGACCGCAAGCCGTCTGCCCTTGGCAGTCCGCCCTTTCCCGCGGTCCGCGTCCGCGGACCGCAAGCCGTCTGCCCTTGGCAGACGGCCCATCAGCCAGCAATCCGCGCCATCTCCGCTTCGGAGATGGCGAAGTTGGCATTCACGCTCTGGACGTCGTCGAGGTCGTCGAGGGCATCTGCAAGACGGAGCATCGACTCCGCCTCCTTGCCCTCGAGCGAAACCGTGGTGGTCGGCTCCAGACTGATGGCCGCATGGGCTGGCGCAAAACCCGCCTGCTGCAGACTGCTCTTCACGGCCTCGAAATCCGCAGGGCTGGTGATCACGTCGATGGCGCTATCGCCTTCGACCACGTCGGCGGCACCCGCCTCGAGGGCGGATTCGAGCAGGGCATCTCCATCGAGACCCTCGCGATCGAACTGGAGCAGCCCTTGCTTCTCGAAGAGATAACTGACGCAGCCGCTGGCTCCGAGGTTGCCCCCGAATTTCGTGAACACGTGGCGGACGTCACCTACGGTGCGATTCTTGTTGTCGGTCAGGGTCTCCACCAGGACGGCCGCCCCGCCGGGGCCGTAGCCTTCGTAGACCGCCTCCTCGTAGGCCTCGCCTCCGCTGGCGCCCGATCCCTTCTTGATCGCCCGTTCGATGTTGTCCTTGGGCATGTTGGCGATGCGGGCTCTGTCGATGGCGAGTCGGAGGCGCGGATTGGCGTCCCGGTCCGCTCCGCCCATCCGGGACGCCGTGGCGATCTCCCGGATCAGCTTGGTGAAGATCTTTCCCCGCTTGGCGTCGGCCACGCCCTTCTTGCGCTTGATGGTGGACCACTTGGAATGGCCGGACATGGACAACCCCTGGAAATTGCAGGGGATATAGCACTCTCTTCCGCCCCCTCCCAGCCCCGTAACGAACCCCGGTGCGCCGCCTACAGAGGAGATGCAGCTGGAGCGCCGAAGAGGCTTAGGCGCCAGCGGAATCGGCCGATACGCCAAGAGCGAAGGGACGCCGTCCGTACGCCCTCGCGAATCCGTGTCTTGGCCTGCGCCTCCCGGCGGGGCCGCGGGAGGGAGCGAATCCGAGGCTTATGAGCGAAATCGCGATCGGGATCGATCTGGGGACCAGCAACTCGTGCGTGGCCGTGCTGCGCGACGGCACGGTCGAGGTCGAGGTCCTGCCGAATGCCTACGGTGAGGCCACCACCGCCAGCGTCGTGGCCTTGCGAGCAGACGGCACGATCACGGTCGGCAATGCCGCCAGAGCCAACATCATCCACGATCCGGCGCACACGATCAGTTCGTCGAAGCGCCTGATCGGACGGTACTTCTTCTCCGAGGAAGTGAAGAAGGCCCAGGCCATCTGTTCGTACCAGATCGTCGAGGGACCCAATCACAGCGTACGGATCGAGGTGCGCGAGGAGGTATTCTCGCTGCCCGAGATCGGCGCCATGATCCTGCGTGAGCTCAAGTCCATCGCCGAGTCGCGCCTGAACGAGCCCGTCACCAAGGCCGTCATCACCGTTCCCGCCAACTTCAACGACAATCAGCGGCAGGCCACCAAGGACGCTGGCCAGATCGCAGGCATCGAGGTCCTGCGGATCCTCAACGAGCCCACGGCGGCCGCCCTCTCCTACGGGTTTGGCAAGGGTCTGGCCCAGACCGTTGCGATCTACGACCTGGGCGGTGGCACCTTCGACATCTCGGTGCTCCAAATTGCCGACGACGTCTTCGAGGTCCTCTCCACCTGTGGCGACACCTTCCTCGGCGGCGACGATTTCGACGACCGCCTGATCGACCTGCTGGCCGACGAGTTCCTGGAGCGCGAAAACATCAACCTCCGCAACGATCCGTTTGCTCTGGAGAAGCTCAAGGTCGCGGCCGAGAGCGCCAAGCAGGCGCTGTCGGTGAAAGACGAGGTGGAGATCCGGATCCCCGACGTGATCTCGGCAGCCGACGGAGGCTCATCCCTGTCCATCGAGCGAACGCTCAGCCGCGAGGAGTTCTCGCGACTGGTCAACGACCTCATCCAGCGGACCTTCAAGGTCTGCGACGAAGCGCTCCAACAGGCCGATCTGGTCACTCGCGACCTCGATGGCGTGATCCTGGTGGGAGGCCCGACCAAACTACCGATGATTCGTGAGGCGGTCGAGCACTACTTCGGGAAGCCGCCCAAGGACGACGTCGACCCGGACCAGGTGGTGGCCCTGGGCGCCGCGATTCACGCCGCGACCCTGGTGGACAACGAGCACAATGCGTTCCTGCTGGATATCACGCCGCTGTCGCTCAAGATCGGCGTGGCCGGTGGGCTCGCCGAGACAGTGATCGAGCGCAACACGCCTGTCCCGATCGAACAGACCCGGACCTTCACGACGTTCCAGGACGACCAGGAGTCGGTCGCGATCCGCGTCTACCAGGGTGAGGCACGCGAGTCCGAGGGCAACGAGCTGCTGGGCCAATTCGAGTTCTCGGGCTTCAAGAAGGCGCGCCGTGGCCAGGTCCCCATCGACGTCACCTTCGAAATCAACGCCGACGGAATCGTCAACGTAACGGCGCGAGATCCGGAATCCGGCCAGCAGGCCTCGACGAGCATCACGCTGAGTTCGGGCCTGTCAGACGGCGAGATCCGCAACATCATCGAGGAGAGGCGCAGCGACCGGGTTCAGCTCAACAGCGAGCTGGTCCCGGCCGACGCCGAAGCCCTCGGCGCCGTCCGGCTGGTGTCCCAGCCGGTCACGTCGATTCCAGAGACCAAGGAGGCGCTCGCAGAGTCCACTCCGGCTCCGGCGGCCGATCCGCCGACAGCGTCGGTGGAACCGTCGGACAAAGGAATTGCATCGGTGACCCCGCAGGACCCGGGCATCACGACCGACCCGGAGCCGCCGACCGATGACCTCGAGAGCGACGACGAGGACTTCGCCACCAAGGTCGACCGGTTCGAGGAAGAGCTCGAGCTCCTTCCCGACGAGACGCTCGAACCCCTGGAGATGGCCGCCGCGGACGACGTCACCGCGATCATGAACGACGACGACCTCTTGGCCATGTCCCGTGGCCCCGACCTGGATCCCGAGAACCCCGCGACGCAGACGTCGAAGACCGATGCCGAGCCCGAGGCCGACCCGGACCTGTTCGAGGACGTCGGCACGGATCTGACGACGCTCGACGGCGGAGGCTCGGAGAACAAGGACTGACCGGTGTCTGATCTGGCGCCCACGGAAATCAAGGCCCTGGTCCGCATCATGGATGAGCTGGACTACTACCAGCTCATGCATGTGAAACGCGGAGTGTCCGTCCGCGACGTCAAGAAGGCCTACTATGCGGTCTCCCGGACCTTCCATCCGGATGCCAACCGGAGCCTCGAATCGGATCTGCGGGACGCCGTCGAGCGAATTTCCAAGCGCGTCACCGAAGCCTATGCCGTGCTCCGGGATCCGCGCCGGCGACAGGCTTACGACCGCCAGCTCAACGAGAACGCGGGGGTCCGGATGCAGCTCGCGGCGGCCGAGGCCGGCGCCCGGAAGCAGGCCCAGGAGAACGAAGGACTCACGCCTCAGGGCCGCCAGTACTTCCGACTGGCCAACGACGAAATCAAGCGCCAGGACTGGCGCTCAGCGGAACGCAACCTCGCCACCGCCCTCACCTTCGAGCCGAACAACGAATCCTTCAAGTCGATGCTCAAAGAAGTCCGCAAGAACGTCAAATACTCGCCCGCCGACCGCCGTTGATTCACGGCCGCAGCGCCGCAGCGGCTCGAGGCCGAGGTTTCAATGCCTCCAGCGCGTGACTTTCGCCGCCGTCGATCCGAATTCCGAACCCAAGCTGGAGCCAGCCAGCGGACTCGCCGAGGCGCCGCCGGGCCGGCGGATTCAATGGCCCGATCGGTGCCGTTTGACAGGAGGCGGGCAGCGCTGGCATCTTCGGCGATCGGTTGATTCGCGTGTCAATCCCCCCGGCGCGGTGTCGTGGGGTTCGATCGCGAGCCAGCCTGAACCCCACGAAGAGAGGCAGCGCGAATCATGGCGCAGGAAGCAGCGGCCAGCGGGCCGCGCCCGATCGTTTCGTATCTGAAGATTCCCGATGGCGGAGATCCCTATCTCGAAGGTCAGTGCTGCAAGCCGTGCGGCGCGATCTTCCTGGGAGAGCGCCAGACCTGTGCGCGCTGCGGGGCCGACCAGCAACTCGAACCCAAGAAGCTCTCGAACCGCGGCGAGCTCTACGTCTACTCCATCGTCCACCGCTCCTTTCCCGGGATCGAAGTGCCGTACATCTCGGCCATCGTCGATCTCGAGGGTGGCGGCACGGTGAAGGGCAACCTCATCAACATCGATCCGGATCCGGACCAGGTGAGGATGGGCATGCCCGTCGAGGTGATCTACCAGATTGCCCCCCGCAAGGACGCCGAGGGCAACGAGTACCTGACCTACTACTTCCAGCCCCAGACGAAGGGCTAGGAGGAGGAGAACTGCGATGAGCGACGTCTATGTGATGGGAATCGACATGATCAAGTTCGGTCGGTACCCCGAGAGCAACGTCCCGAAGCTCGGCGCCGACGCCGCGCGTCTCGCGTTGAAGGACGCGGGCCTGACCATCCAGGACATGGAAGCCCTCTACTCCGGAAATCTGATGCAGGCCAGCGCCATGGTCGGCCAACGTATCCTGCAGGAGATCGGCCAGACCGGCATCCCGGTGACCAACAGCGCCAACGCCTGCGCGACGGGCGCGACCGCGTTCCGCGAGGGTTGGACCGCCATCAAGGCCGGCCTCTACGACCTGGTTCTGATCATCGGCGTCGAGCAGCTCGGCCGGGCCGGTTTGCTGGGCGGAGGCGGGGGGGGCGGCGGCATCTCGAAGGAGGGCCTGCTGGGTTCCGGGACCATGCCGGCCGTGTTCGCCGAGGCGGGCATGGAACATTCCCGCAAGTACGGCACGACCTTCGAGCAGTTCGCCAAGGTTTCCGTCAAGAACCATCAGCATTCGGTCAAGAATCCGAAGTCGATGTACCAGAAAGAGACGCCGCTCGAGATGGTGATGAACTCCGAGATGATCGCGTACCCGAACACCAAGCTGATGTGCTCGGTGAACGTGGACGGCGCGGCAGCGGCGGTCCTGGCCTCGGAGAAGAAGGCCAAGGAGCTCGGCATGGGCCGGGCTGTCAAGGTCGCGGCCTCGGTTCTCACCAGCGACCCGTACACGGAGCGGGATCTGGTGATGCCTGACATCAACACCTGCACGCGGAGTGCGGCCAAGCAGGCCTACGAGATGGCCGGCATCGGGCCCGACGACATCGACCTGGTCGAACTGCACGACTGCTTCGCCACCGCCGAGATTCTTCACTACGAAAATCTCGGTCTGTGCGCCGACGGCGAGGCCGGCAAGTTGATCGACCAGGGCGAGACGGCCCACGGCGGACGCATCCCGGTCAACGTCTCGGGCGGACTGCTCTCCAAGGGCCATCCCCTGGGAGCGACCGGTGTCGCCAACATCTACGAGGTCTCGATGCACCTGCGCGGCGAAGCGGGCGCACGCCAGGTGGAAGGCGCCAAGACGGGGTTGACCCACGTGATCGGATTGGGCAGCGCCTGCGGCATCCACATTCTCGAGAAGGTTGGCTGAGTGCCACGAGCCTTCGACTCTCGGCCCTCCGCTTGCGCAATCCTGCGGATTGCGCGGGCGGCTCACCAACCGTTTGATTCTCCGACGGAACCGGGTGCATTGAGGACCCGGCCCCTTGGCGTTTGAGCGCCAGCACCAAGGAGATCCGGTATCCTGCGGCCCGTGTCCTGCCGCGCACTGTCGCTCGCCGTGTCGTTGCTTCTGACCGTCGCGTGCGGCGCGGAATCCGACGATGCGGCCACAGCCTCGGCTGCGTCCGCTGAGGCCAAGGCGGAAGGCTCGGCCTCCGAAGACGGACGCGACCCCGCAGGTTCGCGGGGACGGCCGATGCCCGCCTTCTCGGGCTGGTCCCTCGACGACCAACAGGTGAAGATCGGCGACCTGCTGGGCCCGAGGCTCGTTCTGTTCTTCTTCAATCCCGAGGTGAACGAGGCCAACCCGGCAGCCGACGCGATCGTCGCAATCGCGAAGCTACGCCGGGAACACAACTTCGAGATCCTTGGCATCGCCATCGGCTCGAACAGGAACACGGCCAAGGATTTCGTTGCTGCCCACCGGATTCCGTTCACCGTCCTCGACGACTCCAACGCGGCGATCACCCGACGGCTGAACCTGCGTTCGCCCGTGGCAGTGATCGGAGTCGACCGCGAGGGCTACATGACCTTTGGAACTGCCGGCTTCGGTTCCGCGGACGCAAGCAGCATCCAGACCCGTCTACGCCAGTACTTGAGGCTGCCATCGCTGGAAGAGAAGCTGGACAAGCACCCGAAGGCGCCGCGCTTCACGGCCTCGATCCTGGACTCCGACGAGGGCTTCGACATGGCGGACCAGCTCGGCCGCCCGATGGTCTTGATCTTCTTCCTCCACACCTGCTCCCATTGCCACTCCGCCCTCGAGTTCTTCAAGACCAGCCTGGCCGTGCTGCCTGAAGACAAGCGGCCGCAGCTGTTCGGGCTCGAGATCAGTGGACGGACCCACGCGGTGCGGCAGCAGCTGATCGAGTCGGAGCTGGACTTCTTCCCGGTCCTCTTCGACGATGACGGTGGCGTCCAGGACGCCTACCGGGTCTTTGCCGGCGTGCCCGACATCTTTTTGATCGACGCTGAAGGCCGGATCCAGGCGCGAACCCAGGGCTGGACCGGACAGCGGGACGAGTCGCTGCTCCGGATGCAGCTCTCTCGGCTGGTAGGGGTCCCGATCCCCATGCTGCTCGCCCGCACCGGCTACAGCGGCAACGAAATCTGCGGTGTCTGCCACGAAGCCGAATTTGAAACCTGGCAGTTCACCACCCACGCGGGGGCATTCAATACCCTCGTGAAGCACGGAGCCGACACCGATCCCGAGTGCGTGAGCTGTCACGTGGTGGGCTTCGGAGAGACGGGCGGGTTTGTCGATTCCGCCACGACGGCCAACCTGGAAGACGTGGGCTGTGAGACCTGTCACGGGCGCGGGGGGCCCCACCAGTCGCCGGATTGGGTTCAGAACCGCGACTACGCGCCGGTCTGCGCGACCTGCCACGACGACAAACACTCGCTCGGCTTCGACTACGCCACCTTCCGTCCGCGCATCTCACACGCCGAGAACATGTCGTTGCTCTCGCTTCCCGAACACGAGAAGGCGAGAATCCTGGCCGAGCGCGGCCGGCCTGGCGGATCCCTGCTGCCGACGAGCGCCGATTACGTGGGATCCGAGGCCTGCCAGAGCTGCCACGCGGCCGAGTTCGAGACCTGGGCGGCCTCCCCCCACGCCCACGCCATCGAGTCACTCGAGGCCAAGAGCCGGGTCAACGACGCCGAATGTCTGGCCTGCCACACCACGGCCTTCGGCAAGCCCGGCGGTTTCCCGACCGGCGGCTCAGCCGAGTCCCACGCCGACCTCGCCCGCGTAGGCTGCGAGTCGTGCCACGGACCCGGCGGCAACCACGTCGCCCAAGACGCGACCCACATCGGAACCATCGTGTCACTCGCCGATAAGTGCGACTCCTGTGTGATCCTCCAGATCTGCGGCGCCTGCCACGACGACGCCAACGACCCCGGCTTCCGTTTCAAGGTCGAAGAACGCATCGAGGCCCAGCGCCACGGCACCCTCGAGCCCGGCACGGGCAAGCCCAAGCAAACGTCGGCTCAATGGAACGGCCACCCCTCGGACGTCGAGCGGCTCGCCGCCGCGTTCCGGATCCTCGACGGAGAGGGCTGAGCGTGACCGTCGGAGCCGCAGAGCGAACCATCTCCGAGGAAGCCCGGGATCTGATTGCGTCCGCCCGGGAGCTCGTATTGGAGCTGCACGAGGAGGGCATGGCCGCCGTTCCGGCGGCTTTGGCTGCCGAAACGGCAGCCGGCGGGCTCGAATCGGCTCCCTCTTCCCAGGCGGCAGTGACCGCCGTTCCGGCGGCTTCGGCTGCCGAAACGGCAGCCGGCGGGGTCGGGCCTGCTCGTCGTGGCGAAGCGCACGCGGAGTCTGCGGCGGAACCGGTGCTGCTGGCGGGACAGGCGGAATGGGGGCTCGATCCGAGCCTCGAGGACGTGCGCGCAGTCATCGGCGATTGCACCCGCTGCCGTCTGCACGAAGGCCGTACCCACATCGTCTTCGGCGACGGAAATCCCGATGCGGACCTGATGTTCGTGGGCGAAGGCCCCGGCGAAAACGAGGACCGACGCGGCCTCCCCTTCGTGGGCCGAGCCGGCGAGCTGCTGACCCAGATGATCGAGAAGGGTCTGGGCTTGCAGCGCAGCGACGTCTACATCTGCAACGTGGTCAAGTGCCGGCCGCCCGGAAACCGCACTCCCTTGGCAGACGAAGTCGCCACCTGTAGCCGATTTCTCGACGGGCAGATCGCCGCGGTCCAGCCCCGGGTCATCGTGACCCTGGGCAAGCCCGCCGCGAGCCTGCTGTTGGGCCGCGATGTAGCGATCACCAAGGTGCGGGGAACCTGGCACGACTACCACGGCATCCCGCTGATGCCGACCTTCCACCCGGCTTACCTGTTGCGACAGTACACGGTCGAGAACCGCCGCAGGGTCTGGGACGACTTGAAGGCGGCTCTCGCCCGCGCCCAGGAATCCTCGGGAACGGCTCAGTAGGGTCGCTCGGGAACGCCGGCCGACTGGGCCTCGCGAAACTCGCCCAGCGACTTGCGCACGTCCGGATCCTTGCGCGCGATGATGGCCGCGGCGAACAATGCCGCATTCTTCGCACCGGACTTGCCAATCGCGAAGGTGGCCACGGGGATTCCGCTCGGCATCTGGACCGTGGCCAGCAGCGCGTCCATTCCCTGGAGCGCGGAGCTGTCGATGGGGACACCCAGGACCGGCAGGATCGTGTGAGCCGCGGTCACACCCGCCAAGTGGGCGGCCGCGCCGGCGCCGCAGATGATGGCCTCGATGCCCCGCTGCTCCGCGTCGGTCAGGTAGCGCGTCAGCCGATCCGGAGTCCGATGGGCCGAGATCACCCGGGCGTCGCTCGGAATGCCCAGCTTCTCGAGGGTCTCCTCGGCGACCTTCATGGTGTCCCAGTCGCTCTTGCTACCCATGATGATGGCGACGCGGGCGTCCGGCATGTCGGTTCTCCTGCTGTGCGGAAGCGGTGCGGCTCGTTGCGTTGGGGGAAGGGCGATAGCATAGCTGCCCCTGGACCGAAGCGCGGGAAGGAGCGCGGTGCCGGAAGCAACACCGCACATACCCGGACCGAAAACGGCAATCTGCGGCATCGTCCTTCACCCGGCCGGCCACACGCGCTCGCCCGCCATGCACAATGCGGCTTTCCGAGCTCTGGGAATCGATGCCGTATATCAGGCCTTCGACGTTGCTCCCGAGCAGCTGGCCGACGCCATCGCCGGTGCGCGACTGCGCGGAATCCGACAGCTGGCGGTGTCATTGCCCCACAAGGAGGCCGTGATCCAGCACCTGGACGAGGTGGACGAGACCGCGCGCGCCATCGGTGCGGTCAATACCGTAACGCTGCGCGACGGTCTTCTCGTGGGTTCCAACAGCGACTGGATCGGCGCCGTTCGCGCTCTCGAGCGGGAGATCCGGCTGGAAGGCAAGCGGGCCGTCGTACTGGGGGCCGGCGGCAGCGCGCGCGCAGTCGTCTACGGGCTGCTCGAACGCGACGCGGTGGTCACGGTTCTCAATCGCACGCTCGGTCGGGCAAAAAACCTGGCACGAGATCTCGGAGCCTACGATGCGGAGACGCTCGAAAGGCTCGATCGCATCAGCTACGACATCCTGGTCAATACGACGTCGGTCGGATTGCGCAGCGACGAGTCCCCCGTCCCGGCTGCCGCGCTCGACCCTGAAGCCGTCGTCCTCGACGCCATCTACGACCCGGAACACACACGACTGTTGCGCGATGCCGAAGCGCGCGGTTGTCGCACGATCTCGGGCAAGTGGATGCTCGTCTATCAGGCCGTGGAGCAGCTCGAACGATGGACCCATCGGGAGGCCCCAGTCGACGTGATGGTGGCCGCGTTCGATTCGGTGGGATCGTGAAAAAACGACGGTGGGAGGCTCCGTACCCGTTCTTCGAGTGCAGCCGGATCGTGCTCAGACCCGGACCGACCGAGCTGGCGAAGTACGTCGGCTGCCTACAGCAGGAGTCGAGCCTCCGGTGACCGAAACCGAGAGAAGGATCACAGGCTCAGAGTGGGCCTCGCCTCGAGAAGCCTGGGCCTAGGCTTCGAAGCCCCATTTCTTCTTGTTCTCCTCGATCTGCTCGGGGCTCGGCTTGGACTTATCCTCGACTTCAGGAACTTCGAAGGAATCCTTGTCATCGAGGATCTTCGCGTTGAGGGGCGTGTCATCGGCGAAGACCGTCGGAACCTGCTCGTCTTCGAAGATCGCTTCCCAAGGGCACTCCGGCTCGCATACGCCGCAGTTGATGCACTCTTCGGGATCGATGTAGAGTTGATTGGGGAACGTAGCCGCGTCGGTGCCCTTGTACTCGTAGATGCAGTCGACGGGGCACACCTCGACACATGACTGATCGACACATTCTTGACATAGCCGGGTAATCACCCAGGTCATTCGCCTCTACCCTTTCTAGATCATCTGGCGCGGTGGGCGCCCAGTCAGAATCGGCTGGAAAGCCCGAAGCTACTTGAGCTTCTTCTCTTTGTAGATCACGTGCTTGCGAACCACAGGATCGTACTTCTTCAACTCGAGCTTGGCGGGGGTGTTCTGCTTGTTCTTGACGGTCGTGTAGAAATGACCGGTCCCGGCCGAGGATTCGAGCTTGATGTTTTCGCGCTTGCCCTTCTTCGCCATGGCTCGGTTCTCGTCAGGTCTGCGTCGGCTCGGGCACGTCCTCGCCGCTCTTGACGAAAACGCGGGTGCGCTTGTCGCCATCGACTTGGATTCGAACCCGGCTGGGCTGGTGGGTGGAGGGATCGACGAGCATCACGTTCGAGAGGTCGATGTACCCCTCCTGCTCGATGATTCCACCCGTGCGTGCGGCGGAGCGCCCGGGCTTCAGGTGACGCTTCTGCATGCGCACCTTCTCGATCCGGACCCTGCCCCTCTCGTGATCGATGGCCAGCACGCGACCCTGTCGGCGGTCCTCTTCGTCTCCTGTCATGACCTGAACCAGATCACCTTTTCGAATTCGATGGGCCATGAAACGCGTTCCTTTTCCGCCGCGGACGCATATTGGTACGGTAGCGCGCGCGCGCCCACAACCCCCTTCCCCGCGGGGCCGGGCCCTTGCAGTCCGAACACGGCCGGCCGCCTTGCGTAGCGCGCTTTCCCCAGCCGGGATATCCCTGGGTCACGCGCCCCGGCCACGGGGCCTGCAGGAGGGCGGCTTGAGAACGTTGGCGATCGCGACCGGTGTCGTGCTGGTGCTGGCTTTCGGAGCCTGCGTCTTGATGCCGGAGCGATTTGCCGTGAACGCTCCGATTCGGCACATGCTCTTCGGCCAGGGAATCGACGCCCCGACGACCGAGGACTTCGAATCCCGAATCCGCAGCATCGACGGCTGGTCCGTCGCCCTTTATGCCGACGGGCTGCGCAACGCCCGGATGCTGCGCTTCACGCCCGGCGGTCACCTGCTGGTGAGCCAGCCTCGAAAAAACCGCATCACACTGCTGGAACCGGATTCCGATGGCGACGGCATGTCGGACGGTCGCCGTCTGCTCCTCGACGGCCTGAACAAGCCCCACGGCATGGACCTGTACGACGGTTGGCTCTACATCGCCGAAACCGACGCCGTGGTGCGGATCCGATTCGACGGACACACTGGCCAGACCGAAGGCCTCCTCGAACGGATCGTCAGCGGGATCCCCAGTGGCGGGAACCACTGGACCCGGACGCTTCGATTCGGGCCCGATGGCGGGATGTACGTCGGCGTCGGCTCAAGCTGCAACGTGTGCGAGGATGGGAACGCACGCCGGGCCACCATCCTGCGCTACCAGCCCGACGGTAGCGGCGAGCAGATCTACGCCAGCGGCCTGCGCAACTCGGTGGGCTTCGACTGGCGACCCGCAACCGGGGAGTTCTTCGCGACGGACAACGGCCGGGACCTGCTGGGCGACGACTCCCCGCCCTGCGAGCTGAACCGCATCGTCGAAGGCGGCTTCTACGGCTGGCCCTACGCCATCGGACACGGCGACCCAGATCCCGACTTTGGCGCGGGCCACGAGGACGACGTGAAGCGCTCGATCAATCCGGTCCACGGCTTTCGCGCCCACAACGCACCCCTGGGCATGGTATTCCTGCGCGGCAAGAGCCTTCCGTCAGGCCTCCGTGGCGCGGCGCTCGTCGCGCTCCACGGTTCGTGGAACCGGACAAAGAAAGACGGCTACAAGGTCGTTTCCCTCCACTGGAACGAAGACGGATCGATCGAGGAACGCGACTTCGTCACCGGGTTCGAGGTCGACGAGGACGTGATCGGACGCCCGGTGGACGTGGCGGAAGGACCCGATGGCGCGATCTACATCTCGGACGACTTTGCGGGCTCGATCTACCGGGTGAGTCGGGACGCCCGAGCCTCCGCGCCAACGGCCGCGCCGCAGGCCGCGCGGCAGACGCCGAATCCGCTGGCCGGAATCCCTCCCCAGCAGCTTCGGGCGCGCTCGGAACGAGGCGGCCGGCACTATCACGAGCTGGCCTGCGCCAACTGTCACGACGCCGCTGATGCGGATCCGGGCGTCGTGCCGGTCGCACTCACGAAGCTGTCCGCGCGGTATACGATCGACGAGCTGGCTGCGTTCCTGGCGACCCCGACACCGCCGATGCCCAGCGTCGGTCTGGACGAAGCGGGCCGACGCGACCTGGCCGTCTTCCTGCTCCAGTCCCGTCCCTAGTCTTCCACGGGCCTGGTCGCAGGCGGGTCTGCCGGCTGGCAAGGATTGCGGACTGCCTCCACCCCAGCCTCGATGGCCTGGCGGAATCAGCGAGGCGTTCGTGTTTCTCCGATGCCACGTCATGAAGGCTGCCGGGATCCCGGTTCAGGTGGTAGCGCTCGTGCACCCGCACACAGAGGGTTCGCTTGTGCGCGAAGAGCTTCCGATTCGAGATGCCTGTGGGCACGCGCATCGGGCGACGGGCGAGAGCCGTCGCCAGCGTCTGTCGACGCCTCGAGGACGTACTCGACCGCGTCAGTCATGGCTGACCGAGCGGAAGATCTCGAGGTAACGCTCAGCCACCCTCGACCAATCGTGCGCTTCCGCCGTGCGACACGCCTCGGTCGACGTCGGCTCATCGGGCGCGTCGAGTGATCGGAGAATCGCCGCGGCGAGGTCCGCGGGATCGCGATCCCGGCACAACCAGCCGTTCTCTCCGTCGCGAACCACGTCGGGGATTCCGCCCGTGGCGGTGGCCACCAACCGGACCCCGGCCGCCATCGCCTCCAACACCACGCTCGGCATGCCTTCTGCGCGGCCGTCATCCCGGCTGACCGAGGGCACCACCAACACGCGGGCTCCCCGCAGCCAGGAGATCGCAGCATGGTGGGGCTGGCGACCGAGGAACCGGACGGCGTCGTCGACAGAGCACCGGACGGCTTGCGCTCGAAGCTCCGCCTCGACCTCGCCGCCGCCAACCACCACGAGCCCCAGACCCGGATGGCGCTCACGCACGATCGGAAGTGCGCGCAGCAGCTGATCGACGCCCTTGATCTCGCGCAAGCGCCCGAGGAAGAGCAGGTAGCCTTCGGGAAACGGTGCCCGTTCGCCGGGCAGCCCGGGCTGCGCGCGGAGCCGGGCCACATCGACGCCCACCGGCTGCACGAGCGCACCCGACGCCTCTCCCAGCGCGGCGTCGAGTTGCTCGCGCACGTTGCTCGAGACCGCGATCACTGCATCGCTGCGTTCGACGATCATCCGGGCCAGCCGCTTCGACATCGGCAGCCTTCTCAGCAGATAGGCATCGCCTCCGTGAAGCGTCACCACGTGGCGGAAGCGCGCGGGCCGTCCACGAACCAGCGCCGCCGAGAGGCCCTGGGGCACGATCCAGTGGGAGTTGACGATGTCGATTCCCCGCTCGCGCACCAGTCGCCGGATCGCTCGCATCTGGGCCAGCAGGAAACCGGGCGGTTGCAGACGCGCCAGCCAGGAAGCCTCCAAGTTGCCGGCGATGCCGTTTCCGTAGGCCAACCGTTGCGCGCCCTCTGGCCAGAAGTAGCGGAAGCGTTCGATCGCAACGTCGCCCCACTGATCGCGGTCGCGAGCCCCCGGCGCGTGGGGCACCAGCGCCGTGACTTCCGCGTGGCGGGTCAGGGCCCGGGCCAGGTCGTAGACGAAGCGCGGCAAACCGTCTTCCAAATGCAGAGGGAAGGTGCTCGTGCTGATCAGAACACGCATGACCTGGGCCGGCTACTCCGGCGCGCGGCCCGGGCGCGTCTCGCTCCGCTGTCGGTAGAGAATCTCTTCAAGATAGGCCCGTTGGCGGCTCTGCATGTCGCCGATGACGCCCATGTGGACCATCATGACCGCGAGCCCGACCAGCCCGAAGGCCGTGAAGCCCGCCCACTTATGCGGCGAAAACTGACCACTCGAGATGTAGTGGACCAGCAGGAAGCCGGCGAGCCCAAGGGCGGGGACCATCAAGACGAGAGCGATGCCCCCAAAGAAACGCAGCGGGTGGTAGTCGCGGTAGGAACGGAAGATGATCTGGGCCGTCCGCAGGCCGTAGCGCCAGATATTCCCCGCCACCCGGCTCTTGCCAAACTCCCGCTCTCCGCGGACCCGGATCGGAACCTCCACGATGCGTAGTTGCTTGAAGGCCAGGTTCAGCACGACCTCCTGGGTATAGGTGAAGCGGGCCAGCAAGTGCAGCTGGAGCGCGGCCTCCCGGCTGTAGCAGCGCATGCCACAGGAAACGTCGTAGAATTTCTGCCCGGCCAGGCGCGAGATCAGGCGGCTCATGACCCGGTTGCCCCAACGCTTGATCCAGGGCATGTCGGGCGCCAGCGACGGGTCGATGAAGCGCGAGGCCGTCGAGAAATCCGCCTTGCCAGACAAGACCGGCTCGATCAACGCAGGAATGTCCGCGGGGTCGAACTGGCCGTCGGCGTCGATGCTGACGATCAGATCCGCGCCACCGTCGATCCCGTAGGACAGCGCGGTGTGGAAGGCCGAACCAACACCGCGGGACGTTGGATGGCGGATCACGCGCGCCCCGGCCTCCTCGGCCCGGGCCGCCGTAGCGTCGCTGCTACCGTCGTCCACCACCAGCACTTCGACCGAGCTGACCCCGGCGAGATCGCGCGGCACCCGGCGCACCACATCCCCGACCGTGCGCTCCTCATTGAGGGCCGGCAGCGCAACGAGGAGCCGAAGCGCCGGGCTCCGCTCGGGAGCGATGCCATCGGCGCGAGGTGCCGAGCTAACCATGGGGCGAGTATACCGCCGCCCACGGGATCAGCGCCGGATCCAGATCTCGTAAGCTTCGGAGTGTTGATACGGCCGGAAGCCCGACCGTTGGAGGATCGCTCGCGCCCGCGGCGTTGCCTTCGACCGCTTGAGACACACAGCCCGCACGTCGAATACGCGCAGGCCATCGGCGAACCACCGCGCCGCATCGGAACGTTTGGACTTGCCCGCGACAAACAAGGTCATCAGCAAGCGATGGTTTGCGGTTTCGGTGCCAAGCTGGGATCGATGCCGATCGAGATACATGGGGCGGACGACCAACGGCTGGACGCGATCGTGGAACGTGGCGAGCCAAGGCGTGATGCTGAGCGGTGCAACGACCACCGACCCGGGCGGGACACTGTGGGTGAGCAGCTTCGCCCAGTCGTATTCGACCGGCTCGACCTTGAGTGACGGAAAGTGCAACTCGACGTTGTTTCTCGGGCTGAGCGCCGTGTAGCGGGGAACCCCGATCGCGAGCGCCACGGCGAGCAGCAGCCCCAGGGCCGGCCCGATCCAGGCGGCGGCCCGACCCAGACGGGCTTCAGTCCCCGAGCCCCGCACGGCATCGACCCAGCCCAGGGGCGCCACCAGCACCAGGGCCAGCAACAGGGGAACCGGCAGCGCCCACAGGTTGCGCCAATAAGTCGGCCCGGTGAGGTTTTCCATCAGCCATCCGGTCGCGTACGGATTCAGCACGATGAGCCAGACCGCCAACGGGACGATCACGGCGAAACGACGCGCGAGCCCGGTCCCCCAGCAGGCCCAAGCGCCGAACACGACCGCCAGGGTGGTCACGCGGAGCGCGTCCCCTCCGGTAACGACTTCCAGGGCCTTGGCGAGCTGAACGCCGGGCTGCTGCCGCAACTCCAGCATCTGCTCGCGGCTCGTGACCTCGGCCGCGCTGGGCTGCTCGGCCCTGGCCGGGGCGCTCTCTTCGAGGGTCACGCGCATGGCGAGGCCGATGCCCAGCACGTACACCGAAGCCAGCGCGGCCAGGCCCAGACGCAGCATGCCCTGCTTCGTTGGACGCAGCGCGACGGCGGCTCCGGCAAGGGCCGAAGCCGGCGCGATCCAGAGCGCCGTCGAGCTGCAACCCACCGCACAGATCTGGGCCGCGGCCAGCAACAGCCAGCCGCGAAAGCTCGGGCGCCCGACGAACTCGATGGCGTACGCATAGACCAGGGGCAAGAAGACGAACAGGAAGATCGCTTTGCCTTGCCACAACCGGACCAGGGCAAAATTCCCGTACCAGCGGTGGGTCTCGCCGATGGCGAGCAATACAAAAATCACGGCCGCGACCGTCCACGGCCAGCAGGCGGGTGTGAGCCAACGGGTCAGGCGCGCAAAGGCCAGCGGAAGCAGGCAGGCGGCCAGTGAGGCCGAGACGAAATGAAACACGGCGAGGGCCGGAATGCCGGTCAGATACGACACCGCACCATTCCAGATCTCGTAGCTGTGCAGGCGATAGACCGGCAGATGGATCGGCAGGCCGGCGACGCCGTGGAGCGTGTCTTCGGCCAGCAGCGGGTCTGCGGGCGCGTCGGCAGCGGCCACCGCCAGGTTCACGTAGAACGAATCGTCAATGTCGATCCGGTGGCTCACCAGCACGACGACCACGCAGAACGCGGCAAGCGTCCAGAGCGCGAACTCGGCGGAACCTCCGCGGAGTGGCGCCACGCGGGGAGGCTCTTCGCGCAGGACGAGAACCAACGCGGCAACCCCGAGCAGGAGCAGGCCGAGCCACCACAGCTCGACGGGCCGATGCCGGAGCCAGGTCGCCCCCACCACCGCCATCACCACGACCGCCGCCTGGAGCGGGGCCAGAAAGCGGGGATTGGACACGGGGGGGTCGGTAGGCCACGCCGGCTCTGCTGTGCCCCGGGGAAACACTCGACGGCCGAACCGCCAGGCGACCAGCGTCGCTGCACCCGACACGACGAAGGCCAGCAACAGCGATTCCAACGAACCGCCCAGCGCGACCACCGCATGAGAGGTCACAGTCCAAACGGCAAAAGTCCAGCAGGCGCCGTCGACGACGCGCATGCTCCACGGCAGCGCGGAGGAAGTCACGCGGAGCATTGTACCTCGGCCGCTCGGGCTGGCGGCGCAGGTTGGGAAGGGCGGTTCAGATCTCGAGCAGGCGCGCGACCCGTTCCCGATGCTGGCTCCCGTCTCCGAGCCAGGCCTCGCTGCTCTTGGCCCGCTTGAAGAAGAGATGACAGTCGTACTCCCAGGTGAAGCCAACGCCACCGTGGATCTGGATGTTCTCGCCAGCCACCGAACGGTATGCGTCGCTCACGAACGCCTTGGCCATGGATGCCGTCATGGGCGCCTCGTCGTTGTCTTCATTGGCGGCCCAAGCAGCGTAGTACGTGATCGACTTCGACGACTCGACCGCGAACAGCATGTCGGCGCACTTGTGTTTGATGGCCTGATTCACGCCGATCGGCTTGCCGAACTGGACTCTTTCCTTGGCGTATGCCACCGAGTCCTCGAGGCATCGCTCGGCGCCGCCCAGCATCTCGGCGCAGATCATCACGCGGGCCCGGTCGAGGATCCGCTCGATGCTGGGCCAGGCGTCTTCCGCGTCTCCCAGCAAGCCCGACCTGGGAAGCTCGACCCCGTCGAACGAAATCTCGGAGAGCGGTCTCAGCAGATCCATCGATTTCATGGGTTCGACGCCGAGGCGGGCGGCTCCGGTCGAAACCACAAACAGCCCCAGCCCACTCTCGCCCTCTCCTCCCGTACGCGCGACGACGAGCACCACGCCAGCATCGGCCACGTCGGGAACGAAGAGTTTGCGTCCGGTGAGAGACCAGCCCACCTCCGTGCGCTTCGCCGCGAGTCCGATGGCAGCCGGTGCATCGCTGCCGGCCTCTTCGGTGATCGCGAAGGTCGCGCGCAGCCCGCCCGAGGCGATCTTCGGCAGCCACTCGGAGCGTTGATCTGCATCGCCCGCTTCCAGGATGGCGCGGGCCGCGATCGCGGTCGGAAGGAACGGCACCGCGGCCAGGGTCCTTCCCAGCTCCTCGAGCAGCACACACAGCTCCACCATGCCGAGATCGGACCCGCCGTACTCCTCGGGCAAGGCCAGACCCATCCAGCCGAGCTCGGCCATGGCCGACCACAGCTCGGCGTCGCAGCTCAGGTCGCCCTCCATCACCTCGCGAACGCGCTGCATGGGGGCGTGTTCGGTCAGGAAGTCGCGCGCGGTCTTGCGGAGCAACTCCTGCTCCTCGGTGAAGCCGAAGTTCATGCTGGGTCCTCGATACCGGAGCGGGATTCTTACGGGTCTGACACTTTATCAGAACGTAGCTTCCCCTCGTGAGCCCTCAAGAGCAACGACCAACCGCAGTGAGACACAGTGTTCATTCAGGGCTGAACTGGAATTGACCCGGTTGGGTGGATACTTCACCACTTGGGAGAGGAGAAATCACGATGCCGAGGAACCGCCTCCCATACCCACCGGAGTTCCGGCAGCAACTGCTGGATTTGGTTCGGGCGGGCCGGACTTTAGGCCCGGGTGCTGCTCGACGAGGGCTACCGCATCCGGGCTTTCCGGATCCCGTATGATTCGAGCCAGCGAGGCTCCGATGGACAGGATCGCATCCGTTTCTCTCACCGTAGCGCTGGCTGTCGTCTGCTCCGGGATGGGAGCCGCTGCCCAGACCAATGCCGCGGTCGCGAGTCCCGCCGTCGTCGAGTATTCGCGCGATCCGTCGATGGTCCTCGTGCACTTCCGCGAGCGGCTCGTCGCGCTCGAGGATGAGGATCCCGGCCCCTCGCTCACGGTCTACGGTGACGGCCGCGTGGCTGTGCACTACCCGCGCTACATGAAGCGAGCGGGCGAATACACGCTGCAGCTGGACCCCGAGGAGCTGGGCGGGTTGATGCGCTCCCTCGCCTCGCGCCGGCTGATCGAGTTCGACGAGCCGGCCGTCCGGCAGCGCAAGGCCGAGGCCGCGCGGTCGCGCGCGCAGCTCTTCGAGGTCTTCGATGCCACCACGACCGAGATCGAGCTGAACCTGGAGCGCTACCAGCCCGCGGCGGGCGCTCGCGTGCTTCACAACGTGCACAAGCGCCTGTCCTGGCACGGCCTGCGCGCCGACGCCAAGCGCTACCCGGAGCTGACGGAACTCGGGGACCTGGCCGCGGCCCATCGGGAGCTGCGGGCGCTGCTGGAGCGCCCCGACCTCGTCCGCGGCCCATAGACGTGCCATGGCGCCCCCCGCCTGCGCTGCATCGAGCCGACTCCGATCCGCCGGGCTCCTCGCGGGCCTGGCCCTCACCGCTCTGGCGCTGTTTGCACCGGCCCCCGCCCGGGCCGGCGCCTTCGTCTTCTCCGGCGAGGCCAACGGCGTCGACGTGGTCACCCACCCCACGGGCTACACCGGAAGTGGTGGAACGGTTTCCGTGACCGTCTGCATCGATCCCACCTCGGCCAACGCCGCTGAAATGGAAATCCCGGTGCGCAACATCGTCGACACCTGGAACCAGCGGGACCCGATCACGGGAAACCTGCTGCTCGGCGGAAGCAACGATATCCCCTCGAACGGCGTCGACTTCGAGTCCGTCGCGCTTCACGAGCTGGGTCACTGCATCGGCGAGGCCCACGCCAACCTCGCCTCGGAGTCGAACCTCAGCGATCCCCAGGCCAACGCGACGAAGTCGACCGACGGCGCCGACAACGGCTTCGACACCAACAACGGAGCCGACGACGTATACGGCTCGAGCGACGACCTGCGCGACGACGACGTCAACCTGCACTGGTTCCGGAAGTCGAACAACAATCCCTTCAGCATCGCCAACACGGTCGACTCCAGCACCTACAGCCGCGACCTGGCCGACCTCCCGAGCGGTGACAACTTCGCGGCGAACGGGGACCGCAGTGTCTCCAGCCTGCTCGGCGTGCCCAACACCGAGGCGGTGATGCAACAGGGCACCTTCGTGGACGAGGACCAGCGCCGCCTCAGCCACGACGACGCCGCCACGCTGCTCTACGCCATGAGCGGCATCGACGAGATCGCCGGCACCTCCGACGACTACGCGCTCAGCCTGAGCTACGGGGGTTTGGCCACGAACTGCGACGTGATACTCGACTTCGACAACGCGCAGACGGGCTTTGCCGTCTGCCAGGTCGGGGGCGCGTTCATCAGCGGAAGCGACCACGTCCGCATCACGTCGGCGGAGATCTTCTTCAACACCGGCTTCTCTTGGCACTTCAACGACGTTCTGACGGCCGATCACGCCGTCGTGTTCGAGGCGGTCGTGAGCGGAGGCGTGTCGGGCTCCTCGACAGTCACGACCTCGTCCTCGCTCACCGGAGTGGCAGGCCACCTCTACCTGGCGGCAGTCTCCTATCGACCCGATACGACCGTGACCGGCGTCTCGGGGCTGGGGCTTGGCTGGAACCTGGTCGACGAGCACTGCTCCGGGGAAGGACAGACGGGGGTGTCGGTGTGGCAGGCTCTCGGCACGCCGACCGGCGATGGGACGGTGACGGCCACGCTGGCGAGCTCCGTCAACAACGCCGTCATCGCGGTCACCCGCTACTCCGACGTGCGCGGCTCCGCGGCTGTGACGAGCGTGGTGCAGGGCAACACCAACGGGATCGACGGGACCTGCTCCGGTGGATCGAACACCTCCTCGTACTCGTTCATCGTCACGACCACCGGGACCAACTCGCGGGTCTACGGCACGGTCGGCAAGCGGAACAGGTTTCACACGCCCGGAGCGGGCTACGTCGAGCGGGCAGAGGTCCAGAGTGGAAACGGCAACTCCGCGGCCGGGGTGGCGGTCGAGGATGCCCCGGTGGCCGCGCCCTCTTCGGTGACGGTGAATGGCTCCTTCAATGCCGGCGCGGACTGGGCGTTCGTCGGGCTGGAGATCCTCGCGGCCGAGTGCCTCGGCGTCGAGGACTGCGACGATCTGCTGTTCTGCAACGGCGCGGAGACCTGCGTGGCCGGAGCCTGCCAGGCCGGAACCCCGGTCGACTGCGACGACCTGCTCGGCTGCACCGTCGACAGCTGCAACGAGACGACCGACCAGTGCGACCACGTCCCCGACCCCAGCAGTTGCGATGACGGCAACGCCTGTACGGCCGAATCTTGTGACGAATTTCTCGGATGCCTGAGCGAGCCGATCCCGGGATGCGCTGGGGGGGTTCTGCAGGTGCCGGTGCAGGGGAGAGGCCTCCTCGTGCTGCTGATCGCGGCAGTGGGGGCGATCCTGGCGAGGCGCCGAGCGGCGCCCGGCCCGAGCTGACGACTCGGACGTTCGTCACGCGTAGATCCCTACGACTCACGCGATCATCAGCGCCACCGAGAGGACGCCGATCACCCCCTTCGATCGCAGGGATCGACGGGGCCGGTTCGTGCGGACCGCCTGTCCGTAGCGCTCCACCCAAAAGTGGGAAAGGTTGCGCTCGACCTGCTTCTCCAGCGCGTAGCCCGTATCGAGGCGCTCGCTGAGCATGCCCAGTACGGCATAGCGCGTGCGTGCACGGCGCCGGACCGGAGCCGCGCAGCCGGCCTCACGGGTAGTGAAAATGGGCATTTCGAGAAGATCTATTCCGGCTCGCGCGAGCCAGGGAAAGCGGGAATCCGGTGATGCCGTGTACCTTGGGGCCGAGCCAGCGGGGAAGCAGGAGATGGCGGTTTCGGGGGCGGAGGCGAGTCGCCAGGCGTGGCCGGGCCTGCTGGCCGTCGCGGGGCTGCTGGCTGCAGTGGGGGTTCTCGTCTATCTGGTTGGACGCCCGCTGGCGACCGACGACCTCTGGTGGCATCTCGCCCTGGGCGAGGTCTATGCCGACCAGGGCCCGTGGGTCGAGGAAGATCCGCTGCTTCACACCAGCCGGGATCGGCCACCGATCCCCCACGAGTGGCTCTTCCAGGTCGCTCTTCACGGCGCCCTCGCCCAGTTCGGCTTTCACGGCCTCCGGATCCTGCACGTCCTGGCTGTGCTGGGAATCCTGGCCTGGTGTTTCCGCATCTTCCGCCGCGCCCTGCCCGACCCTGCCTGGGCGGCGCTCGCGACCACGGCCCTGGTGGTCCTCTCCTGGTATCGACTCTTCCAGCTGAGACCGGAGCTGGCGAGTCTGGTCGCCATGCTCGGCCTCTACGTGCTGCTGATCGAACGCGGCACGAAACCCTCGTGGCAGGCGGTCACGGGGTCGACGCTGCTGCTGCTCTTGTGGGCCAACGTCCACTCGCTGTTTGCCATCGGCCCTGCCCTGCTGGTTGCGGCGCTGTTGGGTGTCGGGCTGCGCAGGCTCCTCGCAAATTGGCTGTTGAACCCGGACCAGCGTCCCGCCGGCGACTCCGCGCTGGCCCGCCGCTGGCTGACCGCCCTCGCTCTCGGCCTCCTGGCAACGCTTGTCAATCCTCGCGGCTTCGAACAACACACGACCTTCTGGCTGGAATCTGCTTCGGGGAACATCTGGCAGATTCGCGATGACTTCCTTCCCTGGAACCCGCTGCAAGCCGGCCCCGATGTGCCCGCCCTGACGTTCCTGTCCTGGTGGGTGGCCGAGGCCCTGCTGCTGGGATGGCTCATTACGGTCGGGAGCGCCTTCGTCCGATTGCTGCGCCAGCGTTCGAAACAGGCCCTGGACGAACTCGATACGGTCCACCTGGGGCTGTCTGCGGCAGCCTTCGTCGCGATGGCGGTCGCGGTCCGCTTCCACTGGATGGCCATCTTTCCGTTGCTCCATCTGCTGCGCGCCGCGCAACGCGTCCGCGTGAATCGCCCGACCGTGTGGCCTGCCGCTAGCCTCGCGGCCGCGATGCTTACCCTGGTTCTGGGTTTCGCCCTTCCCGGCGCCGTCCAGCTCGATGCTTTCATCCGCGAGGTCGCCATCGAGCGCGAGGGATATTTCGCCAACCCGTGGCTCGATGTCCGATATGGGGGACCCGGCGTCCGCTTCCTGGAAGACACGCAGCTGCGCGGGCGCCTCTTCCACCCCTTCAACGTGGGTGGCTTCCTGGGCTACTGGCTGGCACCGGAGCTTCGCACCTTCATTGACGGGAGACTCGATCACGTTCCCAGCGAGGTGTTGCGCGACTACCTTAAAATTCGCCGCACCGCCCAGAAGGGCACCCCCCAACAGCTGAAAAATCTCCTCGATGAGCGGGAGATCGACATCTTCTTTGGCATGAGCTTCCCGGAAACTCACTACGCGGAGGGTCACTGGATCACCCACCTGCGCCGTCTGGGCGCGTGGAAGCTGGTGTTCGCGTCGGAATACCACTCGGTCTACCTGCGCAAGAACAGCCGCAACACCCGGAACTTCCAGCGAGTCAGTCGCTACTACCGCCAGCAGGCAATGAAATTCTCAGCCACCGCCGGATTCGACGTCGATCACGCCATTCGACGACGGCCGGGCTGGGCCGCGCGGCAGGGACTTCTGCCGAAGAACTACCAAGCCCTCGTCGTGCGCAGCACCGACCCCG
>Ga0209988_10000020_pt1 | contig 73177 bp, 127 predicted proteins | sample N075metaG_FD_183115 | JGI IMG/M metagenome (GOLD analysis project Ga0209988, IMG submission 183115) | Deep subsurface microbial communities from Kermadec Trench to uncover new lineages of life (NeLLi) - N075 metaG (SPAdes) (version 2) | ecosystem: Environmental > Aquatic > Marine > Ocean... | reverse complement strand
ATGCCACCGACGACCGCAGCGAGCTTCGCCGCCGTATCCTCGTTGCTTGAATCGAACGTCTTCTTCAACTCAGCGAACTTCTTCTCGCCCGCTTCGTACACCTCGGCGAGCTTCGCCACTCCACCGATCACCGTTTGGATGCTGTCCTGATTCTGCAACAGCGCACCGACCATTTTGCAGGACGGAAGGCAGCACACGATGAACGATAGGATCAGGATTCGCATTGGATTTTCCGATGGTTTATGACAGCTTGCCGGAGATCGGCGGCCAACTCTGGATCTTTCGTCAACTCAGCGTAGAGCAACATGCACGATTGCGCTCTTGGGTCGGTGACATTCAGCGGGAAGAATCCAACCGGACACCACGGATACTTATCGCTCTTGAAGTCCCCGTCGTCTGTCAAATGGTGGCTCATTCGTAGTTCTCCTCTGGAGGAAGTCGGAGCGAACCGTCGCATCGATAGCCGAGCGGTTCGGGTGGCGTAGGAATATCTCGAAAGCCGCTGAAGTCGACCGGCACTCCGAACCCGAATTCATCCTCGAACTTCGGTCCTATGCCGCACCGACCATCATCGGGCGGAAAGCGGTAGCGAGTCGTGTAGGTCGGAGGATCTCCTCCAGTCTGGACACTCACGACGGACCTCCGGCAGCGGCGGGTTCACACTCACAGGTCACAAAATGACATCGGGTGCAACATCTCAACTGACGGATCGCAGCGCGAAGCCGCATAACCGTCTTCATGTCGTTGGCTTCATCGTGCTCGGCATGGAACAGGAGTTCGTCAACGTCCTCTAGGGCAATCTCACGCAGGTTCGAGGCTTCGGCGAGGACAGCCTTCTCGACATCCTGTTTGCACCACGGGCAGTACGACGTCTCAGGCAAGTGCGCCTCCAGCGTGGAATATCTCCGTGCTGTGGCAGTAGCACGCACACGGCGTTTTCGCCTGTTTGAAGTCAGCGCAGACTCGTCGAGTCTCGGCCGCGCCTCTTTCCGGGCATGCGCAGATCACCTGCTTTACCTCACCATCGACGACTCGCTTGGTCTCGGTCCACAAGCCGCCGTGCCTACTCCGCTTGGTTACCACTACGGTGCCGGAGGGTTGTCGTCTATCAGCTTGGCGACGTCGGCCTTGAAGCGATCACGAAACTCTTCGGTGGTTTCATCCTCGTCCCGGGTCAGCGTGTAGGTCTGGGTAACGCCTGAATCAGTCACGAAGGTTTGGCTTAGCTTTGACATAAGATCGTTGTTGAGTTCGATGGCGGTTTGGACACTTCTGTACAGCGTGCTAGTCGCCCACCGATCGTAGATGGCGAGGAACAGCAGCGCGATCAAGACGGTAACGACGATGTTTTCGCGTTTCAGCCATTTCACTTCTCCTTTTCAAGAGCCTGTAGTCGCTTGTCGTATTCGCGGCTTCGTTCTTGGAGACGGATGATGTCTCGCGCGTGACCCGTTACCGCTTCTCCGATCTTCGCGACCTGGACCTTGACCTCCTCGATTGCTTTGCCGTTGTTGGCGATGCCGTTCTGCATGTCGTTGATGGCAACGGCATTCCAAGAATAGGCTAGCACAAGCGCGGCGGCTACTCCCAGGGTCACGGATGTCTTGTTCTTGTCGATCACGACTTGAGCAGGCGGCGGCGACTTCGTAGACGAATCCATGGCGTTCGCATGGTAGCCACGAAACGTACTACTCCGCAACCTTAGCGAGATTTCTCGACGGATCGATGCAAGTCGATTCGAGGCACGACACAACGCATGGAAAGAAAAACCCACCGCAGCCGGGAGAACTGCGGTGGGCAGGAGTCAACGGGGAGTAGCGAACTCCCCTTCAGGGTGTGTGGAAACAGCGCCCCGGATTCACACCGGGCTGGGGATTTCTATTCCCATCACGAACTTGCGTTCGGCATCCGGGGGTCGCCCCCGAAGCGCGCTGCCTGTTGGCCGTCTCTCCGGCCCGTCACGCCTGTGGCCCGGTTCCGGGCCGGCTTGTGCCCCGCGGAATCACGGTCGCTGTTCGACGTCTCAGCGTTAGTTGTGGGATCCTACACCCTGCCGAGTTCGATCCCGTAGTGCTTCATCAATCGGCGGTAAAATTCGTCGTCGCTGACGCGTTCGCCCGTGGAACAATCGACCATCGCCATCATCTGCCTTTCGACTCCAATCGCAGCCGAGAGTTCAAGGCGTTCGCCCGTGGAGAGTCCCCGTCTCCGTTCGTTGACCGCGTCGATCTCTCGACTCGTTGGTCGTCGTGCTTCTACCATGGTTACTGCCACCGATGTTCTGGGCTGTCACGAAGTAAAGGCCCTGGTGGCCGAAGGCCCCTCCAAACCACCAGGGCAGTCCACTTCCGGCACTCCCAGTGCCAGCGGTGCGCATGTATACACGAACGGTGGGCCTTCCGTCCATGATCATGGTCATGCAGCGGTGAAGAATCCCAGAATCGTGATGAACACGCTAGCGTCGTCCGTCTTGGCGTTGATCCACTTGCCCTTCGCGACCTCAAGGTTGATGGGCAGCAAGGTGGCTCCCTCGCCTCGAATCAGTGCCTCTTCGTGCAGAACCTTGCCGACCGTAGTCGTATCGACCTGCTCGGCTTCATAGACGATGATCGTGGCGTCCACCGTATTGCTGACTGCCCGATTCGCCTTGATCCGCATCCCAGTGATGACGAACTTCTGCTGGGGCCGTGGGCTGTAGAAGTTGAAGGCCGTGTCGGCGATGCTCAACTCCTGGAACTTGGTCAGGTCGAAAGCGGGCGGAGTCTGGGCCAGCCCTCCCGCCTTGGTGACCTTGGCGACGCGGCCCGAGGTGCCGTCAGCAATCCTCACCTTGATCATTCCGGAGCCTCATAGTGAGCGACCAGGCCGACGGAACCAGAGACTGACTCGGTTTCCTGATTGATCTGGATGTAATGGTTTTTGCCGAGAATCACCCCGTCCAATCGGTGGATGTGGTGACCACTAATGGGGGTCTTGATGCGAGCGATGACATCCGCGTCCGCCACCGCCGTCTCATCCGACCTGGAAGTCGCGGCGGCCCGCTTGCTACTGAAGACCCGGTTCAGGTTGACGCCGATGACCTCGGTTCCCCCGGCAGGCGTGGTCGTTTCCTCACCGAGGCCGACATCCCACGTGCAGATCACGTCGGATCCATTGATGATAAGAAAGTCCAAGACCAGCAGCGTGTCGCTGTCGTTGCGTACGAACAGCATCGTGCCGCCAGCGGCGATATCCAGTTCGAGCGAGTCCCAAGAGTAGGCATTGCCCTGTACCGAGGCGTGCTCTAGCTCGGTTTCGATAATGGAACGAGTGACTAACTGGCCTTCATCGTTGACCATGGCAGCTTTGCCATCTGGGTCGTTTATTGTGGTCATGAGATTATTCTCCTATGTCAGAGGGTCCGATTTCGGTCTCTGTGATCAGCGCGAGGTGCGCCAGTAAGATGTCGAGCCGGACCACGATCGCCAGCAGAAGTTCCTCGGCGGTGCTATCGCTACTGACAATGCGGGTTTCTCCGCGGTTGACATCTGTGGGGATAGGTTGGTAGGCCATTCGTGCTAATGTATATGCCGGTTTAGGCCATCCGAGATGACCGTAATGCTTTCACCCTGCACCCTCAAAACGGCTGTCGGACCACCTTCGATCGTTTCCGACCCGTTGCCGGCGAGCGTAACCGGGTTGCGTGAACTGTCCGTCTTCTTCACATCCTGCCGCTTTCTGGTGCTAGTCGCAGCAGCGGGAAGGCTGATGGTGATCGGACGGCTTGAGGCATCGACCAGGAGAACTCTGTCCGCTGAATTCAGCGTGTCGTCAGCAGTTACGACACGAATCGTTGAACCCTCGACCGGTGCAAGTGCAGCGGTAGCATCGGCCTGGGCCGCTAGGACATCGCGTTCGAGTTCGGTGACTCTGTTGTAGATCGACATCGGTTCGCCGGGTGGGTTCCAACGGCTGGAACAATCCTAGCACCAGCGGACCTGTCGAGGCAAGAGCTAGCCCTTCGCGCTGCTTCCGCCGGTGGCATGCGCCTCGCCGACCACCACGTTCGGGATCCTGACGTCTCGGTACCGGTGAAGCAATTCGGTGATGCGATCTTCCATGTCGGTGCTCGACTCCGGCAAGACGCAGTCTATCTCCCGCAGAAGCCGCAGCATCTCGTTCCGCTCGATGACCGCAGCCATGTGCATCCCGGCTATCTCGTGGTAGTCGCGACGGTACTTGTCGCGGTCTTGGATCGCCTTCGAGGCACCGGTCACGAACTGTTCGAACACCAACTCTTCAGGGGTCTTGGGCATGGCGGACTCTAGGGCGATGATACGGTCTTGTAGGGTATCGATCACCAACTCGTCAGGAGTCATCGCGATCGGGATCTCGCCGTCGCATAGGTGGTGATCGCCGTGAATGAAAGCGTCCTTGGCTGTGTACCCGCACTTTGGGCACCTTTCATCCTCAGTATTGTCGTGGTCACTCATGGGAGGCTCCGGTGGTGGCACGGATCTTATCCATCGCCAACTTGAGCAAGTCCCATGCAGGTGTCGCCCCATCGGGGGATTGATCTAGGTCGTAGTAGAACTCTGCGACACCTTCAATTCGCTCCAGCAGTTTCGGGACTGCATCTACCACAGCCTTTAGCTTGGCGATCTCGACGGCCATACGGATCATCTCTGACTTGTCCTTTGCCCAACCGATAATCGCCTCGTTACCATTCTTCCAGGAGTCGTCCCGCTCGGCCTTCAACTCGGATGTGCGCTCACTCACCACACCCATCAGGTAGTTGGCAGCAGGCACGAACACTGAATCGGAAGCGGCATCGGCTACTTGACCGCCAGCGACCATGCGAACGATCGCGCGTACGTGGGGGACCGCGTCCAGGATTGCCTTCTCGACTGCCTCGGCCTTGGATTCATCCATCGGTGTATCCGGTGCAGCGAAGTTCCATGTTGTAGTAACTAGCGATTGCCCTGGCTGCACCTGGGAACAACTCGATTGCGTCCATGCCCTGCTCGGCGCGGCGCAGGAATCGGTTTAGCTCCGAAATGGTCTCGCGATTCTTGATGCAGCCAGCACACAGACTCGGCGATCCTGGTTTGGCCTGACAGGTTTCGCATTCGAAGAACTCGAACTTAGACATGGGGTTCATCCTCGTCGGCGATCTTGTTGAAGAACACCGCCGCACAAACGCGACAGTCTCCAAGCAGGTTGTTGTCGCCCTCCCGTTGCTTGCATGTCGGACACGGCTTGCCAGTGGGCGATGGCTCGTAGGGATGCGGCGGAAAGTCCGCTGCGGTGAATCTGGGCTTGCAAGGCTTAGACATCAGTCGCCCTCCAAACCTGCTTGGATCTACGATGGCAAACCGACTGAATCGACTTCCTGAACAGTCCATCGATGGGTTCGATCAGTCCACTCACTTGGGCCTTGGTCATCACCGGCCCCAATGCCCTCGGTTCGTGCGTAGTAACCTCTGGTCGAGTCGCGAGCAACTGCCACACGTCGTCGGTCGTGAACGTCTCCATTCCTCCGGCGAGCAGGAAGACCGCCATGCTGGCGAGCACCTTCCATTCGTTGTTGGCGTGGTTGTCCGCCCGTCCCATCGCCTCGTCGCGCCTGCGCTTGCCTTCCTCGAAGTTGAACTGGCCCTGTTCCATGTCAGTCCTCAGATTCGTAGTCTTCCAATTCACGGTCTTGCGCCACTGCTTTCGCGGCAATGCGGCGGGTCATCTCATCGACCGGCTGCCGAAGTTCTTCCATAGCAGCCAGAAGCAACCGGTGCCGCTCGGCCAGTCGCGCCGTTCCGCGTTCTTCGATCATCGCTTCGGCCATCCGTTTTCTAGGCGGCTTGGTTGTACGATCAAATAGTCTTATCGAAGCTGTCACGATGTCCGCTTCGGTCGAGCTTGCTGATTCCACGATGTCGCGAAGATCACTCAGGGCACTGGGGTAGACACCCAGATAACCGCGAAGGGGGCGGGTCACTTCGATTTGAGGACCATCCTTCGGTGGGCAGTAGCGAGCTTCGACATCCTCGGTCAACGGACTTGCCGCAACAGACGGAACACCATGCTCCGAATCAAACTTGGACGCGCATTCAGTGTGGTAGTCGTCCCCATCACGTTGCACGTCATTGCCGTCCGAAATCGCGCCATTGCAACCTGCACAGTACTTCATAAGTCGAGACTCTACCTTGCCCGCGTGCGGTTTCGTATACGGAAACCTCGGATTTCACCGATTCGGCTACCATTCTGCCCCCATGAAGACCATGTTCGTGGTGGCGTTCCTAGCCCTTTCGTCCTGCGTGCCTTGGGGCAACTACCGCATCGTGCCAAGCGGTGGCGTGAGCTACGATCCGTTGACCGGTAATCAGTTCTACCATGTCGGGGCAACGCTCGCTCCTGGCTTCCACATGGACGACGAGTCCAAGGAGATCTTCAGGGGACGGACGGGATCCGGCGGAGCGGGGACTGCCGAACGCGTGACCTCGCTGACAGCTGACGCCGCGAAGGAACGCGCAGCCGCACAGGGACTGCGGGATCAGATCGTTCACATCGAAGGTGACCTGTCCACTCGCACGCGCGAACGGGACGCGATCTCGCGTGATCTAGTCGACCGCACCCGAGAGTTGACGGAACGAACCGCGGAGGTTGCCAAGTTGCGCGTCGAACTGACGGAATCGGAGGACTACTACCGATACTTCCAGGCCATCTGGGAACGCTACGGCCTGTTCGGCATCGTGGTCGTGCTGATCTTCGGCCTGATCGGGCTCCGGATCTGGTCTAGGCGGATCAGGGTTCCGAAGCCAGCAACCACGGAATGACACTTCAAAGCCGGCGACGTTCCGTATACGGTAAGCTGTCCAAGCCAACGGCATCAGGCCGGTTTTCATCCCGTGACTAGGAGTCCATCATGAATCGTCGACTGTTCTCGCTGTCCGCTATTGCGGCTCTCATCCCCTTCTCGTTCCGATCTTCGCTTGACTCCAAGCCCAAGAAGGACGAAGCGCAAGCCGAGGTCAATAGTTGGAAGGCCGAATGCCTCGAAGCCCTGCATGGAACCGATGCGACTTCCGTTGGCGGTCTGATCGCACATCAGCGGGCCGAGATCGGTAGCGTGGCCGACACTCTCCAAGAAGTCGCGAAGGAACGCGACGAACTCAAGGCCGAGAACGAGCGCCTGATGGGTGCGATGTACTCTGCATGGTTTTTGATCTTTGATGCCTACGAATCTGTGAGGGTCGAAGGCGAAGCCGACGATGGGCGCCCGAATAGGGTCAAGTTCGCGCGGGACTGGAAGGGACATGCAGATCGCTGGCGCGAGGATGAATGGTACCCGGCACAGAGACGCAACAAGTACATGGAGTCGAACCGGCTTGCCGCTGGGATCAAGGATGCTGCGGAGCGCGGCGTCTAGATTCTGCACACCAACAGGAGAAACAGGATGACCATGGACCGACGTGCACTTCTCGCGGGACTGATCCCGCTACCTCTGGCTGGCCTGCTGCCCAGTGCGATCCTCGCTGCGGCGTCGAAACCTCGGGGTACTACTCGGGACCGGTGGCTGCTTGACGATAGATGCTGTGGATGGCAACGAGGCGATCTCAGGCTACGGCATGGATGTCTTCATGCCGGTCCGCATCGCGGCGACTGTGCGCACTACATCGGGATTCCTGGACTATCGATGCCAGGAATACATGACGGTCCGGATGACACGGTCGACGAGTACGGCCGTCCCAATGGCTGGTGCGAAGTCTGCTGGTGTCACAAGCGACTAGACGACGCGGAGGCTGAGATTGCCCGGCTGAAAGGATCGTCGATGACCTACGGCAAATGGTTGAGCAAGCAATCGCCAGACGTGCAAGACAGCGTGCTAGGGAAAGACCGCGGAAAGCAATTCCGCGCAGGGACGTTGACACCGTACCACGGCGCCCCGTGCACAATCGAAGACATCAGGTTCGATGAGGTTCGGTCGTGACTGATGCGCATCACCAAGGAACCGTATATTGCATCGCCTGCGACGGGGCAATCAAGGTCGGATTCTCATCCAGCGATGTGAACCGCAGACGGCAAGTCCTGCAAAGTGGTAATCACTTGCCGATGACGATCGTGTTCACGTTACCTGGGTCACAGCGTACCGAAAGGCGATGCCACCGTGTTCTGAAGCGACAGTTCACGCGTCTACGTGGAGAGTGGTACGAGCCAAATCCATCGATAGAGCCCGTGGTGAGGATGATCTGCAAGAATCCTGGAGATCCGATATCGAAGCTGAACGCAAATGCTGCCGACATCATCCTCGCCCGTTTTGGACTTAGTCGAAAACAGATGGCCGTTGTGAAGGCGTGAGCACCCGAACCCTCAAGACCACTCTGCGCAAGCTCCGCGCCTTGTTCGGCGACCGTGGGTTCCAACAGGCTGGCCGCGACTTCCTCAGAACCGGCAACGAACCACCAACCAAGTGGAAGGACCGGTGCGAGGATCTGGCCGAGACCATCGCGGCGATGAAGTCCCTGGACCTGGACTACGACAAACCGGGCCCGGAAGAAGACTTCGAGGCTGTGTTGGCCCTGAAGCGCGAGGAATGGCCCCGAGTCCTGACCCCGCGCTGGTACCCCCTGTTCATCCACGCCATCCAGCACGCGCTGTGGAACTGCGTCGCTCGATTCGTGGTCATCCCGTCGGGAAGACGTTCTGGCAAAAGTGAGCGCGCGATGCGTTTCTTCGTCATGCGTGCGCTGTCGTTTCACGCCCACCCCGACGGCCGGTTCTTCGCATGTGCACCAACCCACGATCAGGCTCGGGACTTGTTCTGGGACGACATCAAGGCATTCATCCCGCCGCGGTTCATCACTGACATCTCCGAGGGTCGACTCACCATCTACCTGTGGAACGGTGCGCAGATCCGAATCCGAGGACTGGACGTGCCGTCTCGTGTTGAAGGCAAGCCGGTCGACGGCATGATCGTTGACGAGTTCGGCGACATGCGGAAGGGCGACAAGCTGTGGGAGAAGCACCTTGAAGCCGTGCTGACGGAAGTTGGTCGCGAGGGTTGGGCATGGATCTTCGGCGTGCCTCGTGGTCGGCCGCACTACAAGAAGTTCTACGACAACGCGAAGCTCGACACGCCAGACTGGCAAGACTTCGATGGGTTCACTTGGAAGTCGAAGGACATCCTGTCGCCGGCCAAGTTAGAACGGATCCAGCGGCGCACCGATCCGATGACCTTCGCCTCGGAATGGGAGGCATCGTTCGAGACTACCGGGGACCGAATCTACTACCAGTTCAGCCGCGAAGCGCACCTCGTGCACTTGGATTACGACCCACGTCTACCGATCGACGTATCCGCCGACTTCAACACTGCTCCCGGCGTCCTGATCATCTCGCAGGAGCAACCCTACACCGGGCCGAGATCCGATGTCGCCAACGTCGTCACCGCAGTCATCGGCGAAGTCTGGATCCAATCGATGTCGAATACGCCCCGGGTCATGGAGCAGTTCAACAAGGACTGGGGCCAGCACAAGGGCCGGGTCAGGTTCTTCGGCGATGCTACCGGCGGAGCGAAGAAGACAACATCCGTGCGAGGATCAGACTGGGACATCATCCGCGAGATGGCGCGAAAGCAGTTCCCCGATCGGTGTATGTTCCGGGTTCCACGCGCCAACCCACCTGAAGTATCCAGGACCAACGCCGTCAATGCCCACCTGATGGCAACCGACGGCACGGTTTCCACTCTCATCGACCCGGACAAGGCACCGCATCTCGTGACTGACTTCGAAGACGTGTGCCCGAAGGAAGGCACGCGCGAAATCGAGAAGACCCAAGGCAGCATGCTCACCCATTGTTCGGATGGATTTGGCTACCGAATTTATGCCGACTTCCCGATCGACGGGGCGCAGTACGGCGAGGATGCGCTCTGGTAGCAAGTCGGCCCGCCACCCTGGGCGAGCCGATGTCCATTGCAACCAAGCCAGCGGTCGATTGTTGTAGATCGCCGCGAGCTTAGTCAGCCGGGCTCACCCCGGCGCGGGTCAACCTTTCCTGCGACGGTGGTCCGGCGCCCAGGTGACGGGGGCCACGCCGAACAAACGTGGGCGAGTCATGAGTTCAGGCCGTGACTCGCGATACGGCTCGATGATCAGCAGGATAGGGACCGGACCGTCGATGATCACGATGTCTCCGAATCCTGCGGTGGTTGTGTCGACTACTTCGAGCATGCTGGATCGTCAGCCATTGGGCGCAAATGTGACCAGTCCCTCCGTGAATGGCATCGTGATACTCGCGTACCTCGTCTCCAGATGGAATCCGAACGGACTCGCCATGTGCTGAATCGACCCGTCTTCTCCCATCCAAGACACGCTGTAGTGTGACAGCGGTACTTTCCATCTAAAGATCTTGAGGAAGCTGGACAGGTCGAACACGACAGGATCGCAAACCATCACACTGACTTCTCTACGAGTCGGCGCTACTCGGATCGTATCGGTGGGCTGTGGCGTAGCCTCGGTTGGCAACGGTGCACGAGCGCGAAGATTGCGGGCGACCGTGGCTGCTACGACTATCGTGTTCCCCTCGACCCCGGAGATTTTGAACGGTGCATCCGAAGCCATGAGACGTTCGTAGCTGGTCATCAGGCAGACGATCGCCTTGCGTCCGCGCATGTGTTCCCATCGCGGTGGATGGTCGTACAGATCAGTTGGCACTCCGAGCGCGAGACGCTTGCCATCGTCGGACCTGATCAGAGATTTCAGGACGGCGCGGCGGTTCATGGCGACGGGCCTACCACCGCCTCATCTTGAGTAGGTCGGCGACGGCGCAGTTACCGATCCGGCGAATCTCGGAGCTTGTGTGCCGTTTGGGATTCTCGATGACCTTGTCCATCTCGGCCTGCTGGACCTTGGCGCATGCGTAGCTACCAGTGCTGAATTGCGCCTTCATCATCGCCGGGTCGATCACGTACTTCGGATCCATCCAACTGGCAAGCGTAAAGTGATCAGCCGCTGGTTTCGCTAGGTCGGAGTCCTTCGGGACGAGGATGCCACCGGGCGTCGGCATGAACTGTTCGCCGAGGAACGGCATCGGTTTTGGATTCGTAATCTTGAACGAGTGATATGGCATTATCCGCCCTCCCTTCCTGCGATGTGGACCTTCCCGCCATGTCCCATCAGTTCGATTCCTCGACTCATGAACGTCATCAGCATCATCTCCCGTTCCCTGCCAGTGGCAGCAGCGAACGCTTCCCGCTGATCTCGTGGCGTCCGCTGTTCGGAGCAGCACGAAAAGTCCGGGCAGCACTCGTCGTCGATATCGTTGTGCCGTGAATCACCGTCGACCCACGCCACCATCTGGGCTTCGCACCGATCTCGATACCCAGGATTCCGCTTCACGAGCGGGAACCTATCGCCGCAATGCATGCACGTCGTGGACGTATCGCTCTCGAACTCGTGATTGACGCAGGTTGTCATCCGCCCTACCGCCTCCGCCGCCCGCCCTTCTTCTTCGTCACCTTCTTGGGAACCACCACCTTCTTCGTGGCCTTCTTCGTCTTCTTCCTGGCCGGGATGTGTCTTGGCATGTTCTGCTCCTGTGGTTGGAATGCCGCCATCGTATACATAATTCAGAGCGAGTCGACGGTTTTGATGGAACCGAAGTCTTCGAGGAACGCGGCCACTCGTAACTCCATGTCCTGGGCCAGTCGGATCGTCACATAGACCTCACCGTCAAGGAACCGGACACCCGGACGGATCGGATCAGAGAACAACCGATCGATCGAGAGCACGTCGATCTGTTCGTCATTGGGGTAGATGCCAGCCTTCTCCATGGAATCGATCAGCGGCTTTTCGATGTTGTCGATGTCTCGCATCCGCTTGTCTGGCACCCACGCGCCGATCGTCATGTGCAGGCGTTCGTCCATTCGGAATGGCTTCACCCGCATGCATAGCATCGTGATCCGCGTTTGGTACGCTCGCCCTTTTGGGCTTATCCTCGGCTGGGTATCGCCCGGCGCGAATCGGTAGTACGTGTTGATGGTCGGCGGGTACGGCAGGATTAGCCTGATCGGCGGTCTGTCCGTCACGCCAGATCACCCTTGAACCGGGCCTCGATTCCATTCCCCATATCGATCATGGCATCCATCTTGGTCTCGTCGTCGAGGGTGCGGACGTCGGCGTGTCGTGACGCGAGCCAAGCGAAGTGTCTGCCGCCTGATGGTGATCGCGGATGGGTGTCGTCGGTGCGCACGTAGTACGGCAGTTCCAGACGGCCATCCTTCCAGAAGAACGAGTCGAAGCAGAACCGCGCGATCACGTTCATCATGTAGCGCACCTCTGCCTCCAGGAAGTCGACGCCGTATTCGGCGAACATCTTCCGCGCCGCATCCAGACCCCACCACCAGATACCGATCTCGGCCGGCGAGTGCTTGCCACGCCCCTCGAAGTTCGGCCAGGGCGTCCGACCGTTGACGACGTTGTCACGGAACTCGTTGACCTGATTGTTCAGCCGCTGCGCCGACCGGATCCCTACCTGTTTCGCAAGATCATCCTCTCCGGCAGCAAGGAGCGCCTTGACGCACTTCGCCGCAAACTTCGGGATGCGCCCCATCGCTCTGGCCTGCCCCGGATCCCACTGGTAAGTGCCTTTGTCATGGCCCGGGATCTGGAACAGGAACCGGTTCGCTGCGAAGATCACCTCCCAGCGCAGCCCTTCGTCCCATGGGTATTCCGTGTAGACCTCGCACAGCGCATCGTACACGCTGAAGTGCTGATCGTCCGCGGTGCGCATGTCGCCTTTGTCCCGCCACGGTTCTGATGGATGCGTGTAGTTGATCCACGTCTTCGTCTCGCGGTGGAAGTGCGTGCCGTTTTGCAGCACGGCCTTGGGCCAGTCCGTCTCGGTTACGACGATGCCTGTGTCCTTGTGTACGAACCGTCCGCCGTAGCGTGCGTGCGCGTAGAGTCGTCGGCGCCAGTCGTCAATCGTGCCAGTCTCCAACGGCGTCGTGACTTGCATGTACGGCCAGTGCCCGCCGGTCTGATTGCCGTCATGCGGGACGTTCTTGGTTGCGTCTTTCGATGTGGTGACGGGGCCGGTTTTACCGGTTTCAAAGTTGAACGTAAAATGGACAGACGATGCGCCTTGGCCATGCACGCACATGCCCTCGTTGAAGTCCAGATAGACATCGGCTGCGCCTGTACCGATGTACGTGCCACGCCGCATGAACACAGGCGCACTCGTCGCGGTGTGTCCGTATCCCATCGTCGCGAAGCAGTCCGCGAGCGGGCTGGTGGGCCGGATCGACACGGCGAGCTTCACCCAGCGTTCTTGAATCAGCCAAAAGTGTTGCTCAAACACGCGTCGGCCGTTGCGCTCGCTCATCCCCGGTTTCGACTTCACGAACGACTGCCCCTCCACGGTGAAGTCACCGCCTGCTGCCAGCCATGTCGCGATCGACTCGTGATAGAACGATGGGTCTGGTGTGTTCTCAATCATGTGCCTTCGCCTCCTACTCCCTTGGGTGCCCACACGTCTGCGAAGTCGGCGAGGGCGCAGGCGAGGCGGAACGTCACTTCCCGGTGTTGGTCTCGCGTGTCTACGGCAAGCTCCAAGAACTGTCGAATCTTGGCGTTGAGGGCTTCCACCGTTTCCGGGTCAGGGTCCACAACGTCGAGCGCGATAGCCGCTGATTCATTCGCTAGTTGCATGTGTCTTCTCCTACTCCCTTGGGTTCACAACTGCACTGCGTCACGAATGGCGCGTTGCCTCGTCCGCACGCTGGGCACAGCCAGCCTTGGTTTGGCCGTGTGGATGGTTCCGGTAGCGGCGTGATGTCGATCTGACTGGGACAGTTCGGGCATGTTCCAACCGTGGTGGGCGATACTTGGCCGTGCTTCGTGCAGTACAATACGCTGGTCACGACTCTTCTCCCTTGGGTGTGTTGTCTAGGGCTTGCTTCAAAATCAGCAGCGCAGTCAGGTGCGCGGCGTAGTCTCCAACCTCCGTCTCCATTAGGGGCCTCGCAGCCTCCACCACCTTCTCAGCGGCAGCGATGCGCTTGGCAGCGATGCCTAGCTGATCCCAGCGTGTATCCCCGGACGCTGGCAGTGGGATGTAGACGTTATTGATCTCGTCTCTGATCTCTTCCCATCGCTCACTCATGGTCTTCTCCTCCCTTGGGGGTGGTGTCTAGGGCGGCGAGGGCTTCGTCGTATCCACAGTCGCAAGTGAAGTTCTGCGGTCGAGTGGTCTGCCATAGGGGGCACTCAGGTCGATGCCTTGCAAACTTCACCACCTTCTCAGTGGCGGCGAGGGAGTCCCGTAGGGATTTGATGTAGACGTGCAAGTCGCCTACGTGCCACCACAAATCGTTGGTGCCCCACAGTGGATGATTCTCACGAGTCACCAGATGCCCTCTACGAACCCGATCTCGCTCACTCATGGGGGTCTCCGGGGGTTGATCTCACAACGCTGTGCCTATCCCAGCCTTCTTCTCCCGTCGTGTTGTCACTTGCCATCGATTTCTAGGTTCCTGTTCACGTCCACCAACTCGGTTGACCACAAGGCACTATACGGGTGATGTGCATCTGTTCAAGCGAATCCGGCGGGTTTCGACGGATCTGGTCCACTACGCGCCAGCATCGCCCATCAACCCACGCAATTCGTCGATCTGGGCCTGCAAGTCCTCCTCGGTGATCCGTTTCGCTTGACGGTCCAGCAGTTCCGCGTAGTCCTTCGCGCCCAACATCGAGATCTCGCCTCGTGACGCGGCCTGGATGACGAGATCCATCGCCGCGCGACATCCTGCCGCATCAATCGCTTTCGGCAACTCCAGAATGTCGGTCACCGGATCACTCGGACGACGTCTTCGGAACGATGGCGACAGGTGTAGCAACAGCCACTGGGCGGCTTCAATCGCCTTGTCCGTTGACCGCTCGATGATCTTGCCATCCTTGTCTGTCCTTGGTTTGCCTTCCTTGTCCTTCACGTTTGCCTTCTCCATCGATCGCTTCACTACCCTAGTCAACTGCGTAGACGTGAACTTAGACCGCGCTATCGTGCATCTGTGCGAAAACTCGGGGTCTTCGCGCATCCATTTGTAGAACGTAGACGACGAAACCCCGGCCGTAGATGCGGCATGTTCGTTGCATCCGAACGTGGTCAGATTGGCCAGAATGGTCGTGTCCGTCTCCTCCGACCGCTTGCTCGGTCGCCCTTCCGGCTTGCCTGTTGGTGGGGTTGCCATCGGTCAGCGTTCGATGAATGGCAAGATCGTTTCGCGGATCGCTTGCACCGGTTCGAAGCCGGGATTGTCGCCGACTAATTTGCCGTCTGCGACGTTCGACGGAAGTTGGGTTCCATCGTACTCGCACCCTCGGTCGGTTGTGTGAACTGCGATGAACCGGATGTCGCGTCGGTCTGCTGCGACTCGAATCATGTGCACTGCGGCCGTGATCATGGGGCATGCGTCTAGGGCGACGATCACGACGCGCTTGCTCGGTGCCTGCTCGGCGTCGAACATCCTGGCCAGTTCTCGGATCTGCTCCGCCTTCCAGCAGATGAACGCGGCCGATCCATCCTTGGAGTAGTCCCGGGTCCGGTTGCCAGCGAAGACCCTCACGGTGAATCCGGCTCGCTCCAGTTCCGCATGCCATGGTAGCTCCGCAGACCGTTCCGGATCGTTGCCGGGAAGAAGGAAGGCGTCCATGCGTTCCTGCGGTGGGTTAGGCATGGGATTCCTCCAAGAGTTCTGCCTTCTGGCCGGTCAGCTTCTCCCATCTGGCAATGGTGACGTCGCAATACTTTGGCTCTAGATCCATTGCGTAACAAGTGCGATCAAGTTGTTCGGCGGCAATCAGAGTGGTTCCACCGCCTAAGAACAAATCCAGTACTATATCCTTTGGGTCGCTGCTGTTACTCACCGCACCAGCAACCATCTCCACCGGTTTCTGCGCATTGTGCGATCTGTCCGCCAACTCGCGGGGAAATCGCCAGATGTTCGGCTTGCCGTTGATTGTTCGTTCCCCTACGGCTTTCTTGGCGGTCGCCCCGGCGGCTATGGGGGAATTAGCGAAAAACCAAACCATTTCGTAACACTGCTGATACATAGCGCCAATGCCACCGTCCCCCTTGTCCCAGATGCAAAGGTTCTTTTCCGTCAGCCCGGCTTCTCGGGCCATTGCTTGCAACGAAAACGCCGAGTGCCAATCACAGCAGACGTAGATATGGGCGAACAACTTGGTGAAGGCTCGGCTCTGCCTGAATACCTCCAAGAAGAACGGACGCGTCATCTTGTCGTCCACTATCCCAGCAACCCCAGTCGAGTTGCCGAATAGCGCGTACGGCGGGTCGGTGAATACCATCCGAGCCTTCTCGCCGTCCATCAGACGCTCCACGTCATCCGTCTTCGTCGAGTCACCACATAAGAGACGATGATCACCCAACGCCCACAACTGCCCGAGCTTTGCGACCGGTTCCGCTGGCGGTTCCGGGACGTCATCTTGGATCACGTCCGGTTCGCCTGCGATCTCGGCTAGCAATTCTTCCAACTCCGATTCGTCGAATCCGGTGGCTTCTAGCATCTCCGGATTCTCGGACTGAATCGACGCCAGCAGCTTCGCTAGGGTCTCGTCACTCCACTCGGCCATTTCGCTGCTACGATTATCGATTATGCCGTAAGCAGTTGCGGCAAGGTCAGGCTCGTCGATCACCACCGCGGCGATGGTCTTCCACCCCAGCTTCCTGGCGACGATCAGGCGCGCGTTCCCGGCCCGAACGATCATGCCGTCCTTCTGGACGACGATCGGCTGCCGCTGGCCGTACTTCTTCAACGAAGTCCTGATCACTTCCAGGTTGTCTTCGTCGTGGATCCTGGCGTTGGTGGGATCGAGCGTGAACTCGTCCACGGGCCGCGCCAGCGACCGTAGCTGTTCGACGATGTGCGTGTTGTCAGACGACATCGTTTCCCGAGATCGGTTCGATGGTGCGTCCGCCGCTGTCTCGCCTGAATCCTATGACCGGAGCAATGCGCGCAGTAGCTTGGCCTTCAGCGTAGCCATGGGCGCGGACCTTGGCCTGTTCCTGCGTCAGTCCATGAGGGTGGTCTCCAATGCAGTGAATCGGAAACCACAGACCGTCGCCATCGTCAAGTTCGACGATGTAGCGTTGTGCTTGGTCTTCTCTCATCCAGCGACCCCTCTCAGGTCCGCTGTCCTGTTCGCCCCTCTCAGGGCGGGCAGCATGTTCGTCACTTGGTTCTCGTTTCCAGCCTCTCAGCCGGGTCGGGTTGTTCCAGACGATGGGAACCTACAACGAATCGGGCCCCGTGTCCAGTCAGGGCGCTTCGGCGTCGACTTGGATCATCTTCCCCTCGATCCATGAATGGAGGCACTGGGGCCAGCAGAGTAGGGCGCCGCCAGCTTCGACGTCGCCGGTGTCTTCGTCTACTTCCCACAGGTACTCACCATCGGTGACGATCTCGGAGAGGCATCGTTTCGAGCCAGTTCCGACACCGTAGCGGTTCAGCAACACCCACGGCTTGTCGTAGCCAACGTGCTCGCCGCAGTAGTCGCATCGGGTTCGGTACGGGGACTTATCGGCCATGGATCGTCATAGAGCGTCACGTTCCCGCTGCTCTCGGATCCGCAGCGATGCTTGTTGGAGGGCATGACCGGCTTGGTATAGAGCGCAGGCGAGACACGGTTCGAATACCTTGTGGCCATCCGTGAACTCGATCTCCTTGCAGCCGCATCCGCGGTAAGTGGCGGACGTGACGCCTGAAAATTCCGGTGCTTCGTGCTCGTCGGTCATCGGTTCACGACTCCCGCTCAACGGTCCATGTCTTCACGTAGATCGAACAACTTCTGTGCTTGATCTCGTACCTCGCCGGGTCGTCACCGATCGGGTGCGGCGACGGTGCCAAGTGCGGCGTCAGATCACCGTACACGCCATCGCACCAAGCCTTGTAGCATCGTTCCGCCGCTTCCTGTGCAGTCGCAAAAATCGCGTGCACAGTCGTGCCTTCGTAATCCCACGACTCCATAGCTAGGTAGATCCGGAACTTGCCGGGTGGTAGTTCGGTCGCTTCGCGCTCGTCGCTCATACCCGCCTCCCACACAGCACACGCTCCTGCCCGTTCTCCCATGGTACGGGGCGCAGGTTGATGCCATCGATGCGGATCTGGTTCGTGCATGCGACCATGTTGCTGCCGAGCATCGGAATCAGGACGCGGCCGGAGCCGTGCGGGATCGACATGAACGAGACCTCGCCCCAGTCCGATTCCGCAACGGGGAACGTGATGGCCTTCGCGGTCTTCCAATCCCTTGGCAGCGACACGCGGGAATAGCCCCCACCGTTGACTTCGGTGCCGTCTTGGTGGTGTAGCCCGATTCCATTGGGGTCGGGGATAGCCTTCTTCGGCGCGGCAACCTTGCCGTCGGTGATCCTACGAAGGACCGTCACGGACGCTACCGCGCCGCCGAACAGCGCCAAGAACTCTCGTCTGGTTGGTCTCATGGTTCATCGGCCGGCGAACTGTCCGGCCCCTCTGGCTTGGATTCTAACGGGATGGGCGCAGCCAATGCAGTATCCAATCGAGCCAAGATGTCCCGATCGACAATCATCTCCTGGAAGTGATCGTATGTCGTGGTTTCGTAGGCGCTGTCCGCCAGTTCCTTCGCGATCGTCTCAACCGTCTCCGTCTTCGCTGCATGTGCCTGCCTGACCAGTCCTGCCGTCTGCTGGACAGTCGACTTGACCAGACGCTCCAGGTAATTGCCTGCGCCGAGTAGGTCCGTCGATCCGATGTGGAACTTGGCGTCCATCGGGAACTTCCACACCTGGGCGAGACGGATCACGCGCCTGGCATGTTCCTCCATGGATACTTGTAGGTCTTCGTCAGTCATTGGCTACCGCTGGTCATGTTGGTACACTCACCTTGTTGTATACGCACAGGTCGCGGCCGTGTTGGCGCCGGTAAGTGCGAGACGGGCCTGTCTGTGTTGGGTCAAACACTTCGCACCCCGATTCATCCAGCATCTGCATCGCAAACAACGCCGGTTCGCAGATCCTGCTCGCGCCGGTCTTCTGCTTCGGCGAGATGTCAGGATGAGGCATGTTCCAACGGGCCCGGTTGAAGTACGGACCCAAGTCGACGTGCTGCACATCGCCGTGATGGCCGACCACGAGTTGACAGTTGAAGATCGGGCCGAGGATCCGTGCCATGCCACCCACCTTCTTGCGCATGAAGTCGGTGAAGATGATCCACCACTTCGACCCTGGCGACGGGTTGACAAACTCGTCGTTCCGAGCCTCTTCGCCTTCTAGGTCGATGAACTTGACGACGTGACCGAACGAGGTGTAGGTGCCCGACGTCATGGCGTGCTCAACGGCGCCTACCGCATCGTCTGGAACCGCCAGCTTCTCCTTGAACTCGAACCATGCCACTTCGATGTCATCAGGAACCGCGATGCGGCGCCCCAGGATTGGCTCCGTGCACGGATGCTCGGTCCGGTAGTCGGCGCAGTTCGTGATCTCGAACACGACCGCATCCTTCACCATCGGCATCTCGCGTTCCTTGGTTTCCTTGCCGTCGCGCATGTTGAACAGCGGGAACCAGTCCTCCACGAGTAGTTGGTCGAAGAACAGCATCAGTCCGGGCTCGGCGCGGACGTTTCCTGCTCGAAGCGGAGCAGACCATCGGCCTTCGCCTTCTCACGAACTTCCGCTGGCCATGCGCTGACGTCGTCGCCGAACATGGATCCCAGGACGCCTATCTTGTCGCTCTCGCTGGGCGTGAGCAGAGGAACCGGGGCTGGCGGAAGGTCGAACGATCTCATCTCCGTTTGCGACAGGATCTCTTCTATCCACGAGTCGGCCAGCCGTTGCGCCGTTACCTCGCAGAACCGAATCAACCTGGAGTCTCCGGCCTTGTAGTCCAAGCCCTTGCGGGTAGTTGGAACACCTAGACCTTGGATCTCCCACTTGCCATTCCTCGCAGTGATGAGCAAACGGTGTGGTCGCACCTTGCGGTTGTCGTCGCTCGCCGCAGCGTCGCACGGATCCATCCCTGGCGTGAGTTCGATTCGGAACGTCACCGCATCGATCTTCGCAAGCTTCTCGGTCTTCGGTTCTTCCGTCTTCATATCTTCGGTCGCTGTCATCTCGTCTCAGTCTCCTTTGCGTTTGGTTTCGACAAGTCCGCGTAGAAGGCGACAGCCTCCTCTAGAACTTGGCGACCGCGCGCTGTGATGGTGTATTCGTTTACGGTTGTGCCGTGTCCATCCCTGGACCGTGGCGTTCTGTGGGTTGCGACGTAGTCACAATCATCCATGCCAGAAAGCATGTTCAGGAAGGCCGCGACGGAAGGCACCCATGCAACTTCGGCCCTGATGTCTTCGCCAGCTTTCGGTTCAGTCGGCGACAGCATGGACAGGATGTGGATTCGGATGTGGGTGCTCGATGGGTCTGGGCGGTTGGTCATGGTAAACGCACCGGACAGGGTTCGGGAAAAGGGGAAGAAGGAGAGTCAACTCCTGCCCGGTGCCAAATGTGGTTATGTGGTTCGCTCGATTCTCATGGGTCTCTTGGCGACTGGCTCGATCTCAGGCTCTGGGCATCTCAAGAAGTGGCTCGTTCGATCATGTTGGGTATCAACTCCTATGGCTCACTCTGAGGTAGTGTGTATCACCAGTGGTGGTTCGATCTAATGTTGTGGGTGTTACCTGTCATGGCTCGATCTTGCGTTATGGGTATCGCCTACGGTGGCTAGCTCCTAGATGATGAGTATCGGAGGGGTTGGCTCACTCAGAGGGTTTGGGTATCGCTCATCTTGGCTCGATCCTCAACTTTGTGCATTCTACTTCATGGCTCGTTCTCATCGTGTGTGTGTCATTCGAACTGACTCGTTCTGATGTCCTGGGTGTCGTGGGTTCTGACTACAGTTTGTCTAGGTTGGGCGGCGGGATGAAATGGGTATGCCCCCCTTGGCAAAGGGCCCAGGGGCGCGGGGGTTCTTCGCCGTCGTGCGAGAGCATGTAGCCGACGTGGTGATAGTGGCTGAGGAATAATTTGACAACACGGCGCTTGGCGCGAGCGAACAAGTGGGCCGGTGGCAACATCGGCTGTCCGCTTCCGGGATCGCCTGCCAGTTTCTTCGCCATTCCCATACGCTTGCTCGACTCCGCCTTTCGAATGTCTTTCGCGTTGACAGAAGTAAGGCATCCCGCATACCACAAGTGCGCGTCGGTGTCCTTGCCGATCTTGAAGCGTTCGAGTTTGTCATACGCCTGCTGTATGTACTCGCCAGCGATATTCCGCCGGTCTTCTTCGACCCTGTACTCGGCGTACAGCTTGCCGTAGAAGGCGTCTGGATTACCCGAGACCTTGCAGAAGCTCTCCCCGATCTTCCAGCACAGAGTTTTGAGCGGCGTGTTCCACGGCCGCCGGTTCAGCGCCTTCACCAACGTCGTCCAGTTGAGCGGCTTGGCGTAGCGTTCAATCGTGGCTGGCTTGCGCCGGAAGTGTTCGCACGCCATGACGAGATGCTCGTAGGACACCTTGTCGGGCCGCCCGCCGAGGCACGCTTCCAGTTCCTTCGCCGTCTCGGTTGCACCGGTCCACTTCACCCGTGGATCCAATCCTGCGAACGACCAGATGTGTCCTGCGGTCGGCGCCTGCGCCATGTCGATGTGCGCGAGCAATCCGGCTGCGATAACAGGGCCAATTCCCACGTTCGATCGGGCCCAGATCCCAAGAGGGTGGTGGCCGGAGTAGATGTCCAGGAACGTCCTGACCCGGCTTTCCATGCACCTTCCCTGCGCAGCGAGCCAAGCCACCGCACCGGACGGGCCTTCCGTATCAGCGCCGTCCTTCACCGCCCGCTCCTGATTCGCCGACCGCTTCCGATCCTCCTGCATCTGGTAGTAGTAGTCGACCAGGTACCGGGCCTCTTGCACGTTCAAGGTCTTCACGGCTTCGCGTAGATCCTTCGTTATCCGCTGAACAGCGGGGGTCAGGTCTAACGCGGTCTGCACACTCGTATCGGTCATGGTTGTTATCCTGTTTGGTTCACTTGTTCTGTTTGGGTATCGCTCGTACTGGTTCGCTCACGACGTCTGGGTATCTCAGCTATTGGCTCACTCACCCGACTTGGATATCGGCCCTCATGGTTCACTCATCGCATCTGGGTATCGGTGGCCCTGGTTCACTCTTGTTTTCTGTGCATCGGTCATCGTGGTTCGTTCGTGCCTAGTGGGCGTCACTCGGTGTGGCTCACTCTGTCGAATTGGGCATCGTGGCATGTGGTTCGTTTCGAGTCCTTGTGTTTCAACGATCCTGACTCACTCCGTGGGGGTGGGTATCATGTTGGATGGTTCACTCTGTGGTTTTAGGCATCCGGTCGGCTGGTTCGCTCATATGGTGTGGGTATCTGTTTCTTTGACTCGCTCGAACGATTTGGACATCAGTATCCTTGGCTCGATCGCCGGTTGTGTGGATCAATCGTTGCACTTGGGTGTTCGTTCACGTGGTTCACTCGCTGTGCGTGGGTATCGAGGGCTGTGGTTCGCTCTCAACGGGTGTGTATCGGGCGTGATGGCTCACTCTTCTTGCCTGGGTGTCTGGGTCTCTGGTTCGATCGACGTCTGTGGGTATCGCAGAGTCTGGCTCATTCATCGTCTCTGGGTTTCGGGGGAGTTGGTTCGCTCATGTGGTATGGGTGTCGACGTGGATGGCTCGTTCGGAGTGACTGAGTATCGCAACGATTGGCTCACTCATTCTCGGTGGGTATCGCGGGGCTTGGTTCGCTCTGAGAGCATGTGTATCGGACTGTCTGGCTCACTCATATGCCTTGGGTGTCGGTTTGTTTGGTTCACTCTGTTCTCGTACGCATCCATCCTCGATGAACACGCCTGGGCCTTCCGGGTCTTCGTCTACGATCTCAAGGATGACTTGGTACCCTCGCTCTGCGGCCATGGTTCGAATGACGGTGAGCGAATCCGAATCTAGCAGCGAAGCGTCGCGCACGAACAGGAGCTTGATCCCAGGGCTGCCCGCAATGGCTAACTCAATCGATGCTTTCAACTGTTCCGCGCTGGACGCCTGCGTGAACGATACCGTTCCGAGCATCAGGGTCTTCGCGTCCGCGTCGTAGCTCATTGCGGCCACCGGGAACTCCGCGCCCTCCAGAATCGTTGCGCGCTTCGACCGAATCTCCTTCACCCGATGTTCGGCGCCGTCGTGCAGTTTCTTCGCGGCGCAGAACGCCGTGTTGAGATCCCTCTCGTTCTTGTGTGCCGCGACTGCTCCAGCCTGGGTCTCTGCAAGGTCCAAAGCCTTCTGCGCACCGTCAAGATCCGGTTGGCGATTGTCGGCGAGGTATTTCGTGTGCGCGACAATCGCCCCTTGGGTTCGCGTCAACTGCTCTTGGCGTTCGCCAATCTGCGTGGTCCGCGCTGCGATCTCTTCGGTCAGCGTCGTGATATATCCCTTCACACGATCGATGTCGCGCACGGCATAGTCCAAACTCTCCTTCTCCGACGTGTGTAGCAAAAAGTAATCGGTCTCCGTCTTCAGTGCTACCGCCGCATCCGAGATGGATGGCGCGTCCTTGTCGAGTGCGGGAAGATCATCCGCCGCGGTTCTGTGGGCGCCTTGCGCCCGCTTCATATCTCGACCAAGATCCCGTCGAACCTCCGTCGCCCGTTCTTCCTTGTCGTCCAGTTCTCTCAGTGGTTCGGCTAACCCTGTCATGGCGAGAACCTGCGCGGCCTGATCCTCGGGTCGAAGCATGAGGAACTGGCACGGGTCGACGAACTGGGACACGAGCGAGTCCAACAGCTTCTGCGGCGACTTGATCGTGGTGCCATCGCTGGACCGTCGCACTTCGAGCTTGGTGCCGGTCTCGTCCCAGGTCCGCTTGACTAGGATGTCACCAAAGTCGAGCATGACCGACGCTTCTTCCGCGCCTTCCTTGATGGGTCGATCCGGCGACACGCGGCCACCGCCCAAGGCCGCCCAGATCGCCCAAATCACGCTCGTCTTGCCAGCAGCATTCGCACCGCGTAGTTCGATCGTTCCAGACTCGTCCGGTTTGAGTTCGACAAGACTGACACGCATGAAATCACGGACGCGAAGCCCGATCAGTGTCAGGTCGGAGAAGGTCTCTTCAGTCATGGCCGTTCCTTTTTCGTGTTCTAGCTGACCAACTCGATCAGCCTGTGTGCAGTATGGGGGTCAGGTTGGTTTGTTCAACTGGAATCTTGAGGTTTCGTCGAATCCATCATCGTAGAAGTCGGTGCAGGCAGCACCGTTATTGGGTTGGTGTTTGCCTCGAACGAAGACGCAAACCAGATAGGCCAAGCCGGCTCCTGACCGGCGGTATTTGTTCTGGGCTGCCTGCACCTTGGTTCATTTGTCGTGGGAAACTATGCCATGCCTGCTTTGCCAAGCCGTGCCGTACCGCGCCCTGCCAAGCCACACCGTGCCATGCCTGCATTGCCTTGCCATGCCCGACCTCGCCATGCCTTGCCTATCCACACCGCGCTACGCCTGCCGTGCCGTGCCGGACCGAGCCACGCCCTGCCCCGCCTCGCCTGCCGTGCCGTGCCGCGCCTCGCCATGCCGGGCCAGGCCCCGCCGCGCCCCGCCTGCCGTGCCGTGCCGGACCGAGCCACGCCCTGCCCCGCCTCGCCGTGCCACGCCGCGCATTGCCTGCCGTGCCTCGCAGTACCTGCCTTGCCCAGCCTCACGACGCCGGGCCTTGACGCTCAGATTCTAGGAGATCCTGAGCCCTCTTGATGCCTTTCAACGCCTTCCTCAGGTTAGGTGAACCCTTCGGACCCTTGGCAAGCACATCGACATTCTCATGGGCCGCGTGCAGCGCCGACAACGCCTGACCCATCGCTCGATCGTGTTCGTCCTGCACCATCACACCCGGGAACTGGTAGTAGCCCTCTTGACTTTCCTCACCCTCCCGCCGGATTGATGGGACGTTGACCAACCGTTCCGCCAAACCATCATGACTGATGACGACGGTCCGGCATATTTGCCGCGCAATGTCGAGGTTGAATTCCCGTGCCGCCTTCTCCACATCCCACTCAAACAGCGAGTGGCACGGAGCATCCGGCGGAGTCGCCTCGGCCAGCACAGTGCTGGCCTTGAGGTTCCCATCGCGGTCATAGATAGCCTGCAAGGCTGCCAGTTGTTCGTCGTTCATCATTTGGTATCATCTACTTCGAAGGTACCCCACCCCACCCCATCGCTCTTCTTGGAGAAGGGACGACCCTCCCCGACTCCAACTTGGAGCCCTGCGCGATGCATCAGGTTGAGCACGTCTTGTGCTGAGAACTGGTCGCCATCGAACGTGACCTTGACCTTGGCCGTCCACTTTCGCCACATTGGGCGGATGGCGATGGTAACGGTACCCTGTCCGATCCGGACGGGGGACTCGTTCCGTTCTGGTTTACCATAGATGCGGACAAGCGGCGTCCCTTCGTCAGCATCGAATCCGTCGGGCTCGATGAACACCGACATTCTAGCCATCGTCATCTCGATGCCGACGAGTTTGCACGCTCGGATGCACGCGCTACGGAATGCTGGCGCAGGGATGCCGATCCACCCCTCCGTCGAGTAGTGGATGGCGCTCTCGTAGTCCGCATCGACGTCGCGCGGCTTTGTCTTTTTGCGGTTCTTCGACTTGGCCCCATCCACCTGCGCTTGTAGCATCTCCTGGCTAACCTTCGCAGAGAACTTATGCTGCACGTATGGCGCAGTTCCACGAATCGGAATCTTGATGGTTTGGAGATTCGGACGGGGGATTACTAGCCTTTCTACTTTGTCTGCCATTGTCGTTTTCCTTCCCTTGCGGGCCTGTGGATTGATGGCGCCCATGGCTGGGCTGTAAAGAGGTAACAGCTACCTCAAGATGGTGCCGCCGCGAGGAATCGAACCTCGCCACCAGGAGGATGAAAGCAGACCTCCGGCTCAACCATTGGCGGCAAATTTGCATCAGATGAACCCCCAGAATCCAGACACTCCCCAAAAGCACCCAACGAACGCCGCCACCAACAAGACCAGCGCCACGCCTGACATCTTGTGGTCGACGCCGTAATCCCAGTCGATCGGTTCCTGTTCTTTCGGCCACTCTCGGGGGTGGTGTGTCATGTCTTGCCTCTTATGTCGGTCGGAATCTTCCAAGGGTTTCATTCACCGACGCAGCGATGATGTGATCTACGGCATCGGATACCTTGTCCATCAACGCTTCCCGGTTCCTGCACTCCTCCGGTGACGGGTCGTACGGGAACTCGCCGCCGATCAATTCGCTCAGGACGTTGACCGCCTTCGCTTTCGCCGATGGCTCCGGTAGTTGGAACCCTCCCGGACTTTTGCCGGTGGGCGTGTCGTCCCGATACGCTGACAGTCCGTCCCTATCTGTCCCGCAGACGAGCAGTTCGAACGCTTGCCATTCCTTCTTGTCGTAGTCGGGAGTACCGACGGCCTTCGTCCACAGCTTGTGAAGGGCCGACCAGACTGGTTTCGGTTCCTGTGGCATGGCTAGTCCTCCGATCTGATGATGGTTGGAATCATGATCGCCGCTTCCTCGTCAGTGATCCACCGGGACGGCTCGCACCCGTGTGGACATTTCATCTTCTCGACCATACCGAACAGTCGGCAGATTCTCGGGCGCCCCTCGTAGCCCTTGCACTTGCCACTCTCGACATCTAGAGCGGGGCAGTAGCCACCTTCCTGTAGCTGCAAGATGAACATGGTGGGAAACATCGGAAACGGACTCACGCTGTAGGTCTCGCCGCTGGCGTCTTGGAGAGTCGCCACCTGTTCCGCGGTCATGGGGACTGGGCCGCACGAGTCCTGGCAGAGTCCTTTGCATTCGAGTGTCGGTTCCTGACCGCGTTGTTCGACGGTCTTCATGTTCTAGTTCAGTTGAAGGTGGTTGTGGTGCGCAGCACTCTCGATGCTCTCCCCGTTGAGGAACATCCGAATGGCGCAAGCCATGTCCAAGTCGCTGCCGTTGTAGCCGAGGAATCGGATGCGTTCTTCTGCGGCGGCTTTCCACCCATCGCTCAGATCGCGGCTAGTGAAGACGTATCCGGCGCCGGTCTCGTAGATCCCGCCATTCCATTCGATCTGCGTATGGAGGTAGATCGTCGAGTCGGTAGAACCGTCGAAGGTCGTTCCCTGGAACGCGTTCGCGATCACGTCGACTTCCGTTTGCATCGGTCCATCGGTCCAACGGATCCGGAAAGTGTTGTAGCCGTCCTTGCGAACGCTGAATTTCACGCCGGGAAAAGTCGTCTTCAGTGCGGCGCGGAGCGCCTTGCCGGTGTCGTTGGGAGAGAGGGTTTCGATCGTTTTGGTCATGTTCCGTGTTCCTGGTTCTGCTGACCAACTTGGCCAACGGGTATCAATATAGGGGAGGGGTGGGATTGTTCAAGCCTTCTCCACCTTTTTCGGCGGATCGGTGTATTCCGCCACGCCGGATACGACGAGCCGTTCCAAGATGTCCCCAGGGACGTCCCACAGGCCCAGTGCGCCCTTGCAGGGGATTGGCGTCTCGATCGCCCTTGGTCTCGCTAGGAGCCAGTGTACCGCTACTGGGCCCGCCCAACGCGACGTGGGGTGGGGTCCGACACCTACGACTTCGGCCGTGCCGATAATCGCACCCTCCTCCGATACTCATGTTCGAGGCGGCGCCGGCACGTCCGACACGTCCGACGCAACCTAGCGACGACTCCCCTCTTGCGGCGTTGTCGATAGGTGTTTTCTGGCGTGAACTCGTGGCCGCGTTTGCAGTGGGTCTTCTTCGCGTTCCGGGCCGCAGGCCCATTACCTCGCAGGACGTTCACCCGATTGGTCACGGGCTCTAGGTGAGCCGGATTCACGCACAGCCGGTTCCGACACAGGTGGTCGATGGTCAGCCCTGGAGGGATCTCCAAGCCGTGAATCACCGTGTAAGAGAATCGGTGAGCCAGTTGGTGCCGATGCTTTACCCAAAACTGGCCGTAGCCGGTGCTCCCTGTTGTGCCCCCGGTCCACTCCCAGCATCCGTCAGGTCTCTTCTCGACCTTCGCCCAGAACCGTTCTTCGATTGTCTTCACGTTGCACCTCCAAGTGATGCGTCCAAGAAAACCACCGCTGGGCAGGGCGGCTTGGAACCACCCCCCGCGATCGACGGTTGCCCGCGATGGAGAAGGCCAGTCTACCACGCCAAAGAGTGTTGGTGTCTAGTCTTCCAGGGCATCGCGCACCTCGCGGATGGTCAGGGCCTTCATTCTTGGAACTCCTGGAGCCGCTTGTAGGCCGTAAGGATGCGAACCACGTCGCCGCTGATCGCAGCCTCTTCGGCCTCCTTCAAGGCTTGGTCGCACATCGCCACGAGGAACCCGCCCGAGGGGCCGATCTCGGCTGCGTGCCCTCTGATCGTGCGGACGCGGGCCTGCTGAACTGGAAAGTCTTCGCCTACGGTCGTCGTCATCGGATCTTCTCCTACTGCTTGAACTTATGCCGATTGAATCCTTCCTCGTAGACCTTGCCTGACCTGACGACGAGACCCTTGATGGCACCGCGCTTGATGTTGCGGCGCAGAGAAGCCGACGCGTAGTCGTCGCCACGAGTGAACTCTTGCAGCGTGATCCCTGGCTTGGCTTTGACGGCGGCGAGCAGGGCGCGGGCCTGCTCCTTGAACGGTGACCACCTCTCGCTCTTGGCGTTGCCTGCCTCTGCGAAGGTCTTGTGTTGGATTTTCAGGACTGCGCGAATGCCGAGTCCATCAACGCGCCAACGCAGAGGCGATCGTGCACGAATGACTTCGCCCTCGTCGTCAACCGTGAACTCCCCGATTCCGGCAAGGTGCAGCGCACGATCCCATTCGTAGCTGTCGCCCTGTTTCCGCTTCGGCACTGCGACGTAGATTTGAGTGGCATAGCCTTTCCAGCGAGTCGCTTGCGTGACCACTGCGATTGACCGGGACAGCTTGGCCTCGGTTACGATCGTGTCCCGACCTCTGGTCGAGACGATGTCGGCAGTCCACCCCTCGTAGAAGACTTCCTTGAACGTCTCGTACCCTTCATCTTCTTGGAAAGCGATGACTGCGAGAGCTATCTCGACCTCGGTTCTCGTCATGGGGAGCATCCCGTTTTGACCGCTTCCAGTGCCTGCCGCAACCACCACAGAATGTGTGTGATCTCCGAGAAATGGAGATGTCCGCGGTCGACGGTTGCCTCTTTCGGGATGCCTCCCCAACTGCACGACAGGATGTAGCCAGCGTCACGACAGTCGTTGTACTCCAGCTTCATACCATCGCGAATATAGGAAGCGAGACTCCGTTGCTCCCGCAGTCCGCTGGACCCGGTGCGTCTATGAAGGTGGCGGACGTGAATCGTGCGGCTCTCAAGTGCCGCGTTTCTTTCCTGGACGAATAGAGTGCTGCGGCCCTGCGAATCGAGGACGAATGCACGGCGGTCGTCGTGTCGATCATCCAATGGACATGGAACGAAGAATGCTGAGTTGTCCAAATCGTTCCAGACGATCGGGTTCCTGCGATCATGGGCACCGTGCTGTAAGGCGTGGTGAATTCTGTCTACACAGCGAGCGTGCCGTTTCACAAACTCGCCCAAGAGGCGATCCAAAGCCCATTCGACGCAGAGGAATTCGCCGCTATCCCAATCGTTGTGTACTAGTAGAGACAGGAACCGCGCAGCACCCGACGCGGCAGCCGATGTATCGAAATCCCCGCGCTCATTTCGACCGCTTGCGCAGATCTTTCGGAGTCGCCATGCCGCGTTGGTCGCGTAGTCCTCGGCACGTTCGTGTTGGGCTTCGCGATCTCGGATCCCACGTCGGAGCTTCTTCAACGTATTTCTGTTCACGGCCCCCCTCCCGCAGCCCGGGCCTTGTCGTCAGATTCAATCCGTCGCCTCCCGTTCTCGAAGAGCTTGACCATCTCGCGGTAGGTCCACTTCGTGCCGTCACGGTGGTATCCGCTGTCACACCACGGACAGACGGCACTCCCGCCGACGCTCAACTCCTCCACAGGCTTCTCGCAGTAGATGCAGAGGAACGCAGGGTTGAACTCGGTTGTCTTCATGGCTCAGAAAGGCAAAAAATCCTCTTCGGTCTTCGATTCCAGGGCGCCAAGCAATCCGGACAGCGTGTCGATGTGAAGTTCTCCGAGATCGGTGCACGACTTGCCAAGCACGAGGCTGGCTTCGCGCATAACTGAGGCACGGTTGATTTGCAACCGCTCTGTCTGCTTCGCGATGTCCTCCATGATGATGTCGCGGTCGGAATTGGGCGGCGGGTTTTCCACGCCCTGATCCTTCGACTCATCGGCGGCGCGTTCCGCGTCAATCCGTCTCGCTCGCTCGCCGTGCGCCTGTTCGGCACCCTCGAAGGTGCCCGGAGCGGCGCCGCCTCCTGCGCTCGTTCGGATTCCGAGCTTGGATCCGCAGTGGGGGCAATCCTCTGGAGCAGACCCGGTGAATTCCACCGGCTGGTCGCACGTGCCGCACGGCATCACCGTCAGGTCGCCGTCGTCGTCATGCGCGACACCACCACGGTTGGCGTCAACCTCCGTCTGCGCGTCGGGGTATCCGTCGTCCGCTGCCCCATCGTCCGTCGGGTCGGTGATTCCAAGCTGCGCCTTCAACGCTCCGACCCCGCTGCCTGCGACGTCGTGCACGATCACGTCGGCCTCCTTGAACTCCTCTTCCAACTCCTGACTGATCGCGTCTTCGAGGGCGTCGGTCAGCGGAACCTGCCCGCCGTTGTGGTGCGATCGGATTACCGACTTGCACGACATCGCCGCGTAATTGTCCTTCCAAAAGGATCCGGTCGGCTTCTGCGACTTCGCACGCGCTGCCTCGATCTGCTCACGGTTGAACACATGGATCAGCGGGTAATCCATCGCTGCCTTGAGATAGACCCGCGAGTACGCGTGCGTCACCTTGTCGCCGGTCTTGCTCTTCGCATTTTCGATGTGTCGGATGGTGTGGTTGCCGTGGTCAACGTGGAAATCGTCGCCGTCGTACACCACCTTCGCTTCGGCCAGCGCAACCATTGGATGATCCCGACTCAGCTTGAGCAGGCCCTTGTAGCCCAGCATCGGCGACACCTCTTGTCGCGGCTTGTTGTTCTCGTCCCGGTTGTGCTTGTTGTATCGCGGAATCAGGTACATGTGACCCATCGGGCCCGGCATGCATCCGGTCAGCGCGCACAGGATCACCGCGTCCATCATCGATTCGCGGGTGCATTCCAGCAACTCGGGCTGGCGTCGACTCTGCGTCTTCACGATGGCGAGGAACCGCGCGATCTTCGGCTTGCCGACCAACTCAATCAGCGCATCCGACTTCTGTTTGAGCAATAGGTCGAGACTGGTTCGGTTCCCGACCGGCGCCAGCATGAACGCTTCCTTCTCGGCCTCCGTCGGTGGCTTCTTCTCAGCAGGAGGTGCGTCCGCTTCGACTGTCTGTTCTTCCGTCATGATCCCGACCCCCTTGTGAAGATGCGTCGGATCATAGCGATGATTCCCACACGGAATCGGTGCTTCATGTGATGCGCCAATGCCGCGCACTGTTCTTCAACGTAGGCGATCTCCTTGTAGCTACTCCGATCATCGCATCCGACATCCATCCCTGGGACATAGTCATCATAGTGGGCGCAGTCGAATCCTAGCCACCACACGTCATCCGGTTCGCCCGGTTCTACGATGTGGCAGATGTGATGCTCCGGTTCCGATTCTCCTTTTGGATCACACGATTCCGAAAACGTCAACTCCACGTTGTCGGGATGTGGATCCACGCTGTCGTAGTGGGCACCATGCGCGGGATGCCCTGGAGGCACACCAACGTATCCACACAACGCCCCTCTGCGGCTACGGACAATCAGGCAAGGCATGTCGGTCGATGCATCTGGCCACTGCTTCTTGTCGGGTTCGTCGACCCAGGGACCAGCGCCCCATTGTTCCAACTTGTCCGTGCGTGTCCTGTACTCGATGGTCTTCATGATTCTTCCTGTTCGTTTTCTTGGTTCAACGCCGGAACGCCCGGCGTCACTGCTCCCACTATAGCGGTCAGTGCCTTCTTTACCCGCATGACTCGCCAAGTCTTCTGGGTTTTGAACTCCTGTCGCAACTCTTCGAGCGTGTAACTCCTGTCGGGCGTACGTTCGCACTGAACCTCGATCCTCCCGGTGTCCCAACTGAAGCTGCTCTGGTGCTTGTAGGACAGCAACGTCTCGACGATCGGCTTGCCGTCCTTGTCCAACTTTCCGGTTGCCTTATCGAACCGTTCGTTGTTGCCGAGCGCCTTGTGAAGGATCGGGCGAAGGGCTTTGCACTTCTTCTCCGCAAGATTCTCCAACTGCTTGTACGCAGCGTACTCCAACATCGCCTGTTCCGCATCCGCGTCCGCCATGACCGCGACCCCGTTCGATGTGGGATACGCGAAGTCGAGATCTTCCTGGGCCAGCGTCGGCTCTGGTGGAATCCTCGGCATGACGTGGTCGTGCCAGAACCGTTGGGCGTTCTCGATGATGAAGAGAATCAACGCCTCGTCGCGCGGCACGGTGTAGATCCGGAAGTCGTGGCCGTTGATCAGCACCGCGACGTCGCAAACCTCCGCACCAGTCACCGCCATCTGATGCTGCACCTGGAACAGGATGTAGGCTGCGACTTGGTCGGACCCCTCCTTGCCCCATCGGTCCCGCTGTTCCTGGTTCCGCGGAAACGCGTTCTTGATCTCGACGATCTTCTTGCCAACCGATCCGATCACTCGCCGATCCGGATGGCACACGATGAAGTCGTGTTCGCGGTGGCGCAGCGTCTTGTTCACCCTCGCCAACTTGACTCCCGTTTGTGCCGTGTAAAGATCCGCCACCACCGGCTCCAGGATGATCCCCATCTTCACAACCTCGGGAAGGTCTTCGTCCTGCTTCACCTCACCGATGGTCTCCCGGTAGATCCGAACTCTGGTCTTCCATCCTTTGTTCGCGAGCCCGGCCGAGTCCGTCGCGCCTAGTCCTATCGTCCGGTCATGGACCGGGGGGCCTTTCGTCGTTGTCATCTCGTATCATCCTTTCGATTCGTTGCAGTCGATCCAGAATTTCGGCCATGGGTTGCATCCGTGCGATCTCCTTAGCCCGCTTGAGAGATCGATGTCCCGAATGATACTTCGGCGCTGGCGCAACCGGTCCATCTTCGTCGCCCATCTCCCACGCTTGCAAGCAACGTCTCGCCTCTGCGTGGGTAATCTCGTAGATGCCTTCACCGTAGACAGCGATGAATCGAAACGCCTTGTCGTGCGGATTTGGAAACTCGATCTCTGTGTCGTGATCCCATCCAGTCAAGACGGATGCGCCACCGGACCCACACACTCTCGGGTAGTCCATCACGATGACCAAGCGAGGCGTGACTGTTGCTGTGGTCGGGTCAGGCATCGAACCCTCCGTACTGCCGCTCTATCTCCGCCTCGTGTAGGCGGTCCTGGTACCGTTCCTCCGCGGCTTCTCGGTAGGCTTTGTCGGTGTCTTCGCAGGTTGGACACATTCCCTGCGCTGGGCCACGCAAAAGGATCTCGTCACCGCAGACGCAGCGTTGTTTGGTCCGGTCAGGCATCGGGGGGCTCCTTGGGGTTACCCGGCAAGTTGGGATCGTGTGGCGAGATGCCTTTCAGTTCATCGGCTTTGGTCCATTTGAGATCAGGCATCTTGGCGTCCTCCGCCTGCTCCGAGTGCCTTTCGCAGAGGTAGGTTCGGATCCGCAGTGACCCACTGGTGATCTCGTAGCTGAAGGCGCTGACCGTGTTCCCGTCACGCAGGCAGAGTTCGCAGACGATGTGTGTGGCGTCGAGACTCATTCGGGGGGCTCCTTGGGGGGAAGGGCTTCGAACTCAGCGAGGACGTGGGCGAGTGTCGGCATGTGCTCTGCCAGCCAATCCGGGTCGATGCATCTCACAACCTCCACCACCTTCTCTGCAAGGGCGTGGTGGGTTTCCATGCGAGCAATCATTTCGCACAAAGCGTCAAGTGCAGCCAGGATTGGCTGGTCAGGATCGGCGGCGATAACTGCGTTGTAGATGCACTCGTAGACCTTCTGTCCTGCGTCGCTCACGCCGATACCTCCCTCGCCTGCACGAACTTCTTGCGGAGTTCGGCTATGCCGGATTGGCCGCGACCAAGGAGTGTGAGGTACTCATCTAAATCGAGATAAACAGCACTGGCGAGGATCCGTGCGTATTCGTTCGCAACCAACTCTTCACTGTCCTGGCTCAACCTATTGTCGTTGCCCTCGCACGCGAGGCCCAGGGCGAGCCCAGGTCAAGGGAACTTACCAGTCGTACTCAGCCGAACCATGCCCTCCCAATCAGATACCACCTTGTCCGGCAACCCCTTCACGTCGTCCAACGCCTTGATAGCGACAGTCCATAGGTCCGCGGTGAGTTTCATTGGGTGGCTTCCCTCGCTGCTACCGAATAGTTCTCTTGATAGTAGCGCCTGCCGTACGCCCGGCGGCACTCCCTGCAAACCCTCCCTCCGATCGAACTGATGCGTGTGTTCTTCTCGGTGAATGGATGGCCGTTCTTGCACTCGGTTTTCCTGGCGTTCTCAGCGGGAACGGATTTGCCGCGAAGAGTGTTGGCCCTGTGGGTCACCACCTCAAGGTGTGACGGATTCACACAGGCCGGGGTCTGGCAGTAGAAGTGGTCAATCACAAGCCCTGCCGGGATTGGTCCTACCAGTAACTCGTAGGCAACTCGGTGAGACAAGAGGGCCTTGTCTCTGGGGTAACAGAACTGACCGTAGCCGCCCGTGTCTGTTGCGGCATTCCACAGCCAACAGCCGTTGGCGTTCGGCTTCCGCACCTTGTCCCAAAACCGATCCTGCACCTTCTCGGGCATCTCCTCCCTCGCTACGTCCCAGAGATTCTTGGTGAGCTTCATGGGGTCTCAACCTCCTGGTAGAAACGCTCTCCGTCGCAGTTCCATGCCGCGAAGTGAGCAACGCCCGGTTTCTCTTCGCCCGTGTCAGCGTCGTACGTAGCGACGAGAGTTCCCTCGACCGTGACCCCGAACAGGTCTGCAAGCGAGAAGGCGTCGTCCCAGCTATGGGCGCGGAACGCTACCGACCACTTGCGGCCGTCGCTGGTCTTGAAGTAGCCGGAGAAGAGCTTCATGCCGCCCACTCCTCCAGCTTCGCGTTAGCGGTCTGCTGGAACTTACGGTACTCCTGATAGGTCCACTTGGTTCCGTTCCGGTGGCATCCACAGTCGCACCACCCGCACACCCCGGGACCATCGGCTGACGGCTCGGTCACCGGCTCGCCGCAGAACAGGCACTCCGGCTGACCCTCCCAGGTCTTGCTCACCTTGCCGTAGTAGGTGACCTTCATGCATTCACCAGTTCGTAGCCGCGGCGCTTGCCTTCGGCGATCCAGAGGCGACGCAGCGCGGCGTGGGTGCCGATGGCGTTCATCTCTTGGTAGTAACTCCCACTGCCCACATGGATGAGCCGCATCAGCGCATGACGCCAAGCCTCGCTGTAGCGATATTTGCCATGTGGTTCCACACGGGAACCGGCAAGCCGGGAGGGTCAACACTTGCCGTCTCGCTCGTACCCGCTGAAGAACAGGCTGATAGGCAACAGCGGCGTCTCGTTCGAGGCGTGCGTCATCAGGTTACGTACCTGGGTATCGGTGAGGTTGGCTAGACGCGCCTTGTGTCGCTTGATCGCTTCGGTTCGGTTCATGGTCAGATCACCTCCGCATCTTCGTTCAGGCCGAGCAAACCGTACAGCTTACGAACCAGTCCCGAGTCCTTGAAGAACGGTTCCATCGTCGCGCGTGTCAACTCGTCAACCGCGATTGCCTTGCTCCGGTCGTCCTCGCCTTCCCTGTCGGAACATCCGATCGAATGCAGTACGAACTTGCCTGTTGACGTTCGGTACACCACCAACTCGGTCCATCGATCCTTGCCCTCAGCTTGAGACGACACCGAAACTATCTCCTCGCCTACGAATCGTAGAGGCCGGTCGCCGTCGCGTGGGAATGTGATCTCTTTCATGATGTCAGCCAATCGATCAACCACATTATCCCTGTGCCCAACACTACGCCAAGAACGATGCCATCGGAGAAGACTCGGCGCTTGGACGATCGTATGTCAGCTAGCAAGGCATACTTCTCCATCCAATGTTCTTGAGCCGCGATCGATTCCAGGGTGCGTCGTACTATCTCTTCGCTGATCGGAACAGGCGTGGCGTCCGCCAGCATCGCGTCGATCTGTTGAGGCGACAACTCTTCGTCGGCCTTCGATATCGATCCATTTTGATCGCGCTGCCACCCCATCCACTTCAACATCTTGGCCTGATGATCGGTCAGGGTCTCGCCCGGCTTTCGCTTCGGCATCCTTTCCATGTTCCTGGTTCCTTCCCGGTACTGCCGGGGATTGGTGTATACGTTACCCATGATCTGGGCTAGGATTCCAAACCGATGTCGAAAAAGCTGAAGAATCGTGGCGGTCGTCCAACCGGGGGCGGGCCTCCGATGAAGCATGTAGTCTCGTTCCGGGTGACTGCTGCGCAACTGCGATTGATCCGTGCCGCAGTGAGGCGGAAGAAGGCGGTCGACATGGCGAGCTTCGCGAAGAAGTTGGTTCTCGACGCGGCGGGGAAGTGATCACGAACCCTCCGTTGGGGTTGGTGTGGATAGGGCGGCGCGGATATCGGCGATGTCCTTGTTGAAGGTATCCTTGTGAGCGCCGTCGTGGAAACTGTCCATCCTCGCCATCCAGTACATCCAGCTCTGGGCGTGTCTCAACGCCGCCCGCAGGCGCAGGTTCTCGGCACGGATGGTAGCTTCTTCTCGCTTCCAGTCCGCGATCACTTCGTTCTGCTCGTCACAGGTGTGATTGAGGTTGCCGATAGCCGTGTCCCTGTCCTTCCGCGCTTCTTCTAGAGTGGTGGTAAGGGTGTCTTCCAACTCCGCGCGTTTGGTGCGTTCTTCGTTCCGTTCTGGCCGTTTCCCGTCGCCCCTTTCACAGAATACGCCATGGTTGAACGCAACGATGCCGAGATGCTGAACCAACTCCCTTGCCGTCTTCTCACTCATGGTGTCATTCACGTCTTTGCGTATGGTGGGGTTAGTCATGGGCGGGCTCCTTGTCAGGAATGGCAGCATATTCGGCAAGGGCATCACGCAGAGTCTCTGGCCATCGTCTTGAGTTCATCGGGAAGATGAACCGCGCCACCTTCTCCACAGCCTGTAGTTTAGCAATCTCGGCCAGCAACTTCGTGATGTGGTCTCGGTACAGATGGGCGGGGTGCATTGGTTCTTTCTGCAACCGCTCAACTTCGGCTTTGAGTTCGTCCCGCTCTCGTCGTAGGCCGTTGGCCTCTTCGACCGCCTTCTCTGCTAGATCGTTCGCGGTGTTCCGCTCGATTTCCATGGCGCGGCCCGCATCTTTGACCGTGTCTAACTCTTCCTTCGTTTCCTCCAGCCGTGTCTTGTAGGTGTGACTGGGGTAGTGGATATCACCTTCGTAGGCGAGGGCGAGCAGTTCGGCGATGCGCTTGGATTGAATCTTCGATTCCCACTCGCAGCAGATTTCGCAGTACGCGTGGGCGGAATCCTTCAGCATCACCATCTTGTGACGACACTCGTCCGTAGTCTTCTCACTCATACATCACACCTCGCACGGGCTCTTGAGTACCCGCAGTTACAGGACAGTTGTGGGTAGCGACAGTTGGTGGAGTGGTAGGAGTACTTGCGGATGAACTCCACCAGCAATGGATCGCGCTTCCGGTGGAAGTTCAACTCTCCCTGGAGGATGTCCCGCTCGCTCTCGGTCTCCTGGAGCTTCTGTCGAATCGTCATCAGGTCTTCGTCAGTCGGCATCGATGGTCTCCGTGTTGGGGGTGGGTTGTTGGGTGGCGGCGAGGGTTTCGTGGGCATGTGTGACGGCTCCGGCGAACAGGGCTGGGCCTTCGAAGTGACCTTGGCCGTCATCACCGCCGAGGTCGCGCAAGTCGACGTGCTCAGCGAGCGTCTCGGCATATCTCGTCATGGTTTCCAGCGCCGTCACCAACTCGTCATGCATGTTCCAGCAGTGGATGATGTGGGCGGCGTTGGCTTGACACTCTTTCACAGGAGGCCCGGGCGGATTCGTCAGCGCAACCGTTCGACCCTCGGCGTTGATGATCTTGCATCCCGAATCGGAGTCGTTGTCAGCGACCGCCAACCGTCCCGCCGTGTGCTGTTGCTTGGTGTCGGTTGTGGTCATGAGTCTTCTCCATTGGCGGCGCGGGTGAGGGCGGCGCGGGATGTTCCTCGAACCGTTTGCAGATAGCCAAGCAACTCGCCCCCCGGTGAATCGTGCTTGACGATGTACACCGCTTCCTCAAGGATCGACTCCAACGCAGCCACCAACCCGTCGTGCGCGTTCACGCAGAGGACGATGTGCTCGGCGTTGGCGGCCATTACCTCAAGGTCGCCGTCGTCCAATTCAAGGTCACAGACGAAGATTGGACCCGCGTAAACGGTGTCGCTACCGGCGGCAACTACCCAAGGCGTCGGCGTGTGCTTGCTCTCGACTGCTGTGCTCTTGGTCTTGGTCATCATGCTTCACCTTTGTCTTTTGCGAGTTCGTCTAGGAGCATATCCGCAAGCCGCACAGCTTGTATCACTGGTGGAGTCGTCGGCTCCGTAGGCGAGACGAGGATGCTCTGTAACGCCCTGGCCGCGATGTTGGCTCGCATGGAATCTAGATCATCGATACGTTTGTGGAGACCGCTTCCCGTCGCTTCGATTACGTCGATTAGGCGACGAGCGGCCTCGTCGAGTTTGGCCTCCAGTCGGGATGCGCCGTCTTCAAGCGTGATGATGCGCTTCAGGAGAACCGCAGGGTGCATGTTCGATTGGTCGGTCATGGCGTGTCTTCCTTAGCGGCCTTGAGTGCGGCGCGGGCTTGGTCCAGCACATCAAGGTCGGGTTCACCGATCTTGTCATCGAAACGAGGAAGGTGGACATCCCGCAACCGCTCCAATTCTTGTACTGCGTTCTTCAGCGCAGCCACGAGTCCGGCATGCACATTCACACAACTCCGAGCGTAGGCGTAGTCGTCGTAGGACATCACCGCGCAATTTCCGTAGTGTCGAGGCCGCTGATCGAATAGACGTTTCCCGGTCCGAACGAGCGGCTTTGCAAGTTCCGGCCAAGGTATATGTGTGTGCTTGCTCATCGTATCTGCCTCGCAACCCACCGAGCGTACCGACTAGCCGCCGCGGTTCGCATCTCGCGAAGGAAGTTGATCGCTTTGAATCGATCGCCCTGGCACACGCCATGGTGTCCGCTCTCGTTGGGATCCGAAACCATCCAGACGACGTCGCCGAAGCGGGTGAGGAATCTAGCCAGTTCAAGTCCGCCCACCCGGTGGATGGAAAGGATCCTCGGCTCGTTCTTGGTGGTCCTGTCCGTGCTGTTCTGCATCGCGCCCTCCTGTGGGCTTCCTGGTTCCGTGTTCGTGCTGGCCACATGGCCGACGGGTTCACTATCGGGGTTGTGTGCGGTTGTTCAAGGGAATCATCGGTTTTTCTCGCCTTCCGCTCTGCCGTTTTGGCAGTCGATCACCCTTTGCCGAGCGTTGGTGGCGTTCACGTCCCAAGCAATCCAATCGGACATCGGCGCGGCGCGGGGCGAACTGCCTTTCTCCGTCACGTTCTGGTAGAGGACAATCGGGTCTTCCGGGTTCGTTTTGTCATCCACGTCGAGCGCCTTGTAGGTCTCGCCGAAGACGACGATCTTGCGGCGGAATCCAGGATAGGAATAAGTCATGTCTTTTTTCCTCGGTGAGACTCCCAACCGAAGGCAATCAAATCCAGGCCGTCCTCACGAAGACGATCGATCACCCGCGGGCCTAAGTAGTCGGTGACACCTTCCAGCGTCTTGTTGCTAATCAGTATTGTCGGCTTCATGTCCAGATACCGCTTGTCGATGATGTCGAACAGAAAGTTTCGTTCGAAGTCGGTACCGAATTGAATGCCGATCTCGTCAAGGATCAGGAGCCGCGGTTTGGTCATCGATTCGCGAACTTGACTTTCGGATTCACCAGCTTCATTCCATGAATTCTTCACCCTCTGGATCGCATCCGATACCGAGATGTAGAGCACGGGTTCAAAATAGACATAGGATACGGTCGCCTCGCAGAACCTAGCGGCGCATGGGGACTTCAGAGTCTCCATGGCAATCCCGATCCCAAGGTGGGTTTTGCCGGTGCCAGGCTTGCCGACGAGAAGTGCGGATCGACTGTTAGTCTGGAATCCTGCCGCGAACTCCATCGCCCATTTGAGAGCGGCCCGTTGCCCATCGGTCTCCGCGACGTAGTTGTCCAAGGTGACAGACTGGAACCGGAGAGGAATCCCCATAGCATCCAATCGTGCGGTGTCAATCTCCATCAGATCGCCCCTGTCGTTCCGTAGTCCGTATCGTTGAAAGTCTCTGCGGGGTGGGCTGGGCCGTCGTGGCACTTACCCCCACGCTTCACTATCTCGTCAGTCCAACCCTCGTCCCTGAGCCACCGGAACGCGCCCTTGCGGAATGACTTGTCCGGGGTCGCCTCCCGGTAGGCCGTGGCGGCGCGAAGGATCATCTCCGTCAGGGCATCGTCCGGCCTGATCTTCTTCCAGACATCTACGGCCTTCTTCCTCTCAATCTTCTTGTCGAAGGCTTCCCAGAACCTCTCGAAAGGCTCAAGGTCGACTGAAGGTCGGTGTGTACGTACTGGAGTACCTTGGGTCTGTTGCTCTACCAAATCAGAAGAGCCGTTGAGAGATGCTGAAGAAGTACGGCCAGAGTCCAGAGGTACAGAGTCCAGAGGTACAGAGGTACAGAGGGGATTGCTAGCAGGCGCTAGCATAGTGCTAGCATCAAGAAACAATCCCGATTCAAGAAGAGGCGTAAATGCCGACAGTAGTTCGGCTTCTGTAATGCGAAGGTCGAATGACAGTTGGTCCGCATCCGCATCGAAGGTGCCATCACTGGATTCGGACGCCAGCAACCAGAGGCATACTGCTAGCGCCCTGCTAGCAAGTGCTAGCGACATGAAAGCGGGATCGCTTAGAAGGCACCGGTGCACCTTGATCCACGGTGGTCGACGATGCCGGTAGTGCTGGAACCTGTCCCAGTGCCTAGGAATCAGCCTCATTCTTCGCAGCCTCCCGCAGCGTCTCACGGATCTCGTTGGTCCTGGCGGTCGCCCGTTTGATGGTGCAGCGGACGCATGAACCACTCGAAGTGTGCCGGATCGTGCCATCGCACTTGGGACAGGGGTTGCCTTCGAACCGCTTGAGGCCAGCCCGAGCCGCAACCATCCTTGGCGTGTCACTCATGCCGGAATCATAGGCAGTAGCAGAGTCCGAGTCAACCCACAATCCAGCCCACGTTCCCGCCTACCGCCCCCGGCCAGCCCCGTGTCCGATCATGGCGAGATCAGGCGACGGGGCCAGCACAGGCGATCCTCGCCGACCCTACGGGCAGCCCTCGAAGACAGGGCAGGACAGGTTCGCGCGCAGATCCGTCGCCAACTGGCTGACCGCGGAGTTCACCGCCAATTCGCACTGGTCTGGCAGCGTCCGGAACTCGAACAACTCCTCCTCCATGTCGATGTAGACCCCGACAGAGATCGAAGCCTTATAGCCCAGGAATCCGCTGTTCTTCCAGATCGGGATCTCCGCCGTGAACGTGGACGGGATGCTCTCGATGTTCTGCACAACAGCTTCCACGGCTTTCCCCATCGATTCCCTGCCGTGCTCCGTTACCACGCTGCCGTCGCTCTTGCGCTTGAAGTCGACACGGCCAAACGCCTGTTCCAGATTCGGGAACCTACCTGACATCTCGAAGCGCATGAACTTAACCGCGGCGCGCGGCGACAGGCGAAGCGGATCCCACTCCATGTTTACGAGTGTCCCGAACATCGTAGATCTGCCGACCGTGACTAAAACCTTGTCGCGTCGCTTCTCGCCATCAAGAACGATATGCACTGCTTTTGCGCCGACCCAAACCTCAGAATCTTCACTCCCAAGGATTTCGACCACCCGCGCTATGTCGTCGTAGGAGTTAATGAAGTGCGCCCGATCCGGCGGCGGGATGTCCAGCATTTCGCTCTCGCCATCCTTACCCTTGATGATGATCTTGCGAAGTGCTTCGATCGTGACGAACCTTGGATCGTCAACTTCCTGACCGAGATTGACGAGACGGTCTACGAGTTCAGCGAGCATCGGCAGCTTCTCCTACGGCCTTCGTGGGGCCGGTATCTAGGTCGAGCGTTCCCTGCTTGATGTCTTCGGGAGACCGCTCGTTGAAAAGTAGGCCGCCGGGAACCGACGCCATGTTGTAGGTGCGGGACTTCCGCTTCGGCTGCTTGTCGCTCACCGAGAACGATACGTCCACGCTGTGCAGATTGCCGTCGTCGCCGACCTGTGGTTCGAGCGAGATTTCGACGACCACCTTCCGCGCGTCCTTCAACGCTGGCCGATCGCGACAATCCGCATCGCACCGCTTCAGAGCGGCGTTCACCGCCTCGCGAATGCGACCATCGTCGATCGTGTTCAGGGATTCCAGATTGAACTGTTCCAGGGCCATGGGGCCTTCCTCCGTGGGTTTGGTTGGTTACCGTATACGGTTCTGATAGACCGGTAGACTACCGTCTACGACGCTGGATGGAAGCCGCAAGATGTGGGGGTAGCGAAAAACCTGGACCCCTACTCCAACCACTCCACGTTGTCCACTCTGGCCAACTGGTACAGCTTCTGCGCCACCGGAGTCTGCCCTAACTTGGCCGTCAACTCCCGGTCGGTTCGGGCCGTGTGCAGAACTACTCGGGTTGTCTCCCCTTCCACCTGACTTTTCCCCAGGATCTGGCACGCCCAGGTACCATCGACGGTCTTGATCAGCGTGCCCTCGTACCATCGCAGACTCCTAGCCCCACGAGTGGAGTGCACCACCACGCTCACCGCAACGAACTCGTGCGTGCCACCATCTTCGTCCGTGAACGTGTACCTCACACTTCCTCCACGTTGTCGATCTTCAACTGCTCACAGACGATCTTGCCGAGCGCCTTTCCACCGAATTGCTGTCCAAAGTCGTCGAGCGATTCCAAGACTTCCACCGACGACAGGATCCGTTCCGTCGACTCAGTGCTGTACTTGATCGTGTGCACCACGAAACGTGACGGCTCATCGTCGGTCTGGTAGACCCGTAGTACATGCCAACGGATCTGTCCGCTTCGTCGCCGACCAGCCTGCGCAATCATGACACCGTGGAACGCGAGCGAAGGCTCGCCGTCACGGGCCAGTACTACCTTCGATGCTTGCATGGCTATGGTGCCAGGGAGTCGTTCCCCTCCATTCGCGAGATGAGCGTGTTGATCTTGGCTGCGAGAGACGCCACCGCGTTGCGGACCTCGTTCTGATCGTAGGTCGCACCGATCGATGCGATCGTATTGGAGGCGGCACCGCCACTGTTGTCGGTCAAGCTGGTTACCGCATCGCCTTGCCGATGGTTGATCCAGCTCGCGCCATCGAAGAACCTGTCGATGTCGTTGGTCTGTTCGTGCACGAGCCAACCCTTCTTCGGCGTGACGAACACCCAACCGGTGAAGTACATCGCTATGTCCTCCGGGTTCGAAGACCATAGACCTGTCGGTGCCGTGCCGACGATGTAGGTATCACCTTCTCCTGGAGACCCAGGCGGCGTGTCGGTCTCGTTGATGGCAACGCCGCCGCGCGTCATCGCGTCGATGATGTTCAATGCCGTGTTGACCGCCGCGGCTTGGTTCGCGCTGTCGGCGATATGGGTGAGGTTGAGATTCTTGGTCGTTACCATGGCTCTAGATCACGTTTCCATCTGCGGTTGCTGTTGATGTTCCTGCCGCTGTAGCAGTTCCCTGGATGATTCGGACGCCTCGCGCCGTCGCTGTAGCAACGCCGTCAGCCAACGCCTTTCCGCCTGCGATGAGTTTGCCAGTGGCTACCGCAGTGGCAACACCGTCAGCATTTGACCGGCCGTAGACGATGTCACCTGGGAGCGTAGCTTCAGCAGGCTTACCGATGCCCCAGGTTCCGATGCGACTGATCCGCACGTAGATTCGGGTCTGGTTGGAACCAAAGTCGGTGACCTGATCAGCGGACAGATACTGGAACGACTCAGTGACCCCCGTCGTCGATCGCTTGATCGTTCCGTTCGGGCCATCCAAGATCTCTACTTGGTACAGTCTGGCGTCCACGTCTTGATCGTTGAACTGCGACACGACTCGGAACCCGGGGTAACGCGAGCGTCGAACCCAGAAGATGTTCCAGTTGTCCGAGCCATCGATCGACCCGGTGATGTTGACAACCGCGAACGGACGAAGGTTGTGCGCGAGCGGGGTGAACGTGTCCGCATCGAATACCTCGTCATCGAGAACATCGCCGCCAGTTGTGGCTCGTACCGTGCGTGGGGATCCGATCGACCCCCAGGGGATTCTGATCGGGTTCAACGCGGCGTGATTCGTGAGCATGACGAATTGAACGCCACGCTCGGGCCGGTGGCTAGGATCGGTGTCCATCATGCCCCGCAGCATCGTAGTCAGCCGGTAGACTCGACCGAGTTCATCATCGACGAACCCAAGATCCTCGACGCCAGAGAACGCGAATACCTCGCCATCGACGCAGGCTAGATTCGAACCGCACAGCACCATCGGCTCTTCATGCGCTCGTAGCGTGCCCTGAAATAGCACGACATCGATCGACGACTCTCGATCAAACTGATTCGGTATCGCGCGGTCTTGGAAGTCTGAGCCATCGACGACGATCCCTATCGCCGCCTCATCAACTACATCCGCAATCTTCTCGAATGTCACCCCGTCACAATCACAGGTCTGTTGGATCTGCGCCGACTCGATCCGACGCTCGCCGTACGATGCGACCGGCAGGTAATAGGACGGCTCTACGATCTCGTCCGGCGTCAGTGCAGGCAGTTCGCAGATCGCAAGAGTCAACTGGGAGCGGCCATCGTTGACCTCTGAATCGTCGGTCGAGAAGTCTTCGAAGGTAGATGACTCAGCGATGCTGAGGGTGATGGGATCGGTGATCACGAACCCCTCCAACTCAATCGTCCCCATCGCGCCCTGGTCAATCTTCTTGATCAGGAGCTTCACCTTCTCCCCGTTCACCGTGGTGTTGATCGCGTCGTTTTCGAGCAGGTAGTAGAAATTCGCCGGCAATGACCCACGCCATGCCTGTCGCTGTCGTGACGGCTCCCACAGAATTCGAAGTGCGATTGAACGTGCCTCAGACACTGTTAGCGAATGGGCGCGAAGGTCCACATTCACCATGTTGTCATGGCGAAATTCGTTCCTCGTCTTGTGCTCGTCGACCGCCGCATCCTCCAGGTTCTTGTCCACATCGGAGAAATGCAACGTGACGCCGGATGGTAGTTCGCTGTCGGATCGCTCCGGGGAGAATCGGATCCCGGCACCGGTCGCCGCTGATGTGATCCCGAACTCGAACTCGTTGATGAATGAGATGCGGGCGTTGTCTGGGGTGAAGATGTAAACGGTATCGTCGCGAACCTGAGCGAGAAGGTTGTAGGCGGTGATCAGCGATTGCATCCTGCCGACGATCGAATTGTTACCGTAGCTGACGAATCCTCTGAATTGATCCAAGGCGCCAGTCACGCCGTCAGTATTCGGGACGACTGGACCGTCGGGGTGAGCCGGAGCAGCGCCGATCGCGAACACGTCGCGAATCACGTCGCCCAGCGTGTACGTAGCATCGTCCGCGACCAGTATATGTGTGGTGTCTAGAGGAACACGGTTGCCGAATTGCGTCAGACGCAGCGAGTCGATGACGTAGTAGGACAGCCCTTCATGCGCGACCGGCTCGACTTGATGCTGAACCATGAGAGGGTCCAGTGCCTGTCCCGCTGTGCCGTCATGGAACGTGATCGCCTTCGCGAAATCACGATTGACACCGATCGTGATCTTTTCGGTAACCGTGACATTCGGGGTGATCCCCTCGTCAAAGTTCGACGGCGTCGGAAGGAAGGTGGTCATGTCCTCAGCCCGCAGCATCACGTATGTGCCGCCGCCTGATTTGAATCGGCCGGTAAACAAGACCAAGAATTTGGCCGCATTGTTCTGTGGCTTGGAGAATCCACTGAGGGTGATCTTGAACTCCCCACCACCGACCTTGATTTGGGTCAGATCAACCTGCCCCCCTGGAGAATCTAGGCGGGTGAATACGAGGTTCGGAGTCTGCAAGAAGTGACGAATCTGGACCTGTCCAGTGCCGATCACCCGCGTGCCTATCGTGGTGAAAATCTTGTAGCCGTCCGCGTAGATCGCGAACAAGGAATTGGTCAGGCGACGATTTACGGCTATCGCCACATGCGCTGTTCGGTGCCCGTTGTCGATGAAGACTGTCGACATCCAGATCAACTGACCACGCACCCTGACACCGCTGCCGAACGCATAGATCGCAGGACCGCCCTCGGCGGTATTGGTCAAATCTGGAAGTATCGTCGCCGGACTATCACCGATTCTCCCATCGGGATAGATCAGTTCGTTGGCGACGAGAGATCCCACCACGCCGCCGACCGCTGCGCCTACTGCTGCACCAGCCTTCGCACCGAGTATCGGGTTGCCGAAGTAAGCACCAGCCGCGGCGCCGGCAACGGTGAATACCAACTGAATGAGAGTCGCGCCGAAATCCCGAAGGGCCATGTCTACACCTTCTCCCTCGCCGGCTGCCTTGCCTTGCGTGGCCCCGGCATGTCCTTTTCACCGCCGAAGTTCAGTTCGTTCTTGTACGTATCCTTACAGGTAGTGAACTCGCCGTCGCAACCTTCGATGACGGTAACGATATCGTTGATAGCGAAGTCCCTCGGAGTGTCTTCGACGAGGTGAATCGTCCCTGATAAAAACGGCGTCAGGGTTGCTTCATCGTAGAACGAAACCTCCAGGGTGATGTCGACGTTGTCGCTGGACTGGAACTTCACCGCTCCCTGGGTGAACGTGTGACCGATTGGAAGACCGAGACTCGATATCTGGAAGGATCGCCGTTGCGTGATCACCGTAGCAATCGCACGATTCGTATAGGTTCGGTTTTCGATCTGGATGTGAACGCCACCCTGTGAAGTTCGATCACGCCCACAGCCGCGACCATCAGCGTCATGATCTCCTAGCGAGAATCGGCAGTTCCGACAGAACGCCACCCCGAAGTGTTCACGCGCCCGCGTCAGGTGCTTCTGCTGCATTTCAAGCGTCACCGTGTCGCGATCGTACTCGACGGATGTGATCGTGTAGGTGATCTGATCCAACGCTGACCACTTCGGCCAACGCCAATCCACCCGCCACTGAATGATATCGGCGCCGAGGTATCGCCTCTCGCGAAACGCGTTCCATCCCCCGCTCGCCATGAAGTTGAACCCGTTGACTACCGCGTTGGCTTCTCGGTTTTCCGGTCGCAGACCAACCTCCTTGCGGGCGTTCGAAAACGCGAAGCTACCGGTTGCTACGAATCGAATTACCTTGGTGCCGCCATCAACCACAGGGATGGTGATGCCAATCACGATGTCCTGATCATGTGACGTGAAGTATTCGAACTTCCCATCGATGCGTTTGATCGCCCACAGGAAAGCAAACGCCGAGGTGCCCCGGTCGATCGCATCGATGTTGCCTTGGAACGCTCCAGTGGTCATGTCTCACCCCAGAATCGGTTGATCCAAACGCCGTTGTTCGTGCTCGCTACTAACAACGTGCATTCGATAGCGGGCTGTGTCGACCACTGCGCCGTAATGCTGACGTCGATCAGTGTCCGTATATCTTGGTTCCGGTCGAAGATGTCCAGGATGTTGTCGCCTCGATCCAATATCCGGAAATCTACGATGCTGGTCGTCGCGAAGATGATCTTGTATTGAGTCGACCCCGTAGGCAATCCTTTGGCCGAAGGCAGTCGAATGTCAGCAACCCCTCCCGGCGCGGTCGTGTCCACAAACAGGAGACGGTTGGCGTGCAACTGATGCAGATCATTCCCAGCGAGGCAAACGACATCAGCCCCACCCATCATAACTTCGACTCGCGACGCCATGGTTAGAACGCCCTCCATCGCGAGTCGAACGTCACCCACAGCTTGCGGGCTTGTCCTGGTCCGATGATGTTATTTTCCACCGTGCTTGGACCTCCGGCCTGAATCGGCTGCCAAATGGTTCCACCACTGGTTCCCGTGGGGAAGTACTCGAATAGCAGGAGCTTGTTGGCCGCGGACTGATTGAAGATCCAGAAGTGCGGTCCACCCTTGGGAGTACGCCAGTCGAAACCGACGATCTCCCCGTTCAGCAGGATTGGCGGCATCCGGACGTGAGTGAACCCAGCCGGATTGAAGAAGTGGATGAAGCCCTGGCTGAACTCGACGTTGGTCAGCGGTCCGGTGACGCCATGCGCGCCGTCTTCAAGCGCGTTCGGTCGTAGCCTATCGACATCGTCCAGCGTCAGAATCTGGCCGGCCACCTTCTCCTCGATCAGGGGAAGTTCGGTGCTTCCGCTTTCGACATCTCGGATAGCCCTCAACCATTGGTCAAGATCCGCGTTGAACCGGACTCGGGTGTAGAACAGTGCTCCCCAGGTAACCACGCTGCCCTGCCCTGGTGCCAGGATCCAGTTGATGGTCGCCGGCGACTTCGTCAGGAAGTAATTAATGCCTGCGGTCACCGGAGATCCATCGACAGCGACAAGGATCTCCTCGACGTAGTGCAGCCTTCGGGTTACCTCGAATCTGGTGTCGTCCGCATACCGCTTGTAGATCGGCGTCACGAACGTGCCAGTTTCCTTGGTCGGGCCCTCCGTCACGTCGAAAGCTGTGTGCGCTGCGATGTGGTTCGACGCGGTCGTGAAGTCGTTCGGATCCTCGATGTTGAACGAGAACGCGCCCCCTTTCCTGGCAAGTACGAAATCGACCAACTCATCGATGTCAGCCGTCGGAAGATTGCTGATCGAAGAGACGTACTGACGCTGCGCCTGTGACCAATGCTGTTGGAATCGATCCGCTCCTGCCGCAGCGGTGAATCGGGTTGTCCGATGGCCTGGACCGTAGGTTTGCAGCGTATCGACGAACTTTCTCGGCATCAGTACGTCGTGATGACCACCCAGCAACGCTAACGGTGCACCGGATGTTTCGGGGACACTAAAGTCCGGATCCGCAATAAGCGGAGGCGCCCGCAGATTTTCTAGCAGTGGTAGCAGCACGGCTAATCCTTTTCGTACCCTCGCGCTACGAAGTAGAAGTCATCCAACAAGGAGAAGTCATCGTTCAGAGTAACCATCAGACGATCGTTGATCCCTCCGTCCAGTTCGAGCGGGAATCCCATGGAATCAAAGTCGATCACGGCGTGCAGGATCTTTCGGCCGGATCCGAGATCGTTCAGGACCACACGGGAGAAGATGTTGAAGATCTCCGAGTTCCGTTTGATCGGGATTCCATCGAGCAGGTTGATCTGAACGACCGGAACCGCGTCTGTCACGGCGATAGCGAGCCCGATGCTGAGTAGGCCAGCAGTGGCCGCGAAGAAGTCGCCATCGAACGATCCTGTATCGGCAATCACCATCGCGAACTGTTGGATCACGAAGTCGTCGCCGCTCGGTGGCGCGATGAAGAACTCTTCGGCGCCTCCCGAATAGTCCACCGCGGCCTGTTTCGTTCCGGTTCCATCCCCGACGATGTCCAGGTACCGGATGAATGGCGTTCCCGGTAGGGTGAGGCGAGTTGGGAGTGGCGACGCGGTACTGACATCGGTAGCCGCGCCATCCCCCCCGTGCTGGATCTTCACCCGCTGATGCTTGAGTCCGGCGATCTCATCCGCGGCGATCTTGTCACCACCGGATCCTGCATTCAGTTGAACTTCATCTGCCATGGTTCACCTCGCTATCCACTCACTGTCGAAGATTGGAGAAACGCCCTTCACGATGAAGCACTCGCGAAGCCGGTGCGGCTTCACAACTGATCCATGGGCGAAAGCAAAGATCGCGCTGTGCGCGAGATTCGTGTAGGCATCCAAGGTGACGTCCGCCGTGCCCGCGTTGTACACGGCGAAGTATGGGCCACCAAGTTCCAGCAGGCCGGGGAATGGGAATCGGAGCGTCAGCGGCGACGATGGTGTCGCGACCAGGAATCGACCGAAATTGAAGGACAGGAACGCAACCCCCGAGACCTCGGGCAAGTTGAACGCGCCGCCGTAGTAGTCTAGATCGGTCACGCATTCCACTGGGCCCGCGACGCCTACCGTGACGTGTTCCTCCATCATCTCCACGTTGACATCGTGCATGTCAGTATCGACGTGTGCGGAGTTCAACCACGTATCAACCTTCTCAGTGAAGCGGACATGGTTGTAGAACTTGAACCCGGCGGTGACGTCAAGCGTATCGGCGGGTGGTATATCGAAGGATGCGCGTCCGAGATCGTGATCGATCGTGAATTCCTGTTCGGGAATCTTCTGCGCACCGTCCACCCCTATCAGGACGCTGTCCCGTTGGGGTTTGCGTAGGATCCGGGTCTGTTCGAATCCGGATGCGCCGTACAGTTTCTGTAGTTCGAACTCGGTGTTGGCACCATCCCCCACACCAATCACCACGTCGCCAAACGCGGAGGCACCGGTATCGTCCGCGGCCGTGGAGAAGTCCTTTTCGTCTTGGATCAGGAACGAATGCGCCATCCCAGCGCGAGCAATCACGAACTCCATCAACTCGCGAGCATCGTCACCGCTCAATTCGTTCTTGATCGTGAACAGCCGACGCGACTGCGGCCACCGGGAGACTCTGGTATCCACAACACCACTGTGGGCGTCCGGAATCATCGTCTTGTGTCCCGGTCCGATCACCGATCCTCGGCCGAAGAACTTCTTCGGTAGGACTGCCCGATGGAATCCCACTACAGCGGTCCACTCCTCACCGTGCTGTCACGGGTGTCCCTGACCTCCTGCCTGCGGCTGCGGCGCATCGCATCTCCGGTGTCCTGGACCCCGAAGTAGTTGTGGGTGGTCGGCCGTCGATCGATGATCGTCGCTTGCCCACCGCCATCGATACTCTTCACGCCCAACTCGCCGCGCGAGTTCCTTCCAAGCGGGAAGATCCCTTCCGGTGACTTCTCGGCGATCGTGCCGATGTTTCCTCCTGCCATCGGGAACGCGGATGGAACCGTAACGACCGCGCCGAGCGCGTGCTGTATCACTCTCCCACCGCTGAACACGTTCCCCAAAGCGTTGGTCGTGTTCGATCTGATGATGCCGCTGATCGCAGCGTTGGCCGCTATCCGAAGCAGATCGTCTAGAAGAGACTGAATCAAAGCCTTCGTCTCCCTGATCCCGTTTCTCAGATTCACCAAGTGATCAACCGATGCCTGAAGGACCCGGTCGGCTGCGTCGCCCTTGGCCCTTTCCAGAATGGTCAACTCCCTCGACTTCCCAGTCTCGTCGTCACGAGCCTTGTTGATCTTGATAAGCGTCGCGAGGATCTCTTCGTACTGCTCGTGCTCCTTGCTAAGTCCGATCTCAAGAAGTGTCTGCTGCGCCTGCATTCGTGCGCGTTCGTCCACGGTCGCCTTCAGGAGATTCAGTCCGCGTTGCAGGTTCTCGACCTCTTGGCTCGCCGATTCCAGCGCATCCTTCTGCTCCAACAGGGCTATCACATCCTGTTGGGCTTTGACTTGTTTGGCAGCCTCATCGCCAGCACGCTTCACAGCTAGTTCTCGGAACCCACCGAGGTCTTTGAACGCGTCCTTCGCTGCCTTCGCAGCTTCGAGACGTGCCTTCTCTTGCTGCGCGACTTCTTCACCGAACTCCAGTTCGATTCCGAGTAGTCGAATCTGCTCCATCCGTTCCAGAGTCGTAGCGCGCAAGGTATCCAGCGCAGCGTTTGCACCCGGGCCGCCTATGTCTCTACCTGTTTCGGATGGAGATGCACCGCCACCAACCACTGCTCCCGACGGTGATGGAACACCACCACCTGGAACCGTCGGTGCTCCGGGTGGTACTGCTCCTCGTCCAGTCGCATCGATTCGTAGCGTGACTGTTGCTAGTTTCGATTGCAGTGTACTAATCAACTGATCTAAGAATCGTGTAGCCACGATCTGAGGTTGGGTCTCAGTTGCTATCCTTCTCACTCCCACCCGAGGATCTGCTGCATCTTTGATGCGCTCGCTACGCAACTGATCGATAACCTGTTGGAGATCCTTCGCTCCAGGAACTCCGAAACCGACTTGGAACAGCGTGCTCGTCGCTGCTGATCCTTGTTTGACCGCACGTTCACGTAATTGCTCCAGAATCGCGATCTGGTTTTGAATTGCTTGTTGTTCCCGCTCCGGATCGCCGACTTGAACCGCCTGAGCCCTTTCGAGTCCCTGCCTCCCGAACTGCGGTCCCAACTGTGTGAGGTTCGCTCGGTCGAATTCTAGCTTCTTGAGAGCTTCGCTAACCCCAGTGATCTCCTGAATCCACTTTGTGAACATCTCGATCGTTCCCTGGATGTCGGAGTTGCTGCTCGACAGAGTCGCAATCCAGATGTCCCAAGTGTTGCCGAGTTTCACGAACGAGCCGTCCAAGGTGTCTGCCGACCGCCCGAACTCAATGTCTGTGGCTGTCGCGACCTTTGCTTCTGCCTCCATGTCATGGAACTTCTTCGCTACCATGTCGGCATTCAGGGCCAAGGCAGGCAGCACCTTGTTGATCCCGCGTCCCGACAGGCCGATCAACTTCATCGCCGCGGTCACATCGCCGCCCTCTCGTTTGATCTTCCCGAGTCCTTCCAAGAACTTGTTGAACGCTGCTGGTGCATCCCGGCCAAACAAGTCAGCGATCTCTTTTCCTGTACCGCCGGTGATCCTGGTTAGGCGTTCAAGTTCATCACCGCCCGCTCGAATCGCCTTGTCCATGGAACGAAACGCCATACCGAGAGTGCTCGACGCTAGTTCCGCCTGCACACCGATGGAAGCCAACGCCGCGCCGTAGGCTAGGGCTTGACCCGATGAGATATCGAAGATCGCCGTAGCCTTCGCGACTTCAAGGCCGGTGCGTAGAATCTCGGATTCTGTCGCCTTCGACGTGTTACCGAGTTCGGTGATGACGGCGGCAAGTCGTGGAATCGTCTGGATCGATTCTCTGGTGACTCCAAGCAATCGGGCCAGTTGCTTCGCGCCCTCTTCGCCTGCAACGTCTGATACCCTGCCGAGCTTCGCCACAGTTTCGGCGAACACGATGATGTTGCTGGCCCCGGTAACTCCAAGTTGACCCGCAGCGGCAGCGATGTCCAACAACTCCTTGATCGTCAGCGGGGATTGGGCAGCGATCAGTTGGATCTGCTTCCCCATGTCCTTGAGTTCCTTGCCGGAGATGTTGGCCGTCTTTCCTACGGCGACTAACTGCGTTTCGTAGGCAGCCATCTGTTTGATGACCTGTGCACCGGCACGAATCGTGAAGAATGCCGCCGCGGCGACGGCTAGCTTCTTCATGGCGCCCGTCAATAGGCCAGCCTTCTTCTCGGTCTTGGTTAGACCACCCTCGAACTTGCGGGTTGACTTGTCGGCCTTATCCGTCGACTTGGTCAGCTTTTCGGTCTCGGTACCGAGTTTCTTTACGTTCTTCACCGCCTTGTCGGTGCCAACTTCAATGTCTACATCAGCCATTGGGCTTCATCTCCTTGCGAGCGTGTTGCATGAATGCGGTGTCGAGACTGTCGATGATCGTGGCGAATAGCCGCCTTGCTCTGTTGCTACGCACGGCGTAGAGATCGAAGTGTCCGCGGATCTCCACGAACGTGATCCGAAGTGGACTACCGTCGTGAGCCAATCTACGGCCTGCCGACAGCCGAAGAAACGCCTCCCACACCGGGCGCTCCCAATCCCGGATGGCGTATCGATCGTCGATCGGATTCGGTTTTCCATCGATCTCTTTCTGCGCTAGGAGGGTTGAGGCGTAGCTTCCGAACTTGAAGTCCCAGAGCAGGCGGCGTCGAAGTTTTTTGCCATGTCGGCGACGTTCTTCTCGGTGAACCGTTCGGTGTTGTGCGCCAGCGTTTGACAGAACACCCAAAACGGCTGGTGCTTTGGTTGGATGAACACAGCGTAGGCTGCGTCTTCGTCCGACAAGTCGACCGGCTTCCCAGCCACGGTGATGTTGCGGGACTCCTTCATGAGGATTCGGCAGAACAGGCGGATGTGGATCTTGTTCCACTTCGCTTCAGCCTCATCCTCGGCGGTCTTGCTCGGGTCGTCTGGATCCAGATCTTGTCTGACCGCTTCCTGATGTTGAGCCAAAGCGTCGGACGATGCGTCGCGCCATTCGTCGCTCGTCGCACATCCAATCTTGACCCACCCGTCGTCGCGCCATCGCGCCCAGGCCCCAGATGTGACCGCAGGAACGTCCACCGAGTAATCTAGAAGGTCCACCATACTGTCGTACCTATCGTGTTGTTGTGATGCCGGGCATGGCTCTTGGCACGACGCCACCCATGCCCGGCGGAATTCAGGTCTATCCGATCCAGGCGATGCGCATCTGTGTGTCCGGATCCGTCGCCGACGACTTGGTGTCCGCGAACGCCTCCCATGTCATCTCCGCGAAGATGTCGGTATCGATTCCGCCACCGACCCGCCTGCCCCCGGTGTACTTGACGTGCGGCCAGTCGAAGATGAACACATTGGCGTCGGGATCCTCGACCACGTACGCGAGCGACCGCGTCACGAAGTTCAGGAAGTTGTCCATCATCGCTTTCGTCTTGAAGAAGGCGACGTGCTGGCCGGTGACCGTCAGTGATCCGTTGCCGATGCCGGTCAGTGGAAGCTGGAACATATCCCCCTGCGGACGAAGGGCGTTCTGGGCATCGAATCCCAGGGACTGCACCGCGTACGGAATGCCGTTGTCTCGCACCGACGACAGCGCGTTGATCGACGTGATCGGCTCGTTCCCCAACTCCGTTCCGAGTGAACTGGATGCTGTGACGGAGGCGCTGACTTCGTTGGCACCGAGGAACGTGAACCCCATCGACAGGATGTCGCCGCGTGCACCAGACAGCGAGAGCCCTTGCAATGCCTGCCCGGAGAACAGCGCGAACTCTGATGACAGATCGGTGAACGCCTTCTCGATCGACAGCGTCTTGAACGTGACTCCCTCCTTCATCACGCGCGAGATTTCCAGCGTCAGGTTGCTTCCGCCGCCAGCGAGTACCGGACCCTCGACGGTGATTTCATCGGCAGTGGAGTTGTCGATGCACTTGTAGATTCCAGCCTCGGTGCCATCGGCCCGAACCCACTGCCCGATCGAAACCGCGACATCCAGCCCGGACGCTTCGAACTTATCCGGCGCGGTAGATGTGACACCCGTCTCGTCCGATGGCTGCGCGGCGGGTGTCGGCGACTGCAAGAAGTACTCGTATAGCTTGTCGTGCTCGCCGTACAGGAACTCCGTCTGGATGTCGCCGGAGGTTTGGTTGTCGACACGCGACACCGACGTGCGCCGACGGGTCTTCTTCACTTGCTGTGAGGCGATTGCTGTTTGGTTCGTCTCCAGCGACTCCGACATGAACGGAATCGGGGTGTACTCTCCAGACGGGGTGACGTTGAAGGTGACTTCTTCGACGAAGCGAAGATCCAGGAGGTTGGTTGCTGCTGCGGTCATTGAGGGACGGTCCTATTGTTCAGAGAAATAGAATGGGATGACGACCTTCGCCATCCACCATGATCCGTCCCTCGCAGACGGGGCAACACCGGCACCGGGCACAGTGTTCACAGTCCGCACGAAGGGAACAGTGCAGGTAACTCCCTTCTCGGATACGGCCCGAAAAGCGGTAGCAATCGCGTCAGCGATCTGGAGTTGTCGGAATGTTCCAGTTTCGACCGGGACGTTCACCTCGGCGGTCATGATGCCGATGGTTCTGTGTCCAGGCCGGGAGTCCAACTGTAGCGACGAACCGTCGTTGACGAGAAGCAGGACGTAAGGTTCGTTCGGAATCCCGGTCAACTGGTTGTCGTACAGGGTCGGTAGCGAAAGCGGCGTGGCGACCTTCGCTATGTATCTGGAGATCAAGATGTTGGGGACGTCCTCACGCTTCGGCGACACTGTCGCTGGCGTGTGCGCGTTGCGGTCCTCGTCGAAGTCGCAGTAGAACAGGCAGATGTAGTCCTGAATCCACCACGCACCCTCCCGGCGGGCATCGTTTCGCCTCCCAGGATTCCGGTAGTAGACGCCATCCTGGACCACGCGCCGGAACTTGGTCACGAACAGATCAGCGATCACGCGGCCGTCAGCCTCACCCAGGACCACCGGGCTTCGAATCGAGCAGATCGCCTCGCCCCAGATTCGGTACTCCTGCTGGGAACCCTTGGGACCGCCAGACTGCATGAACTCGCACTTCGTGAACCGGATCTGGAACCGCACCCATTCGTCCGTGGTCGGATCGAACGACCCGCTGGGCTGGAACTCCATGTTGTCGAACTGGGTTTCGACCGACGCCCCGATCGTGATGTCGGTGTTGAACTTCGACGCTACCTTGGTCCAGCAGTCGCCGAATGGCCCCAGGACTTCCACGACGGGCGCCGGGAACGCCGTGGCGGCAGGCATCGCCGGCACATTGATGACCTGTCCGAACGTGACAGAGGGCGCGATGACAACCGCCCGCGCAGCTATTGCGGCCACCGCCACGTTTTGATCCGCCACGATCGACGGGGCTGGAGACACGGTCGCAGCGGCCATCGGAGGCACTGGTACGGTCTGCTGGACCTGATCCGGCGCGGGCGACGCGGTGCCAGCGGCGATCGACGGAACCTCAACAATCCGACCGACTGTCGGCGCTGGACTCGACGTGCCAGCAGCTATCGCCGGGACGGGGATGGTCCGGTCGAGCACCGGTGCCAGGATCGCGGTGCCAGCGGCGATGGCCTCGACCGCGATGGTCTTGCCGGTAATAACTGTAGGCGCGGGACTTGCGGTCACTGCGGCCATCACAGGGACGTCCACGGTCTGGCTGACCTGGGCGGGCGCTGGGGATGCCGCGGCGGCGGCAATGGCTGGCACCGGGATAGTCCGGTCGAGAACGGGGGCCGGGATGGCGGTCGCCGCCGGGATCGCTGGCACCGGGACGGTCTGGGCTACCTGTGCGGGCGCTGGTGCAGCTGCGCCTGCGGCCATTGCCGGAACCGCTACGTCCTGACCGGCGGCCACAGCGGGCGCGGGGGAGGCTGTCGCGGCCGGTATCGTCCCAACGGGCACGGTCTGGTCAATCTGCGGCGCAACTACCGCAGTCCCCGCAGCCATGGGCCCGACTGCGACGGTCTGACCCTGGGCGACCGTGGGCGCCGGAATCACCGCCGTGGCTGACATCGCGCCGACGTTCACCGTCTGATCGACCTGTGGAGCCAGTGCAGCGGTGGCAGCGGCCATGGCAGGGACAGGAATTGTGCGGTCGAGCGTCGGCGCTAGGATCGCCGTGCCTACCGACATGGCTGCAACGGCGACAGTCTGACCCTGTGCGATTGTGGGCGCAGGACTTGCGGTTGCCGCAGGTACCGCGCCGACGTTCACGGTCTGATCCACGACCGGAGCGAGCATCGCCGTCCCGGCCGCTATCGCATCCACCGCCACGGTCTGGCCTTGGGCAATCGCGGGGGCAACCATCGTGGTTGCCGCTGAGATTGCTGGCACCGGGACGGTCTGGGCTACCTGTTGGCTCGGAATTGCCGTGCCTGCTGCGATGGCGGGGATCGGCACCGTCTGGTCGATCTGTGGCTCGACGATCGCGGTGCCTGCGCCGACCGCGGGAACGTCAACCGTCTGGTCAACCTGGGGAGCAACGATCGCTGTGCCCGCCGCGATGGCACCGACGCTTACATTCTGATCACCACCCGCCGCCGCGCCACCGACGTCGATGATCTTGGAGGGGCGGATGACCTCCCACGGGTCGAGTGTGAGTTGCTGGATCAATTCCAGCGGCAACTGGTGATCCCAAACCGCAATAGCTACATGGTCTGCTTCCTGTGCTCGGAAGCCGCCATTCTCACCAAGGGTAAAGGTCGCACCACCAGGAACCCGCACCGTGGTAGTGGTGCCGTTACTCGCAACCTTGATGCCATTCTTCCAAATCTCCATCCCCCGTGAGCCAATCGTGCATATCCACACTGACCAATCGGTCCACACAATCCCAGTAGCAATAAGTTCTGAGTTCCTGATCTTGAACCTTGCCTCGGTAGCATCAGCCCCGAGCGAGAAATCAATTCGTTGATCGTTACCCCCTCCACCAGTGACGTCATGACCGAATATCGCACGGTTGGTGACCGTCCCATCAGCCTTACCCACCCACATGAACGTAATGTTCTCTTTCGGTATGAAGCCCTCGTCTCCGAAATCTATGATGGGGTCGATTGTGGGGAAGTCTATGGCGTTTCCATAGGGACTAGCGAAGAAGCCACTAGCTAACCCGTTAGGAGTGCCGTCGCGACCAAACAGTGATAGATCCCGATGCTTCGCGTCCGCGCTAATGGTTCGTTCCATCAACGGGCAGAACAAGATCAGTCCCTTCGCGAGCCCGTGCCCCGTATGCAACACCGGGTTCGGCGGCTTGACCTTCGACCACTTGCCGCGAACACGAACGCTACTGGATGTCCCTGGAACCGAAATGGTCGGCGCGATGATCGCAGTGGCCGCAGAGATCGCCGGGACGATTACCGTCTGGTCGATCTGTGTCGGTGCGACGATCGCAGTACCCGCGCCGATCGCCGGGGCCGGGACAGTCTGATCGACTTGGGTCGGTGCAGGGATCGCAGTCCCGGCAGCCATCGCCGAGACGTCCACAGTCTGGTCAACCTGTGGCGCGAGGATTGCCGTCCCTGCCGCGACCGATGGAATCGGAACCGTCTGGTCTACCTGGGGAGTAACGATCGCTGTCCCAGCGGAGATCGCAGCAACAGCAACATTCTGGTTGCCCGCACCGGCATCGATCGTCGGAGCGGGTATTGCGGTGCCCGCCGTGATCGCCTCGACGGGAATGGTGCGGTCCAGTACCGGCTGGATGATTGCCGTCGCCGCGGACATCGCTGGCACCGGAACAGTCTGGTTGATCGGTGGGGCGAGGATTGCCGTCCCCGCCGCCATAACCGGGATGTCCACCACGCGGGCGACGGTCGGCGCGATGATCGCGCTTCCAGCCGGGATCGCGGGTACCGGGATGGTCCGATCCAGGACCGGGGCAGGGATTGCTGCAACCGCCGCCATAGCCGGGACTGGCACGGTTTGATTGATCTGCGACGGCTCGACGATTGCCGTTCCTGCCGCCATCGCTGGAACGGCAACGGTCTGGCCCTGGGCAATCGTGGGGGCAACCATCGTGGTTGCCGCTGAGATTGCTGGCACCGGGACGGTCTGGGCTACCTGTGGCTCGTTGATCGTGGTGCCCGCCGCGATGGCTCCAACCGAGACGTCTTGGCCCCCGGTGGAGATCGGTGTGTCAATGGTCTCGCTAGGCGTAATCCCGCAGGTTTGACTCATCCCTGCTTGCCCAGCGAACTCGACTACGATGTAGAGCAGATCCGAAGTCAGCGCCGTGATCGCGCTGCATGTGACGTTGAAGCTGTAGACCTGTGCTGTGCCTATGTTCTGCCCGATCGACGTCAGGCTCCCATATGTTGCCTTTGCGCCGCACGCACTACTTCTCTGACACAAGTAGATGGCAACGATATCCAATTGCATGTTGCCCACACCGACGTTGACTCGAACAACAGCGGTACCGGCAGCCCAGTCCGTTTGGTTGGGCGCGCACTCGTACATGACCACACCCGCAGTCACTCCAGAGTCGATCGCACCTAGACCTGTATCGCCAGTAGAACCGGGAGTCGCGGCAACCGTTGCTCGGTGTTCCTGATTGACTGAGGCTAACGAGTTAGCCGCGCACGCTTGCACCGCACCGCAGGTGGTGGTGGTCGAATCCTCTTGGACGAAGTTCTGACCCATGGCTACGGTCTCGCACTTTCGTACGCCGCCTCCCGCGTGATGACCATTTGGTTATCGGAAACCTGCTGACCCCGCAACACTCGTGCACCGGGGTAGCGTGCCTCGATACCTGCGGCGACCGCTTCGGGAGTGCCGGGTGGGTAGTCATTCGGCATGGCTTGGCCCCATACCTCATCGAGAACGAAGTAGTAATCGGTGCCCTCCAAGATGACCTGACCGCCGTCGGTCCAGAGCATGATGACCACTACCCCATCCCGCGGTAGGTCGCTTGTACTATCCGTCGCGGAAGAACGGACCGAGTTGTCGGCGTACCATGCTTTCCAGCGAATGGCCACGACTTACGCAGCCGCCTTCGACGCGACGTAGTTCATGAACGAATTCGCCTCTGTGCTGTCAGTGGTCTGACCAGTCTCGTTGATGAACGCAATTGACCACTCATCGACTCCGGTGATGTCGAAGATCACCTCGAACGAGAAGTCCTTACCCGTCGTTGCAGTGACGACCGCAGTTATGACCAGGGGCGCGTTCTCTATCGGGACAGTGATCGCGGTATCTCCCCCTGCATTGTCGTCCGTGTTCATCGCCACCGTTGCACCGTCTCCAGTGAACAGATGGAATTCGTAGATCGTGCCAACCGTAGGTGCGGAGCTGCCACTTCGAATGATGCCGGTGAGCCGTACCTCCTCGAAACGATCGCTGGAATTGTCGACGTAGGCCGACTTCCTACCGTCGCCGTCTGGGATCGACGCCAGCGTTACCGTCAATGGAACGCCTGCTGCGGATGAGTAGACCCGTCCCATTAGATTGTGTCCCCCCGAGCGTGCTTTACGTGCCCTGCCTTTGTGCGGGGGAGCCCTTGCTCTTTCGCCCTGCTACACGTCAGCGCGGCGAGAGCGTCCTTCGTGTCCGTCGTGCTCGCAGCTTCGAACATCGTCAAGCACTCGGCCATCCAATTCGTTGACCCGGCCCGCTGGAGCATCCCGAGATAGTCGCGCTGTGCCTGAGTGAGAGCGTTCCACTCGCCTTGATCGAGGGCATCCGTGAACTGTTTCGCGGAGACCAGTGCTCCCGGCAGAGGCTGCGAGTGGTCCTGACCATCGACGGTGTTATTCAGAATCGAGGCAATCGCTGTGTATTTGACTCCCTGCGCGAAGCGAGCGTCGTTGTCCGCTTGCGTGAACGGGTTCGCGTGAACGAGAACGTCCGCCTCACTCTCTAACCCGATCGTCGTACCGGGAACGGTCTTCATAACGGTCGGATCCCCACCCATCGTCGGCAAAGGGTCTTCCCATCCCGCGTTCACGTACGCATCGTGAAGTGGGCTGCCGGCATCGTTCAGTTCGTCACGAAGTTTGGTGGTGTAATCATCCATGATCACCTTCCAGGATTGAGCGCCCGACTCGACAGTTTCATCAGTGGAACAGGTACATACTGCGACCGCGGCATGATGCGGACCTCGTCCACTACCCGGTCGCCCGTCTGTAGCCAGTCCTCCGTTCCGATCTTGATCTCAGCATGGAAGAACCTAAGGAACCGCCCGTCGGTCTCCATCCGGTTGGTGGATTGCATCCTCGATGCACGGATGATTCCGCCCGGCGCACCGACACGCGCGAGCATCCACATCCCTGCCACGGACTCGTACCAGACCCGGTACTCCTCCTTGTCGCCACGCTTGTTGTCGATCACCATCACGTCGACTGTGGCGCTGTCGTCATCCAAGACGTTCATGCCGCGCAGCTTCAACCGGCTGTGCACGAACATCATCTCCCGACCTTTGGTCCCAAAGCTCGGCGACCCGCAGTGGATCCGCTTCGCGGTACAGATCCCGCCGACGCCGTCCCACCTCTGGGCTTTCCAGAGACGAGACGCCTCGTCGAACCAGACCCGAACCGTGGTCGGCTTTGCTGACGCGCTTTCCATCGACTACGCCGTGATCTGAAGGATGCCTTCTGCGTTCCAGACCATGGTGACGTCACCGCCGTTCGACGTGGTTGACCCGACGGCGGAGTGTGCCATCAGCTCGGAGTTGGCGGCTGTCGGGCCTGCGTCCTGCTCTCGCAGAATGACGATCTGAGTGAACGTCATGTTGCCGCCGTTACCGAGCGAAGAGAACACCGTATCCGCTGCATCGAACTCGGCGCGATCACCGGTATTGTCCTGCGTCGTCGCCTTCGTTCCGAGAGCGTTACCTCGGGTGACGTAGTTCGTCGCGGTGCCCTCGTTGGTAACCTCGTCGAACTGCTCGTGATCGTTATCGAACGTGTACGCCGCTTCGATCAGTGCGACCTTGACGATGTCGAGCAACAGGGCTAGCGGCGCTTCGCCGACACCCGCCGCAGAAGCATCCAAGATCACAAACTTTCCTCTGTTGTACCAAACCATGGTTTTATCCTGTGTGTAGTTTCAGTCTTCGGTGACGGTGATGTTTCCGATTGGTAATACGAATTGATCGTCTTCGTCGATGATCTTGGAAGCAGCCAGAGCGCCTTGGTAGTAGGTGTTGACCTCTGCCAATCCACCCGACGCAAGATCGACGATGGCGAAGTGAGTGATGGTTCCCCAGTTGGCAGTCGCGACGGGGAACGTGACCTGGACCGTGTTCGATTTCGAACCACCAGCAGCCAAAGTACCCATCGTGATCGCGACACGAACGTACGCGCCAGTCGATACCTCTGCGCCAGCGATGCCGGTCTCCGATGGGTCCGTGGTGAACAGCGCGAGGTAGATCGTGGACGGCGCGAAGTCGGCGGCATTCGCGAGGATGTAGTCCAGGATCTTGTTCTCCAGGTTGTTGGTCTTGGATCCCATGGTTCACACCGGGCTGTTGATTCTTGCAACCGCGCGCTGAAGCGCCAAGTCGATGAAGCTGGTCCGCTCCTCGATGTACTTCACGTAGTTGACGTTGTTGAAGATGTGGGAAGAGTCAAACGGTCCGAGACCCGAAAGCACGGCGGCGGCGCGTTCGAGCGCCTGCGACTTCACGATCTCCGTGTCCTTGATCGGCGCACCACCAGGCGGGTCGGTTTCAGTCGGCGCACCGATCGAGCTTTGCCAACCGTTCTGTGATCGGCCCGTGTCCACATCGTTGTTCTCGATGATGTCCGCCAACAGATCGAGATGGACCTTGGTGTGAGCGACGACGAGAAGTTCCTCCGGAACCTTCTTCATCGCCTTCTTCAACTCTCGCTGAAATCTTGGCAGGTTCTTGAACGCCACTACTCTTCCCCCTGGAACGCGAGCAGGCATTCGTGAATGGCGATCAAGTCGCCGGAGTAGTGGTCGATCACCTTCTCGACGATGAAGTGTTGCGTCAATCCGTTGCGATCGAACTGCACATCGACACCCTTGACCGGTACGAACACGAGATCCAGCGCGGCGAAGATGACCATGATGAAACCGGTTCCCACCAGAGTCTCGCCTTCCCACTCGCTGACTTGAGATGGCGGAGTACCTTTCACGCCTGGAATCGGCGTTGGAGTCTGCACCACCTTTCCCGTAGCCGGATCGTTGACGTTCACCTTCGTGGTGACGGTGTAGGTCTTGCCGTTCTCGTCGATCGCGATCTTGGCTTCCTCCCGGGCTTCGATGTCGTTCGGTGTGGTCATGCACGGATCACCTTGTCCTGATCAACCACGAAATCGGCCATCAGCTTTTGGATCCGCTGCCGTACCGCCTGTGCAGAGGCTGGGGGCGACCACGCCTTGTCGATGGTCAACGGCCCGATAACGATCTTCTTCCTCGACAGGTTGCCGAAGTCGGTGACGTCGGCATGCGGATCGATGCCCAGGGAGAACAAAAGGGCTGATTCGAAGTCCGCGTTTTTGAGCTTGGCCGGAATCTCGTCTGAGTCCAATGTGAAACCGCCGTCCAGCGCCACGTTGACGCGAGGGAATTGGAGCGCCTGTTCCTTCGTCCTCTTGCTGCCATCCAGGATGGACCGGTATTCGTCGTCGAGATAGACGGTCCCGTTGAGTATGAATTCTTCCTTCTCCGGTTCGCTAAACCCGGTCCATGGATTCGTCGCATCGCCGTCACGACCAACGGACGCGAGGTATGCGTCGGCGTCAGCAATCGACCCGTACGCCTGCGCGTCCGCCTTCCCTGTTCCGTCCTCGACGATCAGGACCATTCACTAGGTCCCCGGGTCAGGTTTCGTGGACGGCGCAGCGGCAGCATCGGCTTTAGGCTCCGGCTTTGGCTTCGGTGCTTTCGCAGCCTTGGCCTCGGCATCCTTGATCGCCTTCTCGTCTGCGTGGGTGCAGTCGATCAGTTCGTAGCCTTGGCTGATCCAGGATCCCGGCTCGTCGGTCCGGATCCTACGAATGCGACCGTCCTTGCGGAACGAACACAACGGGATGGAGTCGGACATGGGATAGGCCCCTCCCTGGGGCTGGTCGTGTTAGAGAAAACGCGGTCTATTCAGTCTTGGGAGCCGATCCGCTGCCGGGCGCTGATCCTGCCGGGACGACTGGTGGTTTGTCTTTCGGCTTCGAGGCGTTGTCGGGAACCTTCGCATCCTGCGTCTCGACGGACTTCCACCCTTCAGCCTTCGCTGTTTCGAGTTCGCTGGTGTTGATGACTTTGGTTGCGTCGCCCTTCTTGACGGTAGTCGTGGGGATCTTCATGGTTCTTGTTTTTCAACTGGGGAATACCGCACCGCAGACCATCACGGTGCGCGCGTAGGTCTGCTAACCAGGAGTTGGCGCTGCTCCACCGGCGCTGGAAGTCGGAATGTCAACAGCCTGCGAATCACCTGTCGGGTCCGGCGTCTCCTCATCGAGGACTTCGATGACTTCAAACCCCATCTCGACGTACGCTTCGGCCTGCCTCTCATCGACGACACGCTCGGTTGCCGGGTCGTCGCCCTTTCGGATTCTGCACTTCTTGAGCATCGGAATGTTCCTGATCAGTGGTTGATGGAACCCACGCCGAGTACTTCCCGGCGTGGGGCATTCGCTATCCGGCGATGCGGACGGCGTATTCGGGCCGGACCAGCTTGACGCCCCAGAGGATGTCGAAGTCCCAAGCGACCTGCTTGTACTGACGATCGACTTCGAGGCGAAGGATGAGGCCAGTGACCGGATCCTGCATCGACAACACGCGGCCACCGGACGTGACCAACTCCATGTCGGAAGTCAACGACCGCATGGCGAGCGCGAAGGCATCCTTGTGGAACGCCAGATTCACGACGTGATCGGAAGCGTTGACAATGGTGATCACCGCGTCGTCGGCCACTGCGACCCTTAGCGTGGGGGCGATCGGCCAAGTAGCTGCGCCACCCGACTGGGCGGCGGTCACGGTGTACTGCTGCGTGTCGCCCGCGATGGTGAAGATGTCGCCCAGGGTAAGCGTTCCTGTTCCGGTATCGACGATCAACGTCGCGTCGCCGATAGCCGTCGCGGCGTTGTTGACGAGATATCCAGATCCGCCACCGGCGACGTGCGTGAGAACATTGTCCTCCGCGAACCAATCCATGCCGAACTTCCGGCCGATCTCGCCTTCGGTGATGACGCGAGGATCGAACGACTTGCTCGCGTCCTGGAACGCGGCCTGCTCCAACGCGGAAGCGTCGGCGTCGTGATCGAGAACACCACGTCGCATTTGCTTCGGACAGAGTTGCTGGTTCAGAATCTTCCGAGCCTGCGTGGCCTCTTGGGTGCCACCATCGAACGGTACGGTTCCGGGAGTTCCCACGAGGCTATAGATGCCGCGGTACTCCTCCAAGACGGACAGGTTGACCTCGTTCGCCAAAGCTCGGATCGCTTCACCTGCCTGACCCGGCAAGAAGTGTTCGTTCCGATCGACTTCCTTCATGTCCTTGTCGGTCATGTGGAAATCGGAGTGCTCCCAGCGGTCCAGCGGGATCGGAACCTTCGTCGGGGTCTTGCTGTCTGGGACCGGAGGAATGTTCGATGGAACGACCGGCTTCGACGTGGTCGACGCGGGAATGATGACGTCGATGGTGTCGCCGAATTCCTTTGCCTCGGTCGAATAGTCGCCGTTGACCAGCCGCGGCATGATCGCCGTTTCGCGAAGTTGCAGAAGCCCTCGGGCGAGGATCTTCGGCATGATGTCGGTGAGTACGTTTGCCATAGCTGGGCGTCCCTTCCTGCGGGTACAGAGCCTGGGTTAGAAAAGGGTAAGTTTTTCTTGTCCCGCGCCTCTCAGCGCGTCGGCTCTACGCCTTTCTTAGCTTTCGGCCTCTCAGCCTACTGGCCCATCTTCACTCCGACCTTGCCTGAAGCGATGTCGTCTATGTTATCGCTCAAACCTTGGGCGTCATTATCACGCACCGAACCGACAGGGGCGTCTGAGCCGCCACCGCTTCGATTGTTGGATGATTGACTACCGCGCTGGCCCGCGCCTTCGAAGCCCTTGCTGTAATCTAGATCTTTGTGGAGGACATCGGTCACGTACTCTTCGATGCCCATTTTTCCCATTTCACCGGTTCGCATGGTGATCAAGTGGCCACCCTTGCCGTCCTTGATGCGGGCGGTGAAGTTGCCTTCTGTATCTTCCACGACCTCGGCCACTGCCTCTACGACAGGCATCAGGAGCTTCACGTTGCCCTTGAGTTTCAAGATGGCATCGCTTGCTACTGAGCGAATAGTTTGGATAGATACGGCAGAAGTGAGCTTCTTGACCTTGGTTTCGGACACGCTCAACTTCTGCTCGTACTCCGCGCGCAGGTTCTCTTCCGTCACCTTCAACTTTTCGGCGACCTTCTCCTGTGGCGTCCAGTTGGTCATCTCCTTGACCAAACCAATAGCCTTCCAGGCTTCATCCGGATCCAAGCCATCGCCAGTATCGGGGTGGTTGAACCGCTTGAACTTCTCTTCGCCGCGCCCCTTCGCGTCGACCGCCTCTTCGAGTTTCGTCTTGAGCGTGGCGACGTCGTCCAACGCCCAGCCATCGACGGTCTCGGTATCGAGCATGAACGAGTCATCGTCCAGCTTTTTGTATTCCTTGGCGATCTCGGGCGACAGCCCGTCTAGATTCGGCAACCGAGTCTTGAGAACCATAGACGCGAATCCTCTCATGGATCGCGTCTACGCGCTACCCCTAGCCCTTTACTTTTCCTCCGAGCATGAAAATGGCCAGCGAACGTGCTGGCCCATGTCCGCGGTCTGGTGGTATCAGCCCCCGATCATTGCTTCGACTCCCTGGCTCCAACTCGGCCCGGGGTTGTCGTTACCGGTCGCCTGCATGTAGATCTTCGTGCCGATCAGCGCGGGATCGTTCGGAACCGGCCCGAGGTTGATATCGGCTCTGCCGTTGGCAGATGCGAAGACGTGCACATGCGCTTCTGAGATCGGGAAAGCATGGATCATGCATCCGTGATTCGGGAAGTGCGGTGCAGGCAGAAACAACGCTTCGGCTCCGATGACGAGGACACATACCGTTGCGTTCACATTGTTTACAGCGACGTGATGATCGCGGCCGATCTTCACGAGTGCCGACACAAGCTGCGCGCCGTGGCAGGACTGGCCGTAGTCATGAACCGTGGCAGGACCGGACTGCGCTTGGACGGAAAAGGCCAGAAAGAGCAGAATGGGAAGAAGAAGTCTCATCGGTAGTCCTCCGTTTGGGGGGTAAAAACGAACCCACCATTGTACCCAGGGGGGCAAGTCAATCAGGAATCCTCCCTAATCGTTCGTTTCCGTTACCCGAGACCTCACCGTGGTTTGTGACGAGCCCGGCATCCAAGCACGGCAGCGACACGATGGAACCACTGGATACGGCAAGGCTTCCGTCCTTCTAAGGATTATTCACGACAGCGGCAGATGGTACACCTGAACATCCGGGATGGGTAGCATAGCTGCCATGTTCGTAACCACTTGTGCGTGCGCTGTTCTCGCCCGGATGGATCAGCGGACCTGCCTCAAGTGTCACGCAGCCTACATGCGAGCCAATAGAACTCGCCACTCCGATCTAATTCCGAAAGCGCGTCAGCGAGCGAATGCCAGAAGCTACGCCAACGTCTACGTCCGTCGCGGCCTACTAGCCAAGCTGCCATGCGAATCATGCGGCAGCGAAGACAGCCAGATGCATCACGAAGACTACGGCAAGCCGTTGACAGTCCAATGGTTGTGTGTCTCGTGCCATCTTCAACGCCACTTCGATGAGGACTTCGTACGGCCACCATGGGTATCGTTGGAAGAGTTCAGGAGAAATAGGGTGGAGGCACGTGGAACCTCCGGGATGACAGCCTAGACGCGGGCGGTCAGTGGTCTTCGCCCTTGGCTTTGTCGATGGCAGCGCGGGCTTGGGCGAATACTGGCTCGGCTTCTGCGCCCGGAGTGCTCTCGTCCAGCGCGACATAGTCTTCCAGCGCGGAAAGTAGATCAGGCGCGGCGGCTATCAGGTAGGCGTCCGCTTCGGGATGGATCTGCAAGAAGTCTTGGGTGATGCCTGGGCGACACAGGATCAGAGCCCCTTGCGAACTTTTCTGTAACGTCCAAGGCTTAGGCGTGTGCTCACTCATGGAATCGGCCCTCCGCCACGAAGACGACCCCAGTTACGAGAGCCCCCCACCATCCGGCTGGACCACTCGGTACCCCGGAGAAATACAGCGCAAACGCAACTACCCATCCCAAAAGCACCGCGCAAACGCAGAGCTTCACAATCTGCTTCCTATTCATGTCGTCAACTCCTTGGTGTCGACCTCGGCGAGAGCTTGTCCTAGCTTGCAGTTCGGTCCGTGCTCGGGGTATCCAGCGGGTCCAGATTGACCACAATTCGGGCACGGGGCGTCGTGAAGTCCGGCGTCCAACGCGTCCACCACCGCCTGTAGCTTGGGGATGACATCACGCGCTTGGGCAAGATCGCGCTCTAGGTCGGCGAGTTCGAAGACGAGTCGTTCGATGCGTTCTCCATCCGCCTTCGCGTCCCGGATGCTTCGGTCGGCCTTCAGTTCGTTGATCCGTTCTATGGCTAGGTCTGCACGCACCCAGTCGCCGCCGTCCGTTGGGATGAACTCCGTCCCGATAGCTACCCCGCCCACGTAGGCTAGGTGAACATCGTGCCGTATCAGATCAGACATCGCCGCATCCTGTGGTTAGGCGTTCTTCTCTGCCGCGGACGACAGTTCGATGATCTGCGGTTTGGCTCCGCCCGGAGTCGCGATGATGAGATTGCGGTCGTAACTCCAGTGAATCGTTATCCCCAAACGGTCTGCGTGTGCTTGCAGGAACGGCAGACTTTCCAGCCACGGGAACGGTGCGGCAGCGTGGTCGATCTCGATGAAGAACGTGTCGTAAGGCTCACTCATGGGGTTTCGTCCTGTGGGACTCGTCAGCGCGGCGAGTAGCCGCGGACCCCTTGGCGGGTTAGTTCTCCTTGCCGCAGACGTGGCGGGTGATGGTGCACGTCTTACCGATGCATGATCCATCCGACTTGTCGACCTCGGGTAGTTGGTTCAAAAGAGTCTGGCGGGCGACGACCTTCGCGAGGGTCAGCAGTTCCCGGTAGTCGGTCTGGTCGTTCTCTGTGAAATCCGCGATTGCTTGCAGCGCCGTCGTGAGGGTCGAGATCCTGGCGTTGAGTCCTTCGATGATGGATGCGTTCGTAACTTCGTCGGTGGTCGTCGTCATGGTTTCGGTTCCGGTTTGTTCGCTGGTCTTCATGTTCTTGGTTCCTGTTCGGTGTCAGCCACTTGGCCAACGGGTATCAATATAGGGGAGGGGTGGGATTGTTCAAGGCAATCCCGAAGATTCCGACATCTTCCGCCACATCGCGCCAGTTAGCGTCAGTCGCAAGATTGTCGCCGCGCGCGATCAAGTCATTGATACGTAAACAGTTAGGCTCCATAACACATCAAAATAGGCCGTTTGCCGCGCGCCGTTCCCGCCGGATCAGGCTGACTTCCTCTTCCCCCTCACCACATCGATCCCCAGCTTGTCCAGCGTCTTCGTCTGCAACCGATCGTTCGTGAACTGGCCGATCTTGACCTTCCCGGCACGGAACTCCGTCGCGCGGCTCTTGCCAAGAACTTGAACCTGCCGTTCGAAGCTCTGATCTTTCAGCCAGTCCCCGTACGTCACCGACTTCGCAACCTTCCCGTCCATGCTGGCCCGGGTGCCCTCGGGGGCTTCGCCCAAATCGATGCCGAGTTCCTTCCATGAGGCGGTCTGCGGGACGGTCGTGCTTCTACATCCCGGATGTGCAGGAGGACGCTCACCCTCGCCGACCGGGAACAGCGTACCGTCAAGGCCAGCACATATCAGGCTGGTCCTCGTGTCGAGCGTCGACACCCACAGGATCCCCTTGATCAGCGGGACTTGAGGCGTTTTCCGGTTCCCGTGCAGATCACCCAGCGTGCCGTTGTTCACGGCCTCGTAGGTCAACTCCCTGGCCTGCGACGACGTGTGAGTGACGTTGGTACGGACTAGAGCCTCGGTGTGCCTCCTCGACTTGTCCAGCAAGCCGTCCTTGAACCGCTCCGCTCGGGTGCCACGAAGCGTCCGGACCATCTGCTGGACCGAGTCACCGTTAGCGATGCCGTTCTGAATCGCCCGCGTGACATCGCGGTCCAGCGCGTCGTACGTCTCCTGATACCAGTCATTCATCAGGTGACCGTTCGCGGGCCGGTTGGTCTGGATGGCTCTCAGCAGCGTAGGGCTGGGACGATCGAATCTGAGGCTCACAGGCAGGGCGTCCTTCAGCACCGCCGACTGCCAACTGACTTCCATGCCCGCCAGCTTGTTCATGTCCACCGACATGGTGCTGATCGTCTTGTTCGCGGCGTCCTGGATGATGTCTCGGATCTCGGCCAGGATGCGCTGGTACTCCTTGTTCCCGCCACGGACCACGCCTCCCCAATCCTCGACTTCCAGCGCTTCGAGCTTGCCCACCGCGGCCAGGATCTTCGGGTAGGTGTTCTTGTTCAGCGCGGCCAGGATCTTCCTAACCTGCCCCTTCTTCAGGCTCTCAAGATCCAGCGCCCGGGAGATGGTCTGATCGAGTAGCTGCTGGTTGACGGTCAGCCTGCGGCTGCTCTTGCGACTTGAGGCGACCGATTTCCTGCGGCCCCTACGCCGCCGTGCCGCCATCGATCACTTCCGGTGGTTCAACAGTTGGTATCGGCGGTGGAGTCGGGGGCTGGATCTCGTCCTGCGTGGCTTGGATCTCTTCGTCGATGTCGACGGTCTCTGAAATCTTCCCGCCCCGTTGCATCTCTGTCAACCAAAGGCGCTGACTCACATCGCCTCGTGCACGGCCAGCATCGAGAGACTGATCGTTCACGCCGCCGCCGATGTCCTGGAAGTCGGACCAGACCACCACGCCAAAATCGTCTGGAAGATCTTCGCGCAACGATCCATCCACCTTCAACTGATCCCAAATCTGCACCGCCTCGAAAACCTTCTTGAAGCCTTGCTCTAGCGACATCACCCACTCCTGGGCTTGGCTGCTAGATTTGCTGTCGTCGATCCGTTCACCGGTCGCGGTCTTCTCCCTCTGCTCGAACGCTTCGCTTCCGAGACGGAGCATCTTGATCTCAAGCGTCTCGATATCCTTGAACCCGGAGTCGATCGATTTGCCGCTGTGCTCCGCATAGTAGATCTTCGCTTCCTGCGGTCCAGGTATCCGAATGCGTCGACCCGAACCGATTGTCCGAGGGCCACCTTTCGTTTCCGGTACGCCAGATTCAACAAGGATCGGCACCCGCGCGATGTGGAGGATGTTGTTCTGTTCCGACGTGGTTTGCCAATGCCGGATGTTCAACCAACCGAGATCATCGAACGGTGACGTAGCTACGAAGAACCTGAGCTTGCTCGTGTAGATCGTGATGAACGGAATGCCGGGATAGTCCAGCACCCCGGTGCCTTTATCGGTCGTGTCCTCGACCCACGTATCCTTTCCCTCCTGCTGCGTGAAGGTTCGGAACGTGGTCGATCCCTGGATCTTCTTCTCATTCAGTGGCGCGTCGTAGACCTTGATCTGATCAATCGCTACCTCACCCCAATCTCCCTTCGCTTCGATCGATCGGGTTCTGACGCGGAGATGGGTGAGTTGATCCTTGCCATCCGCATCGCGTTCGTGTCGCCACGCCAACACATCACGCGGCGAATAGAGAATGCAGTACGGACGCTTCGTGATGGAACGCTCAGGGTTGTTCGGAAAGTCGACGAAGACGTGGCACTTGCCGAAGTGGACGCAATCCTCGAACGCATCGCGAGCGAAGTCGTGCAGGCTTGCACCAGCAAGGTCCATGTCTTTCGCGATTTCGTCAACTATGTCAGGGTTGTCATCGCCAGCGATTTGGACAGGTCTAGAGAACGGTCGAGCAACGGTCTTCAGAATCGCGTCGCGAAACGAGGTCAGAAGGAACGTCCGATCCCGTCTTGCTTCCCATTCGTCGGTCTCTTCCCCGTTGTTCTCCGGCAAGTACTTGATCCCCGAGGCGCGCATTCGATCGGTGCTTTGAAGTGCATCTGCCCGGTCCCAAGCAGGGATCATCGATTTGTACCCAGTCGACGGAGTATCGACTTGCGGGTTGTCGATTGGACCCCCGCCATGGATCGGTGTCAGATTGGCTGCGTGTTGTGCCATGGCTACAAGAACAGTTTGATGATCGACCAGATGTCTTCGATGAGGGCGGCCAGGATCAGGTCAGCCGTTGACCAAAACTCCTCTGGCGCGTTGCCAACCGCCTCGATCGTAGCACAACCGACACAGATCACGATAACGACGCCGATCACCACGAGGATGAACACCATCTTCGCGATGTCGTTGTCGAGCAGATCGACCAGGAGGCGACGCATGGCTACGTGCCGGTGCCACCGTTGACCTTGACCGTGAGCGCCGCCAGTGCTTCCTCGATCCTGGCCTTCCGCTCATCAGACGCGGTGTTGCGAACCGCCAAGTCCTTGTTCACCCTGCGCTGACCGAACATCTTGGCTACCGCACCAAGGCCGCCGCCACCAACGCCAGCAGCGAGCAGATACCTCATCCACTCGTCCATTGACGTTTCGCCGTCGCCGTCTGCGTCAGCATCCTGCTTCGCCTTCTGGTAGGTGTCCCATGACCCCTTCAACGCCGACATGCCACCGACGACCGCAGCGAGCTTCGCCGCCGTATCCTCGTTGCTTGAATCGAACGTCTTCTTCAACTCAGCGAACTTCTTCTCGCCCGCTTCGTACACCTCGGCGAGCTTCGCCACTCCACCGCTCACCGTTTGGATGCTGTC
>Ga0209988_10000019_pt1 | contig 75579 bp, 65 predicted proteins | sample N075metaG_FD_183115 | JGI IMG/M metagenome (GOLD analysis project Ga0209988, IMG submission 183115) | Deep subsurface microbial communities from Kermadec Trench to uncover new lineages of life (NeLLi) - N075 metaG (SPAdes) (version 2) | ecosystem: Environmental > Aquatic > Marine > Ocean trench... | reverse complement strand
TTGCTTTATTGTTTGGGTGCCACTGATCGGGCAGTCGGAGACAATCAGTAACCACGCTTCTAAACCCTCACCAGTTTCTCATGAATAGTTCTAAACAAAAACTTCTCTCTCAAATTCCTCAAGTCGATGAAATCCTTAGGCATTCGGAATTACAGTCCTTTATTGCAAAGCTTTCTCATGAATTTGTGCTTCAAAATGTACAGAAAGTGACGGAGCAATATAGAGCAGAACTTCTGGCAAAGGATTCTTCAAATAATTTTTCCCGCGCATCAATTACAAAGCAAATTTTGAGTAGAAGCTTGTCAAGAATACAGAACTTCCTGCGTCCAAGTTTGCAAAGAGCCATAAATGGTACCGGCATTATATTGCACACAGGCTTAGGGAGAGCTCCGCTAATAACAGACGCAAAAGAAAATCTAGCCAAAGTTGCTGCAGGATACTCTAATTTAGAGATAGATTTGGAAAGCGGAAAACGGGGCAAAAGAAACTCCCACGTGGAGGAGTTACTTTGTTACCTCGCAGGTGCTGAAGCTGCCTGTATCGTTAATAACAACGCCGCCGCCGTCCTTTTAACTTTGAACACTTTGTCTTTTGGCAAAGAGGCCATTATTTCACGCGGCCAGCTTGTCGAGATCGGCGGCTCTTTCCGGATTCCCGATGTGATGGAAAAGAGTGGTACAAAAATGGTTGAGGTAGGGACGACCAATAAAACTCATTTGAAAGATTATGAAAAAGCCATCTCCGATAATACCGGAGTAATTTGCGTGGTTCATCCCTCTAACTTTCGGGTGAAAGGATTCACGAATGAAGTGAGTTTGCCAGATCTGGTAAGTTTAGGAGAAAAGCATAACATCCCGGTTGTTTATGATTTGGGAGGGGGTGTATTGGTTGATTTGAGAAAATATGATTTACCCTACGAGCCCGTCGTTTCTGACAGCGTGACTTTTGGGGTCGATGTCGTTACATTCAGCGGCGACAAAGTTTTAGGCGGACCCCAAGCAGGTATTCTTGTTGGCAAAAAGAAATTCATCGACAAAATAAAATCAAATCCACTCATGAGGGCCTTGCGGTGCGATAAACTCATTTATGCCGCTCTTGAACCGACGCTCCGCCTTTACTTAAATGAAGACGACTTGTTAAAAGAAAACTGCGTCCTGAAAATGCTTCTCGAACCGATGGAGAATTTAAATAGAAAAGCAAAAAAATTGAGTAATAAACTCGATAGGATTAAAACTTCATGTCAGTTCAAAATTGAAGACACGAGTATCGAAATAGGCAGCGGTGCCATGCCTCTGGAAGAGTTCCCCAGTAAAGCGATAAGTTTACAGATCGAATCAATTCCTGTTGAGACACTTGCAAAAAGATTTCGATCCTATTCACCGCCGATAATTGGTTATATTCGCGATAATCGTTTGTTTTTCGATTTGCGTACCATTTTTGAAGATGAGCACGCAATCTTCTTCGAAGCTTGCCAGCAAATTCTGACTTAGAATTACGTCTTTTCTTGTTTCTTTCTTTGTTAAAGACTTTCCTTACTTGTTCCCAATCGGCCATGGTTGCTGCAAATTCGATGGCGGTTAATCCACGCCTTTTTCTCATGGCGGTGACATTTTCCGCCCGCTAAATTTTATGATACCGGTCGGTTATCAAACCAACACAGTGCTCCATGACGCCGGAAAATATAAGTTTGTTGATTTCTGCGAGTCGGTACACCATTAATCTTTTGTTTTGGCTTTGCGCTCCTTTTCTCAATCCAAGAATTTGAATGCCTTGAATGGCTGCAAACGCCTCATCTTTCGCCACCCCTGGTCTTTTCTAAAAAAATGCAGGGTTTAAGTAGCCCCGAAAAATTACAATTTTAAAATGTTATTTCCGCAAATTTAGCTTGACATTTTCTGTTTGGTTTTCTATATTCATCGGTTGAATTAGCACTCTCTAACGGTGAGTGCTAATAAAATCTTAACTTATTTGGAGGTTTATAAATGAAGCTTAAGCCATTGGGTGATCGCGTGATCATCGAAGCTATGGAACCTGAGGAAAAGAAACAGGGCGGTATCATCATTCCGGATACTGCTAAAGAAAAGCCTCAGGAAGGCAAAGTTGTCGCCGTTGGACCGGGAAAAGTAAATGAAGCCGGGAACAAGGTTGCTATGGAAGTTAAAAGCGGTGACAAAGTCCTTTACGGAAAATACTCCGGCACGGATGTTACTGTTGATGGCAACGAGTATTTAATTATGAAAGAGAGCGACATTTTAGCAATTATATAATTTTAACATAACTAATCCCGAAATAAACAAGGAGGTATTTTAAGTATGTCTTCAAAAATAATCAATTTTGGTTCGGAAGCCCGCTCTTCGTTAAAAAAGGGTCTCGATCAGCTCGCTGATGCTGTCAGGATCACTTTAGGGCCGAAAGGTAGAAACGTTATCATTGATAAAAAATTTGGCGCACCAACCATAACAAAAGATGGTGTTACGGTTGCCAAAGAAGTTGAATTGGAAGACCCCATTGAAAATATGGGTGCTCAAATGGTTAAAGAAGTTGCTTCTAAGACCAGCGATATTGCCGGTGACGGAACAACAACCGCGACCATTTTAGCGCAATCTATTTTTCACGAAGGATTGAAAAACGTAACTGCAGGTTTAAATCCTACTCATTTGAAGCGCGGCATTGACAAAGCGATCCGATCAGTTGTTGACGAGCTGGAGAAGCTCAGCAAACCGGTTGGCGGCAAAGCTGAAATTCGCCAGGTCGGTACTATTTCCGCGAACAACGATCCGTCTATCGGGAACCTGATTGCCGAAGCAATGGATAAGGTTGGTAAAGACGGCGTTATCACTGTTGAAGAAGCCAAGAGCACTGAAACAAATTTGGATGTCGTTGAGGGTATGCAGTTTGACCGCGGTTATCTGTCCCCTTATTTTGTAACCAATCCCGACTCAATGTCAGTTGAATTGGAAGATCCGATGATCCTCATTCACGACAAGAAAATCAGTGTCATGAAAGACCTGCTGCCAATCCTGGAAAAAGTTGCCCAGACTGGCAAACCCTTCCTTATCATTTCCGAGGATATCGAAGGTGAAGCTCTCGCCACTTTAGTTGTGAATAAGCTTCGCGGCACTTTGAAGGTCGCAGCGGTTAAAGCCCCTGGCTTTGGCGATCGCCGTAAGGAAATGTTGGAGGACATTGCCGTTTTAACCGGTGGCCGTGTTATTTCTGAAGATGCAGGCTTTAAGTTAGAAAATGCTGCAACGACTGATTTAGGAAAAGCCAAGCGAGTCACCATCGACAAAGACGATACAATAATTGTCGAAGGTGGCGGAAATAAGGGTGATATCACAGGTAGAATTAATCAAATCAAGAAGCAAGTCGAGAACTCGACTTCTGATTACGACAAAGAAAAATTACAGGAACGTCTGGCGAAGTTAGCCGGTGGTGTTGCGGTGCTGAAAATAGGCGCTGCTACTGAGGTCGAAATGAAAGAGAAGAAGGCCAGAGTAGAAGACGCCCTGCACGCGACTCGCGCCGCAGTAGAAGAAGGTATCGTTCCTGGCGGTGGTGTCGCTTTCATACGTTGCCTGAAGTCGCTGGACAGTTTAAAATTAAAGGGCGATGAAAAACTAGGCGCTGAAATCGTTCGTCGCGCTCTCGAAGAGCCCCTGCGCCAAATAGCTAATAACGCCGGCCACGAGGGTTCGATTGTTGTTCAAAAGGTAAAAGAAAGCACAGAAACAAATTTCGGCTTTAATGCCGAGACCGAAGAATATGGTGATATGATCAAAGCAGGCGTAATCGATCCGACAAAAGTAACTCGTGTTGCCTTGGAAAATGCAGGTAGTGTTGCGGGTTTGTTGCTCATGACCGAAACGACAATTGTCGATAAACCGGAACCTGAGAAGCCGATGCCTGCCATGCCTCCAGGCGGCGGTGGCGGTGGCGGAATGTACTAAAATCCATTCCTAATCTTAATTTTATTAAATCTGGCCGTCTGTCACTCGACAGACGGCCTTTTTTATTCTTGACAAAGAATCGCAATTTTAATATATTTGTTTGAGTCTGGAAATTAGAGACTTGGAGTGTTTTTTGGTCCAAATTTCAAGTGAAACCGTGCCGGAAGATATTATTAAAATAAAAAACATGACCTTTCATGCCTACCACGGTGTTTGGGATGAAGAGAGGGAAATCGGTCAGCGTTTTGAAGTCGATGCTGAGCTTAAGGTAGATGCTCAGGAAGCTGCGAAGTTGGATAAGCTAACGGCCACAGTTGATCTTTATGCAGTCTTTGAAGTGGTCGAGCAGATTATCTTGAACGGCAAGTTTCTGCTTTTGGAAACGATGGCTGAAAAAGTCGCACAAGCAATTCTTGAAAAATTCTCGGCGAGTGAAGTCTTGGTGCGGGTTCGTAAACCACATGCGCCAATTCGCGGTATCCAGGACGGAATCGAAGTTGAGATTGTCCGTTCCCGTTAATTGAATGATTCATAAAAATATATTTTTAGGCTTGGGCTCGAATGTCGGTGACCGGTTAGCGAATTTAGACAATGCTATCGAAAAGCTCAATGATCTGCCTGGAACAACGGTTTCAGCCTGTTCATCCGTGTACGAATCAGCGCCGATCGGATACCGTACTCAAAATGATTTCTTAAACATGGTTACCCGGGTTTCCACCGAGTTTTCTCCGCAGCAGTTTTTTAAAGATACACAGGACATCGAGCATAATTTGGGCCGGACCAGAACAATACGCTGGGGTCCAAGAACCATCGATATCGATATCCTTTTTTGGAGTGATTCCGTCATATCCACTGACAGTTTAAAAATTCCTCACCCGGAAGCTGAAACTCGCAAATTTGTCTTGGTACCTTTGAACGAGATTGCTCCCGATTTTCTCATGCCGCCAAACGGCTATCGTGTCAGTGCGATTCTTGAAAATATAACGGATAAAAATAACATCGAACTGTATCGAGCGAAAGAACGATACGTTATCCATTAAGTAACGAGGTAATATGTGCGTCTCCAATATATCGCAATTGAAGGAGTTATCGGAGTAGGGAAGACCAGTTTAACAAACAAATTGTCAGATCACTTTGGCGGTAGAATATTACTGGAGCAGCACGAGGAGAACCCTTTTCTCAAAGATTTTTACAACAATCCCCAACAGTTTGCGTTTCCTGTGCAGCTTTTCTTTTTGCTGAGTCGTTACCGGCAGCAGCAGGAGATCCCCCAAAGAGAACTCTTTCATGAATTACTCGTTACTGATTATATGTTTGCGAAAGACCGTATTTTCGCGGCGCTGAATTTAGAAGACCGTGAACTGATCCTCTACGACAAAGTTGCATCGATGCTCGAACGGGACATCCCCAAGCCGGACTTAGCTATTTACCTGCAGTCAAGCACCGAACGCTTAATGTCAAATATCAGGAAACGCAACCGCAATTATGAAAAAACCATAACCAGCGAGTACATTCGTTCGCTTAATGAAGCCTATAACCGGTTTTTTTTAAATTATAGCGATTCTCCTCTTTTAATCGTAAACGCAACAGAAATTGATTTTGTTAATAAAGAGGAAGATTTTGAAGATCTAATTCATCAGATCACCAGACCTATTGCAAGTACCCAGTATTATTCACCAGTAAAAAAGTAAATATATCTTTGTTTCGATTAATCTTTCTCGGCTTTTTACTTTATTTTGCTTACAAGCTTCTATCCGGGGTGTTTAGATTCCTTACGCCGACCCAGAAGCAGAAAGTAAAAGGAAAAAGTAAGAAGCCGCCTCTTGATTTGGGCAATGCCGATGTCGAAGATGCGGATTTTAAGGACATCGAATAAGTGGCAGACCTCTGCATATTCTACATTTTTCTCCCTCTTGTTAATCTTTAGATATGAGAAGCCTAATTCCAGCCGTCATTCTATCTTCCACAATATTTTTTGCTTCCAATGCAAAAGCGCAGGAAAGCACTCCATTCTTCAATCATAGCTTTGTTAAGAAATCAGTTGAGGATTCAACAAAAAAATTTAAATTAAAAGCCAAGTCCCCAAAGGGAGCTATGATCAGATCTCTCGTGTTTCCGGGTTTGGGGCAATTTTATAATGAGCAGTATATTAAGGCCGCCATTGTACTCGCCGGACAAGGGACCCTGGTCGGCTTCTTGTTTTATTACAATGAGCGAGCCAGCGAGAGTACCACTCCTTTAGACAAGGAATTTTACCAGGACCGTCGGAATTTGATGTTCTGGTGGATTGGCGCTGCCACTCTGCTGAGCATGTTGGATGCTTACATCGATGCCCATTTATACGATTTTGATACCGGCCCGGATTTAGAAATTCGCATCGGCGCCCTAAATGATTCCTTCGGAGCCGGCGGCGTCGATTTCGGTTTTTCATTGCGGGCACAATTTTAATTTTTAGGCAATTTAAGTTGATTAAGAAAGTTTAATTCTCTATTATATAACCCTGTAGATTGAAATATTCTCGGAGGGAGAATAAGTATGAATGCAAACGGTAGTGAACGCGGAAATTGGACGAAATTAGGGTTTATATTTGCTGCGACAGGGTCAGCGATTGGACTTGGCAACATTTGGAAATTTCCATATATAACGTACGAAAATAATGGTGGCGCGTTTGTTCTGGTTTATTTAATCTGTATCGCCGCCATCGGCCTGCCGATCATGATTGCAGAAATGATTCTTGGGCGGAAAAGCCAAAGGAATGCTGTTGGCGCGTTTAAAGCTGTAGGAGGCGGAAAATGGAAAATAGTTGGCGGGTTGGGCGTGATAACCGGTTTTGTTTTGCTTTCCTATTACAGCGTGGTAGCCGGATGGACCCTCGAATATTTTATCAAATCGGTTACCGGAGCATTTGACGGAATGGATGAAAGTGAAGTTGGCAAGTTGTTTGGAGATTTTTTAAAAAACCCGGTGAAACAAATCTCATGGCATGCTGTTTTCATGGGTCTAACGATAATTATTGTTGCCGGTGGCATTGTAAAAGGCATTCAACGGATAACCAAGATACTCATGCCAGTTCTATTTATCATCATGGCAATTTTGTTAATCCAGTCAGTTTTTTCCGAAGGTTTTGGTCAAGCATTGACCTTTCTTTTTCGGCCCAATTTTTCTGAATTAACTCTTGGTTCTGTTTTAGAGGCGGTTGGCCATTCTTTCTTTACTTTAAGTCTGGGCATGGGCGCCATTATCACCTACGGTAGTTATATGACCGACAAAGATAGCATACCCAAATCCGCGATCATTGTCTGCGGGCTTGACACATTTGTTGCTTTGATGGCTTGTATGATCATTTATCCCATTATATTTACTTTCAAAATTTCGCCGGAGAGTATGACTAAAAGTGCAGGCATACTTTTTAGCACTCTTCCGATTCATTTCCTGAACATGCCGGGAGGATTTTTGTTCGGTCCCTTGTTTTTTATCCTGGTTGCCTTCGCCGCGTTAACTTCAACAATATCTCTGCTGGAAGTTGTTGTTGCATATTTTATCGATGAACTGGGATGGAGAAGGGTGCAAGCTACGATTGGACTCGGCATTGTAATTTTTGTTTTAGGAATTTTTTCTGCTTTATCAAACGGGGCCGTCCCAGCATTATCGTCCTTTAATCTCATCGGTAAAAGTTCGACTGCTGGATTTTTTAACACGCTTGACTATCTCGTAAGTAATTGGCTGCTGCCAGTAGGTGGATTTTTTATTGCTGTTTTTGTTGGCTGGCGATTGCAAGTTGCGGTAAAAGATGAAGAATATTATAAAGGAGAAAAAACCTTTTTGAACTACAGGGCTTGGAACTTCTTAATCAAATTTGTGGCGCCAGTTGCGGTTGCCATCATAATTATCGCTGTAATTTTTGGCAGGGAATTTTAATAGCCGCTTTAATTATGAAAATTATTTGAGGGTTATTTCACATGAGTGATTGTGACGATTTAGACAAACCTAAATCAAACTGCGGCATCGTCGGTGTTTATGGCCATGCAGATGCGGCTGTTTACGCCTATCAATGTTTGTACGCCTTGCAACACCGCGGGCAGGAGAGTTCCGGAATCGTTTCCAGCGATGGCAAAAATATGTTTCGTCATGTCGGCATGGGCTTGGTAAACGATGCGTTCTCTGATATTAAGACCTTAAAAGGACTAAAGGGGAGGTTGGCGGTCGGCCATAACCGCTACTCCACCACCGGCTCGAATATGCTGACAAATGCCCAGCCGTTTATGGTCAATTTCAAGGAAAGCCCGGTTGCCATTTCTCACAATGGCAATTTTATCAACTCCAGACAAGTTAGAAATGAGTTGGTAGACAAGGGGGCTATTTTTCAAACCTCATCAGATACCGAAGTCGTGCTCCACCTCATGGCACGTTCAAAGGCCACGGATATTGTCGACAAAATGCAGGAGGCATTTGCGAAAATAAGGGGAGCTTATTCCATCGTTCTGGCTACGAATGATAAAGTCATCGGTTTGCGCGATCCGCGCGGTTGGCGGCCGCTTTGTTTGGGTAAGAAAGGAAAGACTCGCATCATCGCCTCGGAATCATGCGCACTTGATTTAATTGGCGCTCAATATGTTCGGGAAATTGATCCAGGTGAAATCGTGGTTTTAGATAAAGACGGCGTTAGTTCATATTGGCTCGAAGAAAAGGCGGACCGAAAAGCATGCATATTTGAGTACGTCTATTTTTCCCGTCCGGACAGCAGGATTTTTGATGAAAATGTAGATAAGGCGCGACGTAAGTTAGGCAAGAATCTGGCCATTGAGCATCCTGTCGATGCCGATATCGTTATCTCCGTTCCGGATTCTTCGAATACGGCTGCTCTGGGCTATGCCGACCGTTCGGGAATCAAATTCGAGATCGGCCTGATTCGGAATCACTATGTCGGCCGGACGTTTATTCACCCGGAGCAATCGGTCAGAGATTTCAAGGTTCGGGTAAAGTTTAATCCGGTTGAAGGTGTTTTGAAAGGCAGGAGAGTTGTTTTGGTCGATGATTCAATTGTTCGCGGCACAACCCTGAAGCAATTGGCAAAAATGCTAAGAAAAGCAGGAGCAAAAGAAGTTCATGTTCGGGTTTCATCGCCGCCGATTATCGCTCCCTGCTACTACGGAATGGATTTCCCGACCAAACAAGAGCTGGTCGCATCGGATAAAACCATTGAACAAATTCGGGAATTCTTGGGCGTGGACAGCCTCGGATACCTTTCACTTGATGGAATGGTTGGCGCGGTGTCAAACGGAAAAAGCGGCTTCTGTACAGCCTGCTTTACCGGGGACTATCCCTTGAAACCGGAAGACGGCATGACCAAACTGCAGCTTGAAGATGTAAATAATTCGAATTAAGAAAAGAACCCATGAAGCAACTATTTAAACCACTCGACTATTTCTTTGTTTTAAGACCGACGCTTTTTTACCCGGTTTGGACAGTCTTTTTAGCCGGCTTTTTTGTTCAGAATAAGTACGGTGTGGCTGCAAACAATTCGGCAGCGAGTCACCACTTTTTGGGAACCAACGGGATTGCATTTATTTGGGTCGGCCTTTTTCTGACAATGCTCATGGGAGCCGTGTTTATCTTAAATCAGATTATGGATCGGAAAACGGATAACAAAAACCAAAAACTTTTTTTAATCGCTCACGGTTATCTAACTCCCAAATCCGCCTTCATCGAATCCGCAGCGCTGATTGCAATTGCAGTAATCTTCGCCTTTATTTTTTCGATCAAAATGGGGTTTCTCTTTCTTGGTATTTTGATCCTGACGGGTTGGCTTTATAGTTTTGAACCTTTTAAGTTGAAGGATCGACCTCTTTTGGGTTTAGTAGCCAACGGACTTGGAGCCTTGTTAATTTTTTTTGGTGGTTGGATGATAAGAGGCGTTCTTACTCAGGAATCGATCATTTATTCGATTCCATATGTTTGCTCCGTGGCAGCTGTGTATTTATTGACGACTTTGCCCGACGTCGAAGGCGATGCTTCTACTCAGAAGCAAACTTTCGGTGTCAAATTTGGGTTTAAAACGACGGTATACTTTGCTCTGTTTTTTGAGGTTGTGGCGTTAGTCCTATCCTTTTTTTCAAAGGACGAGCTTATGTTTTATCCTGCTCTTTTTTCATTGCCCTTTTTCATCTGGGCAAGCATCACACTGAAGATGATCGAAGTCCAGCGGGCCGTTAAGTATTCGATACTACTTTTGACTTTTACCATCTGCGTTAAATGGATCACCATCTATTCGAATGCTGCTTTTTCTTTCAAATACGCATATTTTTTTCTCCTGATGGGTGTTTATTTTCTGTCAAAGATTTATTATAAAGTTAGATTTGGCTTAACCTATCCCAGTCTTTCCGTTTAGCTGAACCATGATTGAAGTTATAAATGACAAATGCGATTTTTGCGGCGTCTGTGTGGCTGTCTGCCCGGTTGATTCAATTGATTTATTTGAAGCAAGAATTGAAATTAAACAAAACTGCATCGATTGCATGCTTTGTGTCTGGATTTGTCCGGTTGAAACTTTAGCACCAATTGAAAAGCTTCAGGAGGTGGAATGCGAGACAGCTATGATTGTATAGTGGTAGGCGGCGGCCCCGGAGGGGCGTGGGCTGCCAAGCATGCTGCCGAAAACGGTGTAAGTGTTCTTCTACTTGAAAAAGATCGTGAAGTGGGGATACCTGTCCGTTGCGCTGAGGCGGTTGGTGAAAAGGGATTGAAGACGGTTGTAGAACCGCAGCCAAGATGGATTTCGAATATCATCGAAGGGTTTGTTATCGTTTCTCCGGATGGCCGGGAAGTTGCCATAGACACTGGCAAAGAACGTGGTTATATGTTGGATCGAAAGATTTTCGATTATGATCTGGTCCAAATGGCCACGATGAACGGCGTTGAGGTCATGACCAAGGCCTATGTTTATGATTTAATTAAACCAAACGGCACAGTAGAAGGGGTGCGAGTTCAGCATATGGGAGAACACCATGACATTCGCGCTAGGATAGTCATTGGTGCGGACGGGGTCGAATCTCGTGTCGGTCGCTGGGCTGGATTAAGAACAAACATAAAAATGAAGGATATGGAGAGTTGTCTGCAAATGACCCTTTCCAACATTAAAGTTGATCCGAAGTATATTTACTTTTATTTAGGAAGAGACGTTGCGCCTGGCGGCTACCTCTGGATTTTCCCGAAGAATGAACGAGTTGCCAATGTTGGTTTAGGAATTTCCGGTGAATATGCACGCTACAAATCGGCTAAAGAATATTTGAAGGAATTTATCGGTCGACATTTTCCCAACGCCGCGGTGCTTTACACGGTTGTTGGAGGCGTTCCCTGTGCCACCACCTTGAAAAAAATCGTGGCAGACGGCCTCATGCTTGTCGGAGACGCAGCCCATCAAGTTAATCCAATTTCGGGGGGTGGAATTACCACCGCAATGATTGCAGGAAAAATCGCCGGAGGCGTCGCAGCTAAGGCGATTGCAGAGGATGATGTTAGTGAGAATCGATTGTCCCAATATGCCCGCGATTGGCACAAGGCCGAGGGGAAAAATCACGAACGCACTTACAAAATAAAACAAGCCGTTTACAAATTGACCGACGAGGATTTGAACAAAACCGCGGATACCATCTTAAGTGTCCCATTAGAGAAACGCACATTGGCGAATATTTTCAGAACCGCATTATTCCGCCACCCATCATTAATCTTAGATGTGGTTAAAGTATTTATGACAAAGTGAAAACAGTAGGAATAAATTGAACTTTCGTGAGATATTTTATATTTCCAATCTATTAAGCCTCTCGAGAGTCGTGTTAATTCTGCCGATCTATTATTTTTTGAAAATGGATACGATGACGGGAAGCTACTGGGCGGTTTTTCTCATGCTTCTCGTGGCTCTCACAGATACCCTTGACGGAAGATTAGCACGAAAATTAAATCAACAGTCTGATTTTGGACGAGTCGTTGATCCGGTCGCCGACAAAGTTGCAATTGCAGTCGTTGCTTTGATGTTGATTAGCCTGCGTGATTTACCTATTTGGTTCCTGGCTTTGGTTCTAACCCGGGACGTCGCGATTTTGGTACTGGGATTATTTGTCATTTCGAAAAAGAAAATCGTTATTGAATCGCAAACGATTGGAAAAGTGACGGCATTCATGCTCGGCACTTTGATGATAGTTTATACACTTGACATTCCTATTCTTAAAGAAATATTGCTTTGGACCAACATAACTTTAATTCCTGCCTCTTCGATAGTTTATTTCGGCAAGTTTAAAAGCCTGGTTGGTGCCGCGAAACAAAATTAAAAAAAATGGCATCAATTCTCGAAAAATTCAAAAAAGGCTTAGCAAAAACCCGAGAGGGGTTGTTCGGCGAGATCACCAAGTTGGTGAAAAATAAATACACCGTCGATGATGAACTCTTAGAGCAAATTGAAGAAGTGCTGATTGGCGCCGATCTGGGCGTCGAGACTTCATTAAGTGTAATTGAGCAGCTGCAAAATCATGTAAATAGAGAAGGATTTAATGAACCTGAAGAACTGACGGCTTTTCTCAAGAGTGAATTGATTAAACATTTGACTGGTAGCCCCGGTGAGGAGAATGGTACAGCAGCAACTGACTTTTTTAACCCAACGATAAAGCCATTTGTTGTCATGGTCGTTGGTGTGAATGGAACCGGCAAGACCACCACGATCGGCAAACTGGCCAAAATATTTCATGATAACGGCCAAAAAGTATTGTTAGCGGCTGCGGATACCTTTCGGGCTGCCGCTTCTGAGCAGTTGGAAATTTGGGCGAAACGTGCAGGTGTGGATGTTGTGCGCACTCAGGCCGGCGGCGATCCGGCTGCAGTTGCTTTCGATGCTCTGAAAGCTGCAATCGCCCGCGAGGTAGATGTTCTGATCGTTGATACTGCCGGCCGTCTTCATACCAAAGTCAATTTGATGGAAGAGTTGAAAAAAATCAATCGCGTTTTGGGAAAAGCCATGGAGACAGCGCCGCATGAAGTTCTGCTGACTTTGGATGCTTCGACCGGCCAAAACGCCTTGCTTCAAGCAAAAGAGTTTAAAGAAACGGTTCCGCTAACTGGGTTGGTTGTTACAAAACTGGACGGCACTGCCAAAGGAGGCATGGTTCTGACCGTGCAAAGTCAACTCGATCTTCCAGTGCGGTTTGTCGGGCTTGGCGAATCGATGGACGACTTGAAGCCATTTGACTCCAAAACTTTTGTCGAGGCCTTATTTCAATGAAAATAAATTTGACAACTTTGGGCTGCCCCAAAAATATTGTAGATTCCGAGATTTTGCTCGGCGGCTTAAAAGGTGAGGATATTGAAATTGTCGAGGACCCGTTAGAGGCTGAGACCATCATCCTGAATACCTGCGGATTTATTCAAGGCGCCAAAGAAGAATCTATTGATGCCATTTTGCAAGCCGTTGAATTAAAGAAAAGAGGCGATTGCAAAAGGGTCTTTGTTACAGGCTGCCTTTCACAGCGTTATCAAGCCGAGCTGATCAAAGACATTCCTGAAGTGGACGGCTACTACGGCAATCGAGATATGGTCGAAGTTTTAAGAAAGCTGCTGAATCGGCTTGATCTCAAACGCGATCTCCTCGGCGAACGCGCTTTAACGACTCCGACACACTACGCTTATTTAAAAATATCCGAAGGGTGTGAAAATCCCTGCACTTTTTGTTCGATTCCCGGAATTCGCGGTAAGTTTAAAAGTCGTTCTATCGAATCACTTGTTGACGAAGCCCAAATGCTTGCTGCCAAAGGCGTTCAGGAGCTTATTCTCATCGCGCAGGACACGACGATTTACGGAATGGATTTGTATGGCGAAAAAAAATTGGTCCCACTACTTGACCGATTATCACAAAATAAAAAATTTAAATGGATCCGGCTGCTTTATACTTACCCGGCTCATTTTTCCGAAGATCTCATTGAAATAATCGTCGATAGAAAGCAGGTTTTTAAATATATTGATATGCCGATTCAACATGCCTCGGATAGAATCTTGAAGAGAATGGCCCGCAAAGTGACCCGAAAAGACATTGAACGAATTATCGCTCTTTTGAGAAAAGGAAATCCGGATATTGCTCTTCGTACTTCGCTCATTGTTGGATTCCCGGGTGAAACTAAGGAAGAGCACCGAGAAATGGCAGATTTCATGGAAGATATCCGGTTTGAAAGATTGGGATTGTTTACTTATTCCAGAGAAGAGGACACGCCCGCCTATAATTTGCCCGATCAGCTTCCTGATCATATTAAACGCGAGCGATGGGCTGAACTGAATGATATCCAGACTGAGCTCTCTTTTGAATTGAATCGGAGCTGTGTTGGCACCGTAAAAGACGTTCTCATTGATGAATTCGATAATGAACGAAATGCTTATATTGGTAGAACCGCTTCGGATTGTCCTGAAATTGATAACTCAGTAATTATCGAAGAAACAAAAGAACTCGAAATAGGTAAGTTTTATCGGGTCAAGTTCACTGATTTTTCCGATTATGATTTGAAAGGCGAATGTGTTCCATGATGACTTAAAAAAACTTTGGATTGAGTGATTAATTAATCCTTTGACTGGAGCAGTAATAATGAGCGTTATCCAATCAAGAAAGCATGGAATCCATATAGCGATTTTTTTGGTGCTAAGTTTTTTAAGCAACCCGAGCTTGTCTTTACAAGAGCTCGCTTCAGTTGACGACGCCCCGCTTTTTGACGTAGAATTTTTTAACAAAGCTTCCACAGATTTGCATCTAAGCCATTTAGATTTGTATATAAAGGTTTTTTATAATGAATTGCAGTTTGTTAAATCGGGTGATAAATTCAAGGCTCAATTTGAAATTTCAGTTTCGGTCTTTGATACAACCAGTAAATTTGTGGATAGCGACAAGATTAAACAGGAATTAGTTGTGGATTCTTTCCAAAATACTAAATCTCCCAACGAATTCAGTTTACGCACAGTCAGTTTCGATTTGCCACCTAAAGATTATGAAATCACGGTTGATCTTCAAGACATGGAAACCCAAAAAATAGGCAGGCATAAGCGTTCGGTTTCTTTAAGGAGCTATGCTACCAAAGGTATTCTAACGAGTGATATTTTGTTTTTGGATTTCTATTCCAGGGATAAACAAGGGAAAGTTACGTTTGAACCAAGAGTTTCAGGGACCAAAGATAGAGCTTCTAAATTACTGTATATTTATATAGAATTATACAATGTTCCTGAAAATGATAGCGTACTTGTTGAATATAATGTTTCAGGGCGGGACAATCAGATTTTTCAATCCGATAAATATTGGATAAGAGGTCGAGGTCGAATCACCCAAAATATTTTTAAGATATCGAGTGAGAATTTGCCGCATGGACGGTACACGACTAAGGTTGATTTTACTGCCGGTGCTGTGTCTGCAACAGTTGAAAGTGCGTTTAATATGTATATTGACGGCGTGCCTCTGTCATTTACAACCCTTGATGAGGCCATTGAAGTTCTCAAGTACATAGCTTCCGAAGAAGAGTTCAAAGAATTAAAAAACATCCCGCAGGAGAAAAAGCATGAAGCTTTTATTAAATTCTGGAAGAAAAATGATCCCTCCCCCGAAACATTAGAGAATGAATTACGCAAAGAATATTACAACCGGGTTCAGTATGCAAACGAGCATTTCTACCGTGCTAAAAAAGCCGGGTGGAAAACAGATATGGGGTGGGTTTATGTTGTGTTAGGTGCTCCTGATTCGATTGACAGAAATCCCTTCAATCAAACGGGGGCATTTAGGCCCGGTAAGACAGTTAAAGCCTCTGAATTGTGGTCCTATTACCAATACAATAGGCAGTTTCTGTTTTTAGACGAACTTGGGTTTGGCGACTACCGTCTCAATAACCCCAATACATTATACGAAATAATTAATTAATTTGGTCTTGAATGTGTTATGAAAATACAAAAATTCAAGAATAAAACTGTCTCCGCATTGTTACTAGTGGTAAGTTTGACGACTGTTCTTTCAATTAATCTCTTCGCCCAGGATGCAAATCGAAGCAGCTTTGAGCTCCACCCGTCAGAGCAACCCGAGGATGTACCCTATTTCGGGGTCGACTTTGTTAACGTGGCTGCTGAGGAACAGAAATTAAGCCGCTTGATTTTTAAACTAAGTTTTGCCAACGACGAACTGCAATTCATTAGAGCAAAAAAGAAAACATTTCGAGCAGATTATGAAGCCTCTGTTATTATTTTAGATACCAGCAAAACCGAAATTGATAGAATCAAAAAGACCGGCTTTATAATTGCCCAAAATTTTGACGAAACCAAATCATCGCACATAAAAAATTCAACCGAGTTAAGAATTGCTTTAGAGCCGGACGTTTACAATTTTCGAATTGAACTTAAGGACAAAGAGACTCAGAGGTCCGGGATTCGCGAGGGAGCCGTAACCTTGCGTGATTTCAGCAAAAACGAATTAATGATTAGCGATGTTTTTGCAGTGGACTCAATTTCAGCTACTACCGACGAATCTGCTGGTGATGAAAGCAGAATGCCTCAAACTGATTTGTACGCTTATTTCGAAGTTTACAACGTGCCGGAATCAGACAGTATTGATATTGTTTACCACCTCCTTGCGGCAGGAGACAAAGTTGTTCAACAGGGCGAACAGCGGGTAAAAAGTGACGGCAGGGTTACGCGTCACTATATTCGATTGGAGAAATTTGCCCTCGTTAGCACAGAGCACCGCATCAAGCTAGTTATAAAATGTAAAGATAAATCTTTGGAGGTCGAGCAGGAGCTTGACCTTTCCGACTCAGATGCCGGTCCGATTTACGCGAACCTTGATGAAGCGATTGAGCAGCTTGTCTACGTCGCGAAAGACGACGAGTTGAAGAAAATGAAATCTTTGGAAGGAGAGCAAAAAGGCGAGGCTTTTGAGGAATTCTGGAAAAGCCGCGATCCCGACCCTGAAACGTCCATGAACGAATACCGGGAAGAGTATTATTATAGAATCAAATTTGCCAATAAAAGATTTGTCGCTGAAAGTAATAAACAAGGATGGAAGACCGAAATGGGTATGGTTTATATAAAGCTCGGACCACCTGATTACGTTGCAACTTCTTATAACCAATATAGAACGCGCTACCAGGATATGAGTTTTAGGCCCAAAGCAGCGATAGTCTGGACATATTACGCTCTTCGCAGAGAGGTTATCTTCCGATATCAAATCAGCGAGTACCGCATCGCAAATTATCCTGAAATATTTGATATTCTAAACGGCGAAATGCTTTTTTAAGTCTAAATCAGGACGGATTTTACCCTAATTTTGATTCTAAAGCCTCCAAAGTTAGAGAAAGGCCAAACTGTTGGGATTGTCAGTCCTGCAAGCCCAATGAAACCCGATCGTCTCTCCCGTGGCATCAAATACATTGAAAAATGCGGCTACAAAGTAAAGTTAGGTTCCCACGTTCGGGATGTTTACGGTTATTTGGCTGGCAGCGATAAAGATCGTGCCGGTGAAATTGACAAGATGTTTATCGACAAGGAAGTTCATGCAGTTTTTTGTACACGGGGAGGATATGGAACCCCCCGGCTTCTTGAGTTAATTAATTTTGAAACTTTAAAAAGTCACCCTAAGATTTTTGTTGGATTTAGTGATATTACCGCGCTCCAACTCGCCATTTTTCAAGCGACTCAACTGGTTACTTTTTCGGGTCCCATGCCAGCCGTGGAAATGGGCCGGGGAATTGACGCTTTCACGGAGCAGCATTTCTGGAACATGATTGCCTCATCCGGACCTATTCAGGCACTATCCGGGCTTCGCTGCATAAAACCCGGAGTTACCAGCGGAAGGCTGCTTGGCGGCAACCTTTCTATGATTTGTTCTTTGATTGGCACGCCATATTTGCCCGATTTTCAGGATACCATTTTGTTTTTGGAAGATGTGGGCGAAGAGCTCTACCGGATAGATCGAAAATTGATGCAGTTAAAACTGGCTGGTATTTTACAAAAAGTTCGAGGTATTTTAATCGGCCAATTTACAATTTGTGAGCCCAAGTCCGTCAATCCAAGTTTATCGCTTGAGCAAATTTTACATGATATTTTTTTCGATTTAAATATTCCGATTGCCGAGGGACTCAAGTATGGACACATTGATGTAAAATACACGCTCCCATTAGGTGCCGAGGTTTATTTAGATGCTAAAGAAGGTTATTTGCAGATAAACGACTCACCGGTTACTTAAACTGAAAGCCAAAGTAAACAACCCTTGCAGAGAAAGTTAAATTGAAACTATTGAGAGTTGCAGTCTTAGCGTCCGGTACGGGCACAAATTTAGCCTCCATTTTGGCAGCAACACAAAATGGCACACTTTCTGCAAGAGTAGTCCTGGTTGTCAGTAATAAAGTGGAGGCGGGGGCTTTAGAGATCGCCAGGAACTCAAACGTGCCGGCGTTACATTTATCCCGGGAGCAATTTGAATCACCGGAAGATCTGGATCAGGCCTTTTTATGCGCTTTCAAGGAACAAAATGTTGAACTGATTGCTCTCGCAGGATATTTAAAAAAAATCAGCTCGAGTATAATCCGGGAATACAAACACCGGATGTTAAATATTCATCCGGCGCTGCTTCCTTCTTTTGGCGGCAAAGGGATGTATGGCATTAAAATCCATCAGGCTGTTTTAGATTATGGTTGCAAAGTTTCAGGAGTTACCGTACATTTAGTTGACGAGGATTACGACTCTGGTATACCAATTCTGCAAAGATGCGTGCCAGTAGAACAAGATGATAGGCCGAAAACATTGGCCGCCCGAGTTTTAGAGCAAGAACATAAGATTTATGTTGAAGCGCTCCAGCTTTTCGCGGAGAATAAAATTGAAATTCGTGGGAGACAGGTCGTTATCAATTAAAATTTTAGGACACAGAGTACACAAAGAGTCACGAAGTTCATAAAGAAACCAAACTCTTAGAAAAAGATATTATTGTAAGAGTTGGAAATATCTCAGGGTTCTTTCTTTATAATTTTTTGAGCGATTTTATGTACGGGAAATCTTAAGAAAGAGGAGGAAGCAAGATATGCCCAAAATTAGACGGGCATTAATTAGTGTTTTTGACAAAACAGGGATAGTTGAGTTAGCAAAAGTCTTAAAAGAAGACAGCGTTGAAATTATCTCTACCGGCGGCACGGCCAAACATCTCAATGAAAATGGTATTGAAACTCGCTCGATTGCCGACATTACCGGTTTCCCGGAAATTTTGGGGGGTCGGGTCAAAACGCTGCATCCCAAAATTTTCGGAGGACTTTTGTCTCTGCGCGGAAACACCTCCCAAATGGAAGAAGTCAATCAGCACGGCATTGACTTAATTGATTTGGTCGCGGTGAATCTTTATCCTTTCGAGCAAACCATTTCAAAAGAGAATGTCTCCATAATAGAAGCCCTGGAAAACATCGATATTGGGGGTCCGACCCTGATTCGAGCTGCTGCAAAAAATTATCTCGATGTGACCGTTGTGACTTCACCAGACCAATATGAAGCGGTAGCAAACGAGATCAAACAGAACCAGGGTGAGACCTCTGTTGAGCTGCGGAAAACTCTCGCCGCTGCAGCATTCGCGTTGACTTTTCAATACGATTCATGTATTAATAGTTATCTTGCCTTTGAGACCAACTCTGAGTCAGGTTTCTCGGAACAAATCGAATTTCAATTAGAAAAAGTTCAAAGTTTACGCTATGGTGAGAATCCACATCAGCGTGCCGCTTTTTATAGAAGAAGCGGTGAAGCGCGAGTAGGACTTGTAAATGCAAAACAACTGCACGGCAAAGAGTTGTCGTTTAACAATTTGATCGATTTGGACGCGGCCTTCGGAATCGTGCAAGAATTTTCCGAACCCTGTGTCGTCGTGATCAAACACACAAATCCCTGTGGGGTTGCGAGCGCGGAATCGCTTTTGAAATCGTATCTCAATGCTAAAGCGACTGACCCGGTTTCATCCTTTGGGGGAGTCGTCGGTTTGAACCGCCCGGTAGACAATGAAACGGCCCAGGCGATTTTAGAAGTTTTTACCGAAGCGATCATTGCCCCCGGTTACGAGCCGAATGCCCTGGAAACTTTAAGTACGAAAAAGAATTTAAGACTTCTCGAAGCCAAAGATATTCTGAATCCAGTGTCGAAAGAGTACGATATTAAACAAGTTCAAGGTGGATTACTTTTACAGGATCAAGATTTTTTTAATATTAACGATATTAATTTTAACGTGGTTACCAAGCGCCAACCGACAGAAGACGAATGGACGGCCCTGAAATTTGGATGGCGTGTCTGTAAATGGGTGAAGTCCAACGCCATTGTTTATGGGACTAAAGATAGAACAATCGGAATTGGTGCCGGGCAAATGTCGCGGATTGATTCTTCAAAAATTGCAGTGGAGAAAGCCAAACGAATGGGCTTAAGCGTTGCAGGGACCTCTATGGCTTCGGATGCCTTTTTTCCGTTTAGAGACGGAATAGACGAAGCCGCGAAAGCAGGTGCCCGATCTGTCATCCAGCCCGGAGGCTCAATTCGTGACGAAGAAGTCATTCAAGCCGCTGACGAACACGATATGGCTATGGTTTTTACCGGCGTTCGTCATTTTCGGCATTGAGATTTAAATGTGAGCATGATTTTTTTTAGAACAACATAATACCACAATTTAGCTTTTTATTCAGGGACTTTTTAAAAAGGAAATATTAGCACATGGACGCAGGTAAAGAATCGTTCTGGAGTAAATTTTTTGTCAATGACATCGCCATTGACCTTGGTACGGCCAACACTTTAGTTTATGTGAAAGGGCGCGGTATTTTGATCAATGAGCCCTCAGTTGTCGCTATCCGCAAAGACGATCAGGAAATTCTTGCATACGGTAGCGAGGCAAAGACCATGATGGGGCGAACTCCCGAAGATTTGGTCACTGTTAGACCTCTCAAAGACGGCGTGATTGCTGATTTTGATCTCGCAGAAAAAATGATCCGTCATTTCATTAAGAAAGTGCAAACCAACCGTTTTTTGAGGCCAAGGATTGCAGTTTGTATTCCTTCAGGGATTACCGAAGTTGAAAGACGGGCGGTTCGAGACTCCGCTGAACACGCCGGCGGCCGAGAAATCTATCTTATTCAGGAACCGATGGCAGCCGCTCTCGGAGTTAATCTGCCCATTGAAGAACCAGTCGGAAGTATGATTGTTGATATCGGTGGCGGAACAACGGAGATCGCAGTTATCTCTTTGTCGGGGATTGTCACGGACATTTCAATCCGAATTGGCGGTGACGAAATGAATGAGGCGATCATTCAGTATTTCAAGAAAGAATACAACTTGCTGATTGGGGAGAACACCGCCGAAGCCATAAAGATATCAATGGGGTCGGCGGCACCATACAAAACTGATGACGTCAAGAGAATTAAGGGCCGCGATCTGGTTGATGGGATTCCCAAAACAGTTAAAGTGTACGCTAAGGAAATTCAGGGCGCATTATCGGAATCCGTTGGCTATATTGTTGATGCCATCAAGCTTTGTTTAGAGCGAACTCCTCCGGAACTTGCCTCCGATATTCTGGATCGCGGGATTGTATTGACCGGCGGCGGTGCTTTATTAACGGGTCTCGATGAACGGCTGCGAATAGACACTGAACTGCCGATCATAATTGCTGACGATCCATTGACCTGCGTTGTTATGGGAACCGGTAAAATTTTTGACAATCTTAACGAGTATCAAAAACTACTAAGTACCACAAAAAAATATTGAGATGCGCCGTTTCAATGAGTTGTTTGTTGCTCGAAGAGATTATCTTACTCTCATCACTGCAGTCCTTGTCTCGCTTATTTTAATGTTTTCCAACGAGGGACGCCAAACCGAAGCCATTCGAGCGTGGACCCTTGGAAGCTTTGGAGTAATATTAAAAAAGGTTTCCGTTTTGAAAGAATTAAAGAATATCTATGCGGAGAACCAGTGGCTCAGACGCCGGAGTGCGGAGCTTATGCTCGAAAACAGCAGTTTGAAAGAAGCACAATTGGAAAATCAACGGCTGCGTCAATTGATGAACTTCAAATCAGAAAGCCAGCTGGATTTGGTTGCGGCTAAAGTTATTGGCAAAAGAGAGAGCGGGTTCGTCAACTCCGCTATCCTGGATGCCGGTGGCGGGGAACAAATTGAAAGAAATATGGCAGCGGTTACGGCTCAAGGCCTTGTCGGAAAAATTCTGCAGGTGAGTAAAAACCATTCAATCCTTGAGCTGCTGCTTGACCGGAATTTCAGGGTTAGCGCTATGGTGCAGCGAAGTCGCGTAAGCGGCATTGTTAAATGGATTGAAGGTGAAAACGTTGTTTTGGCGGAAGTCACCAAGCGCTCAGATGTGAAAGTAGATGATTTGGTTATTACTTCAGGTTTAAGTTTCATCTTCCCTGGTGGTCTTGCAGTTGGGAAAGTGATCGATATTGAGGAAGAAAAAAAAGGCATGTTTATGGCAATTACAATAAAACCGGCAGTTGACTTTACAAGGCTGGAAGAAGTTTTCGTAATTAGAAATCGAGAATTCCCCATCCAAACTCAATAAATGGCCGTCATTTTCTATATCGCTTTTTTTATCCTTTGCATTATCTTACAATTGACGGTCATCCCGTTATTTTCCATTAAAGGTATATCCCCTAATTTAATTCTTATCCTGGTAATTTCGGTTTCAATTCAAAGGGGAAAATTTTGGGGAGTGATCGCCGGGTTTTCGGCTGGTCTGGTTTTTGATGCATTTGGTACCGCATTTGTAGGTCTTTCTTCTTTTGTGAATTCAATCTCCGCTTTTGTTGCCGGATTTTTGCTTGGTGAACAATTAGAACAACGTTTTGGCGTCATTGTAGGTCTGATATTAGTCTCTTTGTTCATTCACGACTTTCTACAGGTTACAATTCTTTCTATCGGGACTTCAATTGGCTTTTGGGCCACTCTATTTAAATACGTCGTGCCACAGTCATTTTACACCCTGATTTTTATGGTTATTATTCATATGGTCCTGCCCAGGGGATTGTGGGCACCAGCAAGAAAATATTAAGGATTTTTTTATGTATCAAGATTTATCCAACCTGAAAAAGTTTTACATGCTCTTTACGCTGGTACTGTTTGCTATTTTAATTGTGCGAACCGGGCAGCTGCAGCTTTATCAGTGGGATAAGTATTTTCGGGAATCGGAGAAAAATAGAATTCGGGATATCATCCTTGAACCTCTGCGCGGCCTTATTTTCGATCGGGATGGAGAAGTACTGGTTGACAACCGCCCGAACTATTCAGTTTCAGTTGTACCATATGAATTTCTTAAAGCTGACAGCGCCATCATCTTACTTTCCGAAATTCTTAACCTGGATCCGGATGATTTAAAGAAGAAAATTAATAAAAACAAGCGTGGCAACTTTTCGCCAGTAAAAATAAATCGCCAAATCGATTTTAGAGTTTTGAGTGCAATTGAGGAGCGCCGCCTGGATTTGCCAGGCGTTTTTTACAATACTGAATCGAAAAGATATTACCCCGGTGGAGTTAAGGCGTCTCATTTATTTGGCTATCTCGGCGAAATAACCTCGGGGGAATTAAAAAAATTTAAAGATACCAATTACAGGATAGGCGATTCCATTGGAAAAACTGGCATTGAGTTGCAAGATGAAGAATATTTGCGAGGCACACCGGGGGTTAAATATATTGAAGTTGATGTTTTGGGCCGTGAGGTAAGAAACTTAACTGGTTTGGGAGGTGTGTCTCCGAATCCGGGCCGGAATTTATTCTTGACGATCCATACGGAGATACAGAAATATTTGGAAGAGGTCATGGCGGACAGAAAAGGCGCCGCGGTGGTATTAGACCCAAGAAACGGCGAGGTCCTGGCTTTGATGAGTAAGCCCGATTATGATCCGGAAATATTTTCCAATCCCCTAACCCCTGAAACCTGGAATCTGTTGGTCAATCATGAGAATAAGCCTCTCTATAACCGTGCGTCGCAGAGTTTGTTCCCACCTGGTTCGACCTACAAATTGGTCTTGGGTGCGGCCGGCTTGGAAACCGGCGACATCACCTTAGAAGAAAATATTTTATGCACCGGCGCGCATCGGCTTGGCAATCGATTGTTTCATTGTTGGAAGAAAACCGGCCACGGAGAAGTTAATTTCCTGGCCGCAGTTGAGCAATCCTGCAATGTCTACTTTTGGGAAAAAAGCCGGGATATCGGCCTGAAAAAGTGGTCTGAATTTTCACGAAACTTTCAATTCGGTAAACTTACTAAAATCGATTTACCTAATGAAAGCCCGGGGTTGGTGCCAACCAAAGAATACTTTGATCGGAAATATGGCGAAAAAAAGTGGACGCGAGGTTTGGTTTTAAACCTTGTGGTTGGGCAGGGGGATTTATTAACCACACCCCTGCAAATGGCGCAATTTGCGATGATTTTGGCAAATGAAGGCGTATTATGTCGGCCTCATCTTGTAAGAAAAATTGAAGACCCTTTAACAGGAGAAGTCGTTTTTACTAAAGTAGATTCGATACAAATTCAAGGTACCTCTAAAAAGACTTACCGAACGATAAAGCAGGGCATGAATTTGGTGGTGAACGGCGTGAAAGGTACAGCTAAATCAGCGCGGATTCGGGGCGTGACTGTTTGTGGCAAAACGGGTACGGCTCAGAATCCCCATGGTAATTCCCACGCATGGTTTATTGGATTTGCCCCGATGGATAAACCGGAAATTGCTTTGTGCATTATGGTTGAAAACGGCGGCTCGGGCGGAGCGGTTGCTGCGCCGATTGCCGGCGGCGTTTTATCGATTTATTTTAATGATCAAAAATTTGCAAAAATCCCATAAAAGGTTGACGAGTGCGTTGCCCTGCAGCTGCAAGTTGTATTTCATGTTGGATAAGTTTAAGGTTCTCAGAATTTTAGACCTAGTATAAATCCGTTTGTATTAAGAGAATATCGATGCTTTCTGAACACAAATCAATTCGACATTTAGATTTTAAACTCCTTGCTACAGTTGTGGTACTCATGCTCTTCGGGTTGGTGGCGATTTACAGCGCGACCTTTGTCGATTCTGAATCAGACCTACTCAATTTTAAGAAGCAGATTATATGGGGCATCCTCGGGTTGCTGGTTTTGGCAGGTACAATTTTTATTCCGATTCGAGTCCTTAACAAATATGCCTATACGGTTTACGGCATATCTGTTTTTCTTTTATTTGCAGTTTTAATGATTGGCACTGGGGCAGGGACAGACAGATGGTTTGCTTTGGGACCAATCAGAATTCAACCTTCGGAACTCGCTAAAGTTGGGACGCTCCTGGTGTTAGCGAAATACTTGTCTAAGGAAAATCGCGACCTGAATAACTTTCGTGAGCTCGCTATCGCTTTCTCCTTGGTTTTTTTACCGCTTTTACTTGTAATGAAACAGCCTGATTTAGGATCCGCTCTGGTTTTCTTAGCATTGATTCTGCCGATGCTGCATTGGGCTGGACTCTCATCCATGGTTCTGTTTGTGTTGATTGCTCCTCTAATTAGCCTGGTTTGTGCCTTCAACTACTATACGTTTCTCATCGCAATGCTGATTATTAGCGCCGTGTTGTTTCTTTCTCAAAGAGGCTTGACTTTCTTTTTGGTCAACTTTGTTTTGAATATCGGTGTTGGAGTCGTAACCCCAATCATGTGGAATCTCATGAAAGAGTATCAACAAAAAAGAATTCTTACTTTTTTGGGATTGGTGACCGACCCGCATGGTCTGGGATACCAGGTGATTCAATCTAAAGTTTCGATTGGCTCTGGTGGCTTTTGGGGTAAGGGTTTTTTACAGGGCACACAAACTCAGCTTCGCTTTCTGCCGGAGCAACACACAGATTTCATTTTTTGTGTAATCGGCGAGGAATTCGGATTTTTAGGAATCTTCGCTATCTTCGCATTATTTTTTTATTTAATTTTTAAAGGGCTTACGATTGCATCTGAAGTAAAAAGCAAGTTTTCGAGCATTCTGGTTTTCGGGGGGGTCATTATCTTTTTATTTCAAATCGTTGTCAATATTGGCATGACAATTGGAATCATGCCCGTTACCGGACTACCCCTGCCATTCCTCAGCTACGGCGGTTCTGCGCTAATTTCAAACCTGGTTATAGTGGGCCTGTTGTTGAATGCGTCACGCAAACGATTTGAATACTTCTAAAACATGATTGTTGAGAGATTTACTGAATTTTATGTATCTTATAGCTAGTGCAGGTACTAATCAGTATTTTTGCCCGAGCTATTACGTTAGTACAAGAGCAAATTGTTAGTCACGTTTGGAAACAATGAGTTAACAAATTTTGTCTTGACTTTTAAGCGATAGTTTGATAAATTTAATTGTATTTTATTTAAAGAGGTAATGATGACAGTGAAACAGACGCTTTATGTCGCAACTGTTCTACTTTGCTTGACAGCTATGACGGTTACAGCAATAAGTGGAGAGCGCTTTTTGGGTATTGGTTTGACCACTGGTCTGGGCCGTTTAGAGGGTGATATCAGCGGATCGAAGCTTAGTCCTTTTTTTATGGGCCATTTACGATTTTTACCTGTTCCGTACTTCGCACTTAACGGCGAGTTAGGTTTTGCGTCATTAACTACCAGCAACTCTTCGTTCAAAACTCAAATTATCCCATTCGAGCTTAGCGCCATTTTTAACTTTTTGCCGCACAGCAAAGTTAATCCGTATATCTTTGCCGGTGGTGGTGGCGTTTTTTGGAAAGCAAAGGGTATCGATCCATTAACAGGTCAGAAGGGGACTCTTGAAAGTAATACGGACTCATTTTTGAAAACCGGCGGTGGACTCGAGTTTTTTGTTTCCCGAAGCGTTGCTATTAATCTCGGAGCTACCTTCAGATTGTCGCTGACGGATAACTTGGATCAGTTAAATCAAGGTGACGAAAATGATCAAGTTCTTGATGTTCATGCCGGTGTGACCTTTTACTTTAACAAGAACAGAAATGATAGAGACAATGATCTGATACCCGATGAACTAGATCTGATGCCTGATATTGCTGAAGATCATGACGGATATTTAGATCATGATGGTATACCAGAAAAAAACCCGAATCCGATCGCCATGGGTTCTATGGATTGGCCAATTGGAAACGATTCGAATGCATCGCCGGTGGTGATTCATTATATTGTACAAAAAGCAGAATCGGGTAGAAATATTTCAATCAAATCGCATGTGTATTCCGAAAAGAATTTAAAAGTAGTAGCGATACTTTATCGGCCCATGGGCGAACCCAAGTGGAATGTTGTACGTATGGATGAGCGGGATAATCATCTGTTTCAAGGCGAGATTCCAGGGTATGCGGTCACAACCGAAGGTCTTGAGTATTGTGTCGTTGCTGTTGATGAGACCCTTAGCGGAATTGGCTACTCAGGACTTCCAAGTAAACCCATCAGGGTTAATATTTCTCCCAGTGGCAAAGCTTGGAGATTGATTGGAGCTACTTTTGGTGCTGCTACTATAGGTTCAGCATCCTATCTAGTATTAAGAAAACAAAAGTAGAAAATTATTCAAGGGAGAATTCACTCGGAGGTAAGAAGATGAACTCCAGATTTACAAAAACGGCTGTTTGGGTGGGTAGGTTTACTTTCTTGTTTGTTTTCTTATTGGGATGTGGTGCTTCCAGGCAAAATGGAAGCGTGGCTGATGAAGCAATTAACCTTGACGATCTTCTCGGTGAAGATGAAATGAGTCAGGTCGGCAATGAGTCTGAACAGGCTGAAGTATTAAGGCTTCTAGGAATCACTCCGGCAGAGCAGCAACCTCAAAATGCTGATTTCACTACAATTAGTCAGCGGCCAGACCCTGATGGCATGCAAGCAGATGTCGATCTGCTGAAACAAGAGCTCTCCGAAAAAGACAAGGAAATTATGCAATTAAGGTCAGAGCTTACTGATAAGGAATTGAAAATCAGCGAAATGGAGGCGAAAACAAACGTGCCTGCTCAACCAAATGTTCATTTCACTGGTCAATTGTCAGAACCTTCTCCTCAATTTAAGTCTCGATATCAGAATGCTTTGAATCAATACAAGGCGCGGAGTTACAATGAAGCTGTTTCTGTTTTTAGTGAGTTGCTTCTAAGTGAACCCAATAATACTCTTTCGGACAATTGCCAGTATTGGATAGGCGAATCTTATTATGGACTCATTAATTACAATCAGGCGATCACAGAGTTTGAGAAAGTTTTTTCATTCCCCAACTCAAATAAAAACGATGATGCCCAACTTAAGTTAGGACTTTGTTATATTAGACTAGGTGATAAGAGTCAGGCACGAGCTGAGTTTGATCGTTTGTTAGCGATTCATCCAAACAGTGAATACGTATCGCTAGCGCAGAAATATATCGCCAAAATGTAATAGTTCACTCAAGATTTTCAACATTACTGGGTAGGTTGTTTCCTGCCCATTTTATTTTTATCTTATAGTAGTTTCATGGGACAAAGAAATAATATTTTTCCAAGCCACTTTCAATCCCTTTTACTTGACTTTCTTTCGAAAAAAATCTATATTTAAATTAATGAAAACAGCCTCTTAGTTTTATCTCGTATGTCGGAATTGAGAAAGGACCCGATAGTAGGTCGCTGGGTTATTATAGCAACTGAACGAGGAAAGCGTCCTTCCGATTGGGCGAATGAACCGAACATCAAGGGTGGAGGTTTGTGCCCTTTTTGTCCAGGTAACGAGGATAAAACGCCTCCGGAAATTATGGCTATTAGACCGTTGAGCGATCAGAGAGATGTTCCAGGATGGGAAATCAGGGTTGTTCCGAACAAGTTTCCAGCTCTTCAAATTGAAGGAAATCTTTCGCCAAAAGGCGACGGAATTTACGATATCTTAAACGGTATAGGTGCGCATGAGGTAATTATTGAAACGCCCAATCATGCCTCAGATCTTGCGGATCTAAGTGAGAAAAATTTTCATGATATTTTATTAATTTTCAGGAATAGGACTCTTGACTTAAAAAAGGATCCAAGATTTAAATATATATTGATTTTTAAGAACCATGGGGCCGCCGCCGGAGCCTCGCTGGAGCACACTCATTCTCAACTCATCGCCACTCCCATTGTACCCAAAAGGGTGGTGGAAGAGTTAGAAGGCAGTAAACGTTTTTATGATTTTAAAGAACGGTGCATTTATTGTGACATCATTCGGCAAGAGAAGAAATCAAAAAGTCGGGTTGTTTCAGACAGTAATTCGTACATAGTTATTGAGCCATTTGCTCCACGGTTTCCATTTGAAACCTGGGTTTTGCCGCAACAACATTACTCTCACTTTGAGGATATGCCGGATCATATGTATAGCGAGTTGGTTAAAGTATTAAAAGACACCCTGGTTCGAATTAATAAATCATTGGGTTATCCGCCTTATAATTTTATCCTTCATACATCTCCGGTTCAGGAGCCCGCGTTACCCGAATATCATTGGCATTTTGAAATAATTCCAAAGTTATCAAAAATAGCAGGCTTTGAATGGGGTTCCGGGTTTTACATTAATCCCACTCCCCCTGAGTCAGCTGCTCAATATTTAAGAGAAGTTAAACTTTGAGCCTCGTTATTAATCAAGAATAGATTAAAAGATGAAAAGTAAACTAAATATTTTTTATGTTTCTTCTGAAACTTTTCCATTTACGAAAACCACTGAATTGGGAGAAGTGTCCAGTGCCCTTCCTAAATGTTTAAAACAAATGGGACATGATGTAAGGGTCATGATGCCCAATTATAAAACAATCAACGAGAGAAAATATATCCTGCGGGATGTGATTCGTCTCCAGGGGTTAGAAATAAAGATTGGAGATAAGGTTTTTCAGGCCAATGGAAAATCTGCCTTTATCCCGAATTCAAAAGTTCAAATTTATTTTTTAGATAATAAGGAGCTTTTTGATACTGATAAATTCGATATTTATAACAATTCAAGTAGAAAGCACAAGAGTAATCCCGACCGCTATATATTTTTCTCGATTGGTTGCTTAGAGACTTTAAAGTTGCTTCACTGGCAACCCGATATTATTCATTGTAATAATTGGCAGACTGCATTAATTCCGTTACTGCTAAAAAGTGTGTATAGCAAAGACCCGTTTTTTAAAAAGTCCAGGACTTTGTTATCAATACACGATTTTTCACAACAAGGAAGTTTCGATACCTCGGTGATTAAAAAAGCTGGAATCTCAGAGTCTTTTTTAAATGGCAATCATTTTAACTTTCTTGAAGTAGGTATTAAATACGCTGATATGCTGAATACAGCCAGTGAATCCTATGCTTCCGAAGCACAAAAACATTCTGCTTCAAGTTTTGGATTAGAGAAGCTCCTGAAGGAGCGGAAAAATGAGTTCTGTGGTATCGCCAATAGAATAGATCCGCAAATTTGGAATCCGGAAACAGATTCTTTGATTCCGTTCACTTATAGCCGACGGGATCTTTCGGGAAAACATAAAAACAAAAAAGAGCTTTTAGAGCGATTTAAACTTGATGGTGATGAAAAGACTCCCGTAATAAGCACAATTATACCACTGGTATATGAAAAAGGTATTGATCTGATTATTGAGATTATGGGCGATTTAATGAAAATGGACTTACTATTAATTATTTCAGGAATCGGCGATGAGAAATATCAGAAAAAGCTACGCTTCCTTCAAAAAAAATATCCAAAGAAAATTGGACTTGACTTCAGTATGGATAATTCCTTGGTACATTTAATTGAGGCCGGAAGCGATTTGTTTCTAATGCCTTCGCAGCTTGAACCAGGTGGGTTAAATCAATTGTATAGTTTAATTTATGGGACTATTCCCATTGTAAGAAATACAGGCGGACTTGGGGAAACGGTCAAAAAGTTCGAGACCGAAACCAAAAAAGGAACGGGTTTTGTTTTTAATGATTTTAACGCAAAAGAGTTACTGAATGAAATTAAGAATGCTTTAAAACATTTTAACAATGAAGAGGCATGGGCAAAACTTGTGCAGAATGCTATGAAGATAGACTTTTCCTGGAAGTCGTCGGCCTCAAAATATGTAAAACTTTATCAAAAATTAGTGATCACCAAGAGCAAAAAAAAATAAAAAAAGATTCGGCAATAATGAGTATGAGAAAAATAAGGACGCTTTGGAGAAATGACTTTTCCAAATGCGTTTTCTTTTTTTAATATATATCAAGGTAATTTTTGTTTCATATAGGAACAATGTTTCGCTTTAACACAAGCCAGGACAAAGCAAGGTCTTATTATTACAGATTTAGAGCATATAATTTTGTTCCGGATGTGGCATAAAATTTGTTAAATAATCAATCTTGGGTTTTTGTTTTAACCTTTTGTTAATTAAACAGGAAAATGGAAGGTATTGAAATCTCACAGGGGAAGGTAGGTACGCGAAGAGATATTGCCTTATTGAACGTTAAAGGTTATGTGGATACCATGACCTGCTCGATACTGTTAAATCAGATTACGGATAATTTAAATTCGGGTATTTTACATGTTATCGTTGATATGGCCCAAGTTAATTACGTTAGCAGTGCCGGCTGGGGAGTCTTCGTCGGGGAAATCAAAGGTATTCGCGAAAAAAGCGGTGATTTGAAAATTGTTCAAATGACACCGGAGGTTTATGACGTATTTGAAATGCTTGAATTTAATCGCATACTTTCCTATTACGATTCAATTGAAGAGGCGATTAACGATTTTGATATCTCCATTGGCTTGGACATAACAAAAAGCGTTAAACGTAGTTATACACCGGAAGTGGCAGAGCTTGCTGCAGGGACGGTGGAACCCAATGTAGATCAGAAGGTCACCCCGCTTCCGGATTTAGCAGGACCGGTTGCCAAACAATATTCTCTCAATAAATCCCAGGTTGATGCAAGGATGCTCCCTCTGAATGAAAGAATAAGATTGGTCGTTGTTGAAGATCCGAATCGCGGGGCATTGCAGATAAAAAAGGTTTTAAATACATCGAAATTTGGCTTTACAAAAATAAACATTCTCAAACTTTACAATATGCTAAAAGCTCTAAATCTGGATAGCAAAGAGAAACGGCACCGATTCTTCAGGTCCCGGTAGAGGTAAATTTTAAATCGAAAGGAGAGTCATGTCAAAACAGGGATGCTTAATAAAACGATTGAGTTTTCTATTCACTCAGATATTTTTCGTTGGGCTTTTTTCCCCAATTGTTGTTTGCGGACAGAGTCTTTTAACTTCATTCGCACCCGGTGATGCGATACGATTACAAATTTGGCAGCCCTGGCGGATAACGGAAGGTAAAGCCGAGATTCAAGATCTAAATGGAGATTACGCCGTCAACAGCCAAGGATATACAATACTGCCGTTAATCGGTGAAGTCAAGGTGGTGGGACTTAATCAGAAAACGCTGGCGGTAAACCTTAAGGACAAATATAGTCCTTTCATTAAAGACCCATATATTATGGTAACGCCCTTAATTCGGGTCACCTTACAAGGTTCCGTTAATCGGCCAGGCGCTTATTTGATTCCCCCAACTGCTTCCCTCTGGGAGGTAGTAGAGATGGCAAGCGGCCCCACTCAAAACGCTGATCTAAAAAAAATGCGCTCTGAACGAGGGGGACGGGTTGTAAGTAAAAGCCTTCTACGAAGTTTCGAAAAGGGTTACTCTTTACAGGAAATCGGGATTTTAAGCGGCGACCAGATAATAATTCCAGGCAAAAACAAGTTTACATATAGAGATGTTTTAGTGTTGGCCACTTTTGGTTTACAAGTTGGGTTGTTTTACCTGCGCGTGAGCGAGTGATTTAATTTGTTTTGATTCTAAGGAGCTCTAATAGATGGAATCAGTTTTTCTCGACGAAGAAGAGTTTGAAGAAAAAATAGAGATTCGAAGATATTTTAACGCCGTCGTTAGAAGGTGGTGGTTGGTTCTTATAGTTACGATTGCCGTAACTGTCCCTTGGGTATTATACACCCTGAGTAAACCTCTCGAATATGAAGCGCAGGCAGTTGTTCAATTCAACAGCTTTGAAGGAAATGACCCGACTTTAACTGAAAGCCGTGAGACAGTACTCACGAGCCGTTCTTTTGCTGAGAAGGTCGTTGCGCAAATGGGCCTGTCAGTTGACATTGAAAGCGATGGGCAAAATCAACTTAGCAGACGAAGTTTGTTTTCGCAAGTCTACACAACTCAAAGTCCGATTCCAGGGAAATACTTTTTTGAATTCAATGAAAATTATTCCTATAAGTTAAGTATGCTGCTGGATGAGGATAGGAAAAAAAATGTCAGCGAAGGTCTTATTTCAGAGATTTCTCAAAAGGCCTTAAATGTTAATGGCTTTTCAATTCAGATGGCTCAAAATTTTTCTAAAAACCCCCAAGACCTCACTTTCACTGTCCATCCTTTCAGAGATGCAGTCAAAAATTTTCGCAGCAAAACAGAAACCAATTGGAATCGTTCGGGCAATTTAATGACAATCACTTTGACGGATGAAGATCCCGACCTGGCAGCAAAAATGACCAATAGATTAGCGGAGATTTTTGTTGAGGAAAGCGTTTCGCTCAAAACCAGCGATATTAAGAGAAGAAGTGAACTCCTTGAAGAACAGGTTAATCTTGCCAAGTCGAAGCTGGATGAAGCAGATAGAGCGTTGAAAGAGTTTAAAGAAAATAATGCAATTGATCTAAATGCAGAGCAAGAAACCCAGGTCAATCAGCTGGTTGTTGAAGAACAGCAAAAAAGGGACCTGGAGACTTATAGAAATACGTTGAAATCATTGCTCTCCAAACTCGACGATGAATTGCTTTCGGGAAATGGCAGCAGTATAACTGCTTCGAACAACCGAAAATATATTTTTAGCCAACTTGCGGAGCACGCATATTTTGACAACAATTCGACAATGTTACTTTACCGGCAAAAATTAAGGGACGAAACAGAAAGCTGGAGAGCGATTGTAGCCAGCTCCTCCGAGCGAAATCCAAGAGCGATCTCAATTGACCTTGATATCCGCCAAACTCAAATCCAAATCGAAGATTTGGCTAGTCAGGAGATAAGCTTACTTGCTGGTGAAATAAGAAGGTTAAGCAGGAAGGCACAACGGTTAAGGTACAATATTGGCCGACTGCCTGCCCAACAACAACGATTGGGGGAGCTCACGAGAGATCAGCAGGTTTTGGAGAAGCAGTATCTTGATTTGCTTACTCAGTATCGGGACGCCCAAATTAGTAAAGCTGTTGAATCGGAAGAAATTGTGATATTAGACCCAGCAATCGTGCCGGAATTACCTAAGAATTTAAACAAAAAAACACAAGCGTCGATGGGGGGTGTGTTTGGTCTGGGTTTAGGAGTTTTTTTTGTTATTCTTTTGGAGTTTTTCGATAAGACTGTCAAAACAGTTAATGATGTTAAACGGTTTCTAAAATTACCGGTCATGGGTACGATCCCCTTGCTTGACTTTAGCGATGTTTTCGATTTTCAAGACTCCGAGAAATTGAAGCAGATTGATCAACAACTGGTGACGCATGATTATTCTCCAACCCCAATCGGTGAGGCATACCGCTCCCTTAGAACAAATTTGTTATTCTCAAAGGAACACGGTAAAATACAATCTCTGGTTACAACCAGTACTGAACCGGGTGACGGAAAGTCTTTTACGACAGCGAATTTGGCGATTACATTTGCGCAGCTCAAAACCAATACATTGCTGATAGATGGTGACTTAAGACGCGGCGTTCTTCACAATACGTTTGGGTTACCAAAAGAACCGGGATTTTCAAACTATTTGACAAGAATGGTTCCTCTACAAAGTGTTCTATATGAAACACATATTCCCAATCTGACTCTCATAACCTGCGGTTCTTTAATTCCAAACCCTTCAGAATTATTGGGTTCGCAGCAAATGCGCAAATTTCTTGATGAGGCCAGGAGAAAATATGAGCTGATAATTTTTGACAGCCCTCCGCTAAACGCAGCTACTGATGCAGTCGTTATCGGTACTCAAGTTGATGCAGCAGTGATGGTTATTCGGGCCGGAAAGACCAATCGGGAATTTGCCAACCAGAAATTGGAACTATTTGCAAATGTGCCGGCAAAAGTTTTGGGCGTAATCTTAAATGGAACAACGAGTGATATGGCACATCCTGGCTATAGCTATTATCACTACTAAAATTTGAATAGAAATTTATTTTAACAGACTAACCGAATATGGCAAAAATATTGGTGACAGGAGGCGCCGGTTTTATCGGGTCACACCTTAGCGAGACTCTTTTAAGACAGGGACAGGAAGTCATTTGCCTGGACAATTTCAACGATTATTATAATCCGGTAATCAAGCGCAACAGTATTTCTTGGTCGCAAGGGCAAAGTAATTATACACTGATTGAAGGGGATATACTTGACCTCGATCTCTTACGTCAAATCTTCGCGGAGTATAAATTTGATATTGTTGTTCATTTAGCAGCGCGGGCAGGTGTTCGACCTTCTATCCTGGCACCTCTGCTTTACCAGCAGGTCAATGTAGAAGGCACGACAAATCTGCTCGAAATGGCAAAAGAATTCCGGACGCAGAAATTTATTTTTGGGTCCTCATCCTCTGTTTATGGTGAAAATGAGAAAGTTCCCTTTAGCGAGAAAGATCCCGTGGATCATCCCATTTCTCCTTATGCATCATCAAAGAAAGCTTGCGAGCTGATTTGTTACACGTATCATCACCTTTATGGAATTTCTATGACTTGCCTGCGTTTTTTTACAGTCTATGGCCCCAGACAGAGGCCTGACATGGCTATCCATAAATTTACACAAGCAATAAAGATAGGCGAGCAAATTACCATGTACGGTGACGGAAGTTCGCGTCGTGATTACACCTACATTACAGATATTGTTGAGGGTATCTGCAAGTCCATTGACTACTGTTCAGATTATCAGATCTACAATTTAGGTGAATCAAAGACCATTCAGCTTAGAGAACTTATTCAATTGATCGCGAAGTGCTTAGGACAAGAAGCCAAAATTCAAAAACTCGCAATGCAGCCGGGCGATGTTCCGATTACGTTTGCCGATATCACCAACGCAAAAAAAGAAATATCCTACCATCCAAAAGTCGACATTGAGCAAGGGATAGCCAAATTTGTTGATTGGTTTAATGCGGATAACTCCCATGCTTAATTATTTAAGACCTCAACCTTTTCTCTAATTTCTTCAAATGGTTCAAGATAAGGAAGTTTTTCTAGGCAATGTCGTCAAAACTATTGATGCCATTTTTGTTGCTGTCGCTTTTGTGGCCGCCTATTTTCTCAGTTTCCTCGTAAGAGATATTTTTGGGTTAGGTGAGTTTTATTATGCATCTGCCCCCACCATTCAAGCATTTTTATTTTTCACAAATAAATATTACATTATCCCCGTTGCCAGTATTCCAACTTGGCTGCTTTTGTTATCCGTTTTGGGTGCGTATCGAGATATACGAACTAAAACAGTCCTAAAAGAATTTGAAATTTTGCTAAAGGCTGGTGTCCTGGCCACAATCGTGCTGGGTAGCCTCATATTCGTTTTCAAGATGACCGTCACAAGTCGGTTATTTATTGCAGTTTATGCAATGGTGACGGTTGTTGTTCTTTCAATTTCAAGGGTATTCATACGAAAGTTCTTTGATTACATACATCAACAGGGTTACAACCAAGTAAATTTGTTGATTGTCGGCACCGGAAAAAGGGCAAGGGAGTTCATTGATGTTGTAAAAAGTCATGCTAATTTAGGATTGCGAATTGTTGGACTGATTGATGATGAGCATGGCATGTTTGGTAAAGAAATAAAAGGGTTCCGGGTTCTGGGGAGACTTCAGGATATTCCCTTTATCCTGCATAGAATTGTCGTAGATCGGGTGATTTTTGTAGTGCCGAGACTTTGGTTAAATCGAATTGACGAGGCAATTTTGGCCTGTGAACGAGAAGGTATCAGTACTTCGATTAGTATGGATCTTTACAACCTCAGAATAGCGAAAGTGCGCCAGACTGATTTTGGCGGATTTCCGCTGTTAGAATTCGAAACCTTTTCAGCCAAACAGTGGCAGCTTTTTCTCAAACGCACACTCGATATCATCTTATCTTTTGTGCTTTCAATCATTTTTTTTCCAATAATTGTTTTTGTAATAATTGCCATTAAGGCAACCTCAAAAGGTCCGGTGCTATTCAGCCAAACGCGCTCTGGTTTAAATGGCAGGAAATTCAAGCTATTTAAGTTTAGAACTATGGTTGTGGGTGCTGAAATGAAAAAGCGCGAGCTGGAAAAAATGAATGAGATGGACGGCCCGGTCTTTAAGATAAAATTCGATCCACGAATCACAAAGATTGGCAGAATTCTACGAAAATTTAGCATCGATGAAATTCCACAACTGCTGAATGTTTTGCAGGGAGATATGAGCATTGTTGGGCCGCGTCCACCCTTACCTGTTGAAGTAGATTTGTACAAGATGTGGCAGCGCCGGAGATTAAGCCTTAAGCCCGGTCTCACCTGTATTTGGCAAGTAAGCGGCAGAAATAAAATTCAGTTTGAAAAATGGATGCAAATGGACTTACAATATATTGATCAATGGTCTCTTTGGCTTGACTTTAAGATCCTCTTTAAAACTGTATTTGTGGTGCTGTTTGGATACGGTGCGAGTTAATATCAATCACCCGTTAAATGACTTTCAAATTAAATTCCACCTAACTCCCCTTGTGTCAGGTGTTAACATCGTTTCATTCTGACACACACCCTACTTTATAATAACTGCCTTAAGTTTATCTTAACCTCGGTAAACCTTTAAAATACAGGCACGACTTGTCTGCTCCAGCATCCCAAACCAGTGGCATTAAAATTGCTAAAGTTAATGCGATTAAGACCGATCTAATTTTAGCGGTAACATTAGTGAAATTTAAGAGAGTTTGAAAATGTTTAATACACTGTATCCGCTTCCCGGGCTCAATTTATTTCCTTTCTAATTCTGAGGGTTTGCACAAAATGCGTATATTGATGATCGCCCCACAGCCTTTTTTCCAACCGCGGGGAACTCCGTTTAGCGTTTTACACAGACTAAAGGCGTTGTCTCAATTGGGCTACAAAATTGATTTGGTAACCTATCATATTGGGCAAGATGTGGATATTAAAGGGGTGACAATTCACCGAATCCCTAACGTCCCTTTTGTTAAAAAGATTGCTATCGGACCGTCGAAGAGAAAAATCATCCTTGATTTCTACCTGTTCGCCAAAGCAAAAAAAATGTTGAAAAACGGCAAGTATGATCTGCTGCATACTCACGAAGAGGCAGGATTCGTGGGTAATTATTTAGCAAAAAAATACGGGACATTGCATCTGTATGATATGCACTCCAGTTTACCGCAGCAGTTGTCAAATTTTAAATTTACTAAATTAAACTTTTTGATTCGTTTATTTGAAAAGCTCGAGGCCCATACAATCGAAAATGCCACCGCTTTAATTACGATTTGTCCAGAGTTGTTTGAGTATGTCAAGGGCAGCTTCCCCAACAAATTTAACAAATTGATCGAGAATGTTGCAGACAATAGCCTTGTTTTTAACCCCCAAGGTAATGGCAGCCCCAAAAAGAAAAAGATAAAAACAAACGGGGAAGCCGTCATTCTTTATACCGGCACTTTTGAACCGTATCAAGGCATTGATCTACTGATTAAATCATGTGCTAAGGTCGTTGAGCAGACCAAACAGGTACGCTTTGTTTTAGTTGGAGGTAGGCCCAAGCAGGTTGAGCACTACAAAAAAACTGTTAATGAAATGGGTCTCGATAAATATATTGTCTTCACCGGGTCGGTTTTACCAGAAGAAATCCCTGGTTACATTGATATGTGTGATGTTCTGGTTTCGCCAAGAATTGAAGGCACCAATACTCCACTCAAAATTTATTCATACTTGCGTTCCGGAAAACCGATTGTGGCGACTAATCTTATCACGCATACGCAGGTACTCAATGACGAGGTTTCAGTGCTTACGGATTGCACGCCCGAGGCTTTCGGGACAGGGGTATTAAATATCCTGAATCAAGATGATTTATGTAAGCGAGTTACTGAGAATGCCCAAAAATTGGCTAAAGAGAAATATAGCTACGAATCATATTTGGAAAAAACAATGGATGTTTTTGATTATTTGGAAAAACAACTGGAGAACGCTGGCTAATGTGTGGTATTTGTGGAGTCACTTATTTCGATAGAGAAAGAAACGTTTTAGAGCATTTAGTTAAAAGTATGTGCGATGTTATCAGGCATCGAGGCCCTGACGATGAAGGCTGGATCACAAAGGGCAACTATGGTATCGGGATGCGGCGGCTCAGTATCATCGATTTGTTCACAGGGCGCCAGCCGATTTCGAATGAAGACGACTCGATTTGGATTGTCTTCAATGGTGAAATTTACAACCACGTGGAATTGCGTAATAAGCTTATCAAAAAGGGACACAAGTTTCAAACGAAGTGTGATACCGAAGTAATTGTGCACGCTTATGAAGAATACGGCGAAGAGTGCCCCAAAAAACTGAATGGCATGTTCGGTTTTGCGATTTTAGATCTAAAAAAACAGATTCTTTTTTTAGCTCGGGATCGATTAGGGATTAAGCCTCTATATTACTACCATGATTCCAAAAAATTTGCGTTCGGCTCGGAATTGAAATCGATTCTTCAAGTTCCAAATATTCCCAGAGAAGTCGATCTGCGAGCGCTGGATCTTTTCTTGACATTTGAGTATATCCCGTCGCCTTACAGTATTTTTCAGGGCATTCGAAAACTCCCTCCGGGGCATTCACTGACTCTGAAAGATGGACGGATTAATATCAGGGAATATTGGGATTTGGATTTTGATGAGAAAGACATTCCTGAAGGTGAGCTTTGCGAACAACTCCTGGAGCTTTTTCAGGACGCTGTCAAAATTCGCTTGATGAGTGATGTGCCCCTCGGCGCATTTCTAAGCGGCGGCATTGATTCGAGTGCAATCGTGGCGATGATGAGCCGGGTGATGGACCGCCCGGTTAAGACTTTTTCAATTGGGTTTAAAGAAGATACATATAACGAGTCTCATTACGCCCAACAGATTGCCAATCATTTTAATACAGAACATCATGTCGAAATCATCGAACCAAACGCTTTAGAATTAGCCGAAAAGCTGGTCGGATTTCTGGACGAACCGTTCGGTGATTTTTCAATTTTTCCAACTTATCTAGTCTCAAAAATGGCACGGAAACATGTGACAGTTTCATTGTCCGGGGATGGCGGGGATGAGTTGTTTGCCGGTTACGACACTTACATAGCAAACAAAGCGGGCCGCGCATATGAGAGATTGCCGCGGCTGCTGCGAAACGCAATGCATCCTATTTTGAGCCGTATTCCGCCGACCGAGAAAAAGAAGGGCCTCATTAATCGAGCTAAACGGTTTGTTGAAGGAATGGAGCTCCCGGCGGATTTAGAACATACCCGCTGGATGATTTTTTTGCAGGAAGGTGAAAAAATCAAGCTCTATTCAGATGACCTTCAAGACACGCTGAATGGTTCGGATTCATTTGAATTTATCCGCAACTATTTCAACCGGGTGAACACCAGCGATCCTTTAAACCGACAACTTTACGTCGATATTAAATCATATTTGGTGGATAACATTTTGGTCAAAGTGGATCGGATGAGTATGGCGACGTCTTTAGAAACAAGGGTTCCATTTTTAGATCACCGCTTTGTGGAGTTTAGCGCAACTATTCCAAGCAGGTTGAAGCTGCAGGGCAAGAACACAAAATACCTTTTCAAGAAAGCAATGGCGGATGTTTTGCCGCCGCAAATTCTTAATCGTAGTAAAGAGGGATTTAGTATACCCATAAAAAATTGGCTAAAGGAAGATTTAAAGCCTCTCATGTTGGAGGTTCTTGATCAACAAAAAATCAAGAGAGAAGGATTTTTTAACACCAATTATGTAGAACAGCTTAAGAAAGAACATTTGTCGGGCAAAGAAAATCACAGCCATCGACTTTGGTCTATGATGGTCTTCGGAATATGGCAAGATTTATACTTACGAGGGGCAAGCATCAATGAGAAAGCCATTCAAACATCTAGCGAATTTGTTGAGGTTTAACCGTGGCGCAGAAATTCCAACCACTGGACCGGTCAAGGCAGAATGGGAAATTATCAATACTTGTAACGCGAAATGTTTGACGTGTTTACATTGGAAGGAAAAGTCTGATTCAAAAATACTTAGTACTGCGCAGGGCAAGAGTCTGATTCAGCAGCTTGCCCGCTCCGGGCTGTTGAATTTATATTTCACCGGCGGCGAGCCTTTGTTGAGAAAGGATTTAGCGGAGCTGCTGAGTTATGCAAAAAAATATGGCCTTTCAACCGCTTTAGTCACGAACGGTCTACTCATAACCGAACGTCGCGCTCGGGAGTTGGTGGATACAAAGCTCGATACGATTTACATTTCAATAGATGCGGCTGAGGCAGATTTAAATGATGAAATTCGTGGTCTTAACGGATACTTCGATTTGGCATTAGCTGCGATTGATAATTTAAAGTCAATGCGTCGCAATGGCAATCCGAGAATTTTTATAAAAGCAACGATTAGCTGTAAGAATGTGGATCAAATAGTACCGCTTGCAAAATTGGCTAATCGTAAAGGCATCGAAGGTTTTAGTTTTCAACTGGCTCAACTACTTAAAAATGCCAATTTTATTTTTGACGAATCTTTACTGCTGGGCCAGCAAAACCGACATGTCTTTGTTGAGCAAATGGAATTGTTGGTAAAATCTTTCAGTCACTTATTGACCGGGTCGATTGAATATTATCAAGCTTTGCAAGACTATGTTGCAAATCCTGAATCGCTGCAAAAGTACCGTTCAATCTCGGGTTTTTCTTTTGTGCAGATTGATCCCTATGGCAGAATTTTTACCTGCCCTGCCAAGGATAATCAAATAGGCGATTTTCGGGAAGATACCTTTGAAAAGATCTGGTTCGGTCAAATTGCCAACAATCTACGACAAGAAAAAGAGGCAAATGTAAAATCAAGTTATCTGTTTGAAACCCTGGGGAATATGAATGTCGCTGTTTCTGACTTAAGTCTGAAACGTTTTTTTAAACTTGTGCGCCCAATTCTGAATGGCGCGAAATTATTCTAATCTGATAATTGTGGAGAAATAATGACTGCAACTGCTGAAACGGTTAAGGAACCAAGATTGAAATTGACAGATCCTCTTTTGAGGGAAATCGCCGAATATTGGAATGAACATATCCACGATTTGGAGCTGGCTAAACACCCCATCGGAACCCGAGGGTTCTTTGCCGATTTAGATGAATATCGGTTTGATAAATTACGATATCTGCCCAGCTTGGTAAACTTCAATGGTTACAAAGGGAAAAAGTTACTCGAGGTAGGCTGCGGTGTTGCCATTGATTTAGTTAGATTTGCCAGAGGCGGTGCTCAGGTAACCGGGATGGATTTAGCCGGGCAATCGATAGATTTAGCTAAGAAATATTTTGAACACGAGGGTTTGCAAGGCGATCTCCGTTTAGGAAATGGCGAAGAATTGGAATTTGGCGACAATAGCTTCGATATCGTTTATGCGCATGGCGTGATTCAGTACACTTCGAATGCGCAGAAATTAGTCAGCGAGCTACACCGGGTCGTCAAACCGGGAGGAGAGGTTATTATGATGGTTTACAACCGAAATTCTTGGCTGAATTTTATGTCCGAAAAGTTTGGCATTTCTTTGGAGCATGAAGACGCACCGGTTCTGAAAAAATATTCTCAGAGTGAATTTACGGAATTGCTTAAACCTTTTACTCAAGTGAAGTTAGTGCCGGAAAGGTTTCCGGTAAAATCCAGGTTGCAAAAAGGTTTAAAAGCAATAGTTTTTAATCAAATTTTTGTACCGGGTTTTAACGTGATTCCCAAGTCGATTACGCGCAGCACCGGTTGGCATTTGATGGCATTTGCAACAAAATAGTGCCCGACTGATATGTTACTATTCGAAGTCTTTGTGAGCGTTTGTCAGCGAAGTAATCCTGCTGAGTAGCAGACCTGAAAATTTCCTTGGTAAAAGGGTCTTGGGCCAGGCAGAAGCAACGCCTCACAAGCACGAATATAGTTTAAGTTAGGCCTTAAACGAAAAAACAGCATCGATGGGATTAACGGAAAAATATTTGGAAGGCAGAGAAAGTAGCTCGAATGAAAAGGGATCTTGCTCAGTTACGAGGGAAACAATTTGATGTTCTCATTATCGGCGGTGGAATTTACGGTGTTTGTGCCGCCTGGGATGCTGCCCTTCGCGGTCTGTCAGTCGCGCTGATTGAAAAGAACGATTTTGGCTCCGCAACATCATCTAACAGCTTGAAAATTATTCACGGCGGTTTACGGTATTTGCAGCAGGCGGACTTCAAGCGCATGCGCGAATCCATTGCAGAGCGAACCATTTTGATGCGCATCGCTCCCCATTTGGTGCATCCTCTGCCGTGCATTATACCCACCTACGGCCACGCTCTCAAAGGAAGAGAGGTGATGGCAGCAGCGCTTTTCATTAACGATTTGGTTGGTTTCGATCGAAACAGGTTAACCGACCCGCAGAAACGGCTCCCTAACGGCAAAGTCATTTCGAAAGAAAAATGCAAGGAAATCATTCCGGGTATAAATGAGGAAAACCTCTCTGGCGGCGCTATTTGGTATGATTGCCAGGTTTACAATTCCGAGCGTATGCTGATTTCAATTTTGCGCTCCGCTGTAAATTCTGGGGCGGTCACGGCCAATTACACGGAAATGGTAGGTTTTATCACTGAACAGGGCCGGGTGACGGGAGTTAAAGCGAAAGACAATTTGACCGGCGATATACTTGAGATTTCGGCAAAACTGGTAATCAATAACGGCGGCCCGTGGCTTAATGATGTGTTAGCTCACCTCAACGGTAAATTAACTCGCCCGAAGATAAAACTGTCCGCGGCAATGAACCTGGTTATAAAAAGAAAACTGTTCGAAAAATATGCCGTTGGTATTTGGAGCAAGTCAGATTTCCGGGATGGGGACGCCTTGCTCAGTAAAGGATCGCGGCTGTTTTTCATTACGCCTTGGCGAGAGTATTCGTTAATCGGCACAACTCACGTTCATTATGATGGTGAACCGGGGCAGTTTAAAATTAAAGAAAGTGATATTCAAACATTCCTCGATGAAGTGAACGCCGCTTACCCGCCTGCTGATTTAAGACGGGAGGATGTAGCCTTTTTTTATGGCGGCATGCTTCCTGCAGATGAGGACCAGAAAGCTGGTGAAGACGTCCGACTGCTTAAGAATTACCAAATAATTGATCACGCCAAAGATAGCGGGGTAGAAGGCCTTATTTCAGTGGTGGGCGTAAAATTTACCACTGCTCGAGATGTGGCTGTAAAAACCGTGGATTGTGCAATTGAGAAACTGGGAAAAAGCCCGGTCAAATCTTTGACTTGCACTACCTTGATCTTTGGCGGCGATATCGGGAATTTCGAGAATTTTATAGACGCGGAAAAATCTAAAGCTCCTCACGGATTAAGCGAAAATAGTATTGAGCATTTGGTTTTGAATTACGGCTCCGAATATCCCGAAATTTTGAAATATGGCGAAGAGAATCAGGAGTTTATACGACCCATTTCTCCGGACTCTGAGATTTTACAGGCCGAGGTTATTTATGCTGTTCGTGAGGAAATGGCAATCAAATTAGCCGACGTTGTGCGAAGGCGCACCGAACTTGGAACAGCAGGCTGCCCTGAGGATGCCGTCCTCCGAGTTTGTGCTGATTTAGTTGGTCATGAGCTGGGTTGGGACGAGCAAAAAAGGCAGGCGGAAATCGAAGAGACGAAACAAATTTACGATCCGGCTCCTTAGGATTTAGCTTAATTTTCCATAATAGTGAACGCACATAAGCGTTCACTATAGATTAAAAAAAATAACTAAAATGAAAAAAAAAGTATTCGTAACCGGAGCCACAGGATTTACTGGCGGTCATCTTTGCAGAATCTTAGTCGACAAAGGCTACTCCGTTGGCGCCTTGGTGAGAAAATCAAGTAAGACCAATGAGCTGGAAAAATTAGGCGTTAAGCCGGTCGTAGGTGACCTGGCAAACCTAAACTCGCTTAACGGCGCTTTAGAAGACATCGACACGGTCTTTCATGTCGCAGCGGCTTATCGTCAGGAGGGAATTTCCAAAGAGCAGTTCTGGAAAGTAAATGTTGACGGAACCAGGGCACTGCTGGAGTTTGCCAACCAAAGCAAAGTGAAACGATTCGTTCATTGCAGCACCGTCGGTGTCCAGGGAGAAATCAAGAATCCACCTGCAAAGGAAAGCGATCCTTATCAACCGGGCGATCACTATCAGGAATCGAAAATGGAAGGTGAAAAACTCGCTCTAAAGTTTTTTAAAGAGCGGGGTTTGGATGGCGTCGTAGTGCGCCCTGTGGGGATTTTTGGGCCTGGCGACTTGAGATTCTTAAAACTGTTCAAATTCATCAACAACGGCAAATTCCGTATGATCGGCAAGGGCGACGTGCTTTACCATTTAACTTTTGTTGAGGATTTGGTTCAGGGAATCATTCTTGCCGGTCAAAAAAAAGAGGCTTCCGGAAATATTTATACCGTTGGTGGCGAAGAGTTCATGACCTTAAAAAAACTGGTGGCTCTGATTGCAGAGACTCTTAATAAGCCGGTACCGAAGAAAAGTATACCCTTAAAACCGGTCTACATCGCCGCGGTAATGTGCGAAACAATTTGCCGGCCGCTGGGAATTGAACCACCTCTCTACCGCCGTCGTCTGGACTTTTTCACGAAAGATCGTGCCTTTGATATTTCAAAAGCCAAAAAGGAACTGGGATATAAACCTCAGGTTCCGCTCAAGCAAGGCTTAAAAATAACCGCTAAATGGTATAAAGAAAATAATCTAATTTAAGATATGGTAGAAACAAAACAGTCTCAAGCGGAACAGTTCAAGATTGCAAACACCATTAAGGATGAAAAGTCATCCAAGCTGGGTCAGTATCAAAATCTCATTCTTGGCAAAACTGGTTTTGGCATTCTGATCAAGTATGAGTTGATTACCACTCTGATTTCAGCAATTCCCGGAGCGCTTGGGCTTTTTTTACGAAGTAAGCTCTACCCAAAAATATTGGGAGAAGTCGGAAGGAATGTTGTTTTTGGCACTAACGTAGTTTTCCGGCATCCACATAAAATAAAAATCGGTAATAATGCTATCATCGACGACAATTGTCTCCTCGATGCAAAAGGGTCATCTAATGACGGCATCACGATTGGCAATAATGTTTTCCTGGGTAGAAATACGATCCTGAGTTGTAAAGATGGCAATATCGAATTGCACGATCATGCCAACATCGGGTTTAATTGCGAGATATTTTCTTCAAGCAAAGTGGTTTTAGAAGAATACGCGCTGCTTGCGGCCTATTGTTACGTGGTAGGCGGTGGGAATTACAGCCTCGAGAAAACCGGCAAACCCATTTCCGAACAGCCGATTTTTGAAGACAAAGGTGTTTTGCTTGAAAAGAACTGCTGGCTCGGGGCTCGCGTCACCGTTCTCGACGGAGTCAAAATTGGGCATGACAGCGCTATTGGATCCGGCGCACTAGTAAACTCTGAAATTCCGCCTTTTTCGATCGCGGTTGGCACACCGGCAAAAGTGGTAAAGATTCGCGAATAAGAGAGCGCTTCAACAAGAAATATAAAGAATGCAAGCATCTAAAATTTCTCAATTTCCTTCTGTTACCATTGGCGTGATCAATTATAATGGCTCGAAATATTTGGAAAAGACCCTTGCCGCGATTTTTAAAATTGATTATCCAGATTATGACGTCATGCTGATTGACAACGCCTCCACGGATGAAAGCGTCGAGTATGTGCGAAAACATTTTAAGGATGTTTCTGTTCACGAGATGGCTGATAATCGCGGTCCTAACATTGCCAGAAACTTTGCCTTGAAGAACGCAGAAAACCGTTATTTGCTCCTCCTTGATAACGATGCGATTGTTACAAAAGAGTGTCTTTCGAATCTAATTGGTGTGTTGACAGAAAGCCCTGATGCAGCCACATGCTCGCCTTTAATCGTCGATTCTGAGAATGAACAAAAAGTTCAATACGGAGTGACTCACATTCATTTTGTCGGCGCTGCTCTCATCGAAAATCTAAACGGCAGTGGTTCAACGACAGATGAAAGAGTTTCGGTCGCCACAACTATAAATGGCACCGCCTTGTTGGTCGACCGCGACCGCGCCAACAAAGTGGGTCTGTTTGATGAACAAATGTTTTTTGGCTGGACCGATGGAGATTATTCGTTTCGGCTGACAGGTGCCGGTTACAAGTGCTTAGTTGACAAGAAGAGCAAAGTTCTGCACCCGGCGAGTGTCCGCTCTAAGAAAGTGGTTTTACATCAAGTTAAAAATCGGTGGGTTTTCATATTAAAAAATTATTCATGGAAAACTATAATTCTGAGTTTTCCTGCCCTTGTTTTTTATGAGATTGCCTTTTTCCCTTTTGTTATCATCAAGGGAAACCTGAAAGAATATTTTATGGCGATAACCACAATGATTCGCGAACTGCCAAAAACATTTGAGAAACGGAAGGAATTTTTTGAAAGAAAAAAACTTCCCGATAAAAGACTTCTTCGATCAGGAAATTTTACAAACTCTCAATCTATCATAACGAACAAATATTTGAAAGTGGGAACCGTTCTTGTCAATAGGATTTTGGATAAATACTGGAATCTTATAAAGCGATTTATCTAATTTTAAAGGGATTAGAATTAGAATATAACTTTTGGAGAAAATAGAATGCGTGTACTCGTAACCGGTGCTTCAGGATTTTTAGGACGACATATTATCAACAAGCTTAAATCGGAAGGCTGCGATGTGGTCGCGATTGTCAGGAATTCGAGTGTTGTCGATCAATTAAAAGATGCAGGTGTAGAATTCATTTCCGGCGATCTCCGCGATGAGGCGTGCATCAAGAGAGCAGTAAAAAACGTAGACGCGATTGTCCATGCCGCTGCCACGATGGGAGGGAGCTGGGATGATTATTATGACATCAACGTCAAGTCAACAGAACTGCTTCTAAAGCACGCGCCCGAAACCAAACGGTTTGTTTTTATCAGCTCGATCATTGTTTATGATCATTCAGGTGCTGATTCCGGGATGACTTTCACCGAAGAGATGCCTTACGAGCAAAACAGCCTGACCAATTATTCACGTTCAAAAATCGAAGCAGAGAAGATTATTGCCAAATATGCAAAGAAAATCCCGACCGTGATTTTGCGGCCCGGCGCTCTCTATGGCGGCAGTGGCCCGATCTACCCTGCCCGTTTAGGCTTTTCACTTGGTAGTAGCAAGTATCTGGTTATCGGCGACGGTAATCGAGAGATTCCGCTTTCCCACGTCGACAGTGTTGCAGATGCGGTTTGGGCCAGTATGAACCGCAAAGAAGCAACAGGTAAAAGTTATAACCTAATCGAGGACGGGGTAAGCACTCAAAACGGTTACTTGAACCGCGTGAAAAGTTTGACGAATCCAAAACTTAGAGTTTTGCACCTGTCCTATAAAGTTGCTCGAATTCTGGCAATCATGATTCAAAAGAGTCTCGGATTAGCGGGAATGTCTTCACCCATCCGTCTGCCCTACTTACGTTTATGCTCGACCCAGTTTTTTTATCCAAACGACCGTGCTAAAAAAGAATTGGGCTGGCAGCCGCAAAGCAGTCTCCAATCCAGTATCGACGATATGTTGAACAAGTTTGTGGATACAAGAAAACCGAGCCGGAAAGTACCGCATCACAAAGGTAAAATTTTGCTCCCCACCAACGAAAAACTCAATGTCGGAATGGTTGGCTGCGGTATGTTCGCTGAAACGCATTTGAAAATTTTGCAGAAGTTTAAAAATACAAACATCGTTGCTATTTGTGACCCGAATCAAGAAGTTCGAGAAAAATTAGCCAAGAAATTTAAAGTTTCAAAGACCTACGAGAATATTCAAGAGATGTTAAGCAGTGAAAAGATCGATGCGGTTCATATCGTAACACCGGCACAGACTCACCTCGAACTTGCGCTGGCTGCCATAAAGAAGAAATGCCACGTTCTTGTTGAAAAACCTGTCGCGATAAATGCGAAAGAAGCCAGAGAGATGTTTGCAGCCGCCAAAAAACAGAACGTCAAACTCACGGTCGACCACAACCATGTTTTTGATGAAGTCATGATTAAGGCTCGCGAGATAATTGGCAAAGGTGCTCTTGGAAAAATTGCTTATGTAGAAAGTTGGTACGCCACTTCGTACAGCTCAAACTCCAAAAACCGATATTTACGATATGACGCAAAAGATATGTGGGTCTATAAATTGCCTGGGTCGCTTTATCAAAACATGATTTCGCACCCGATTAGTTTACTTACAGATGTTATGGGTAAGGTTAAAGAGACCAAGGTCTCCACGCAATATATGCATATTGTGCCGCACATGCAAAACGACGAGCTGCGCGTTCTGGTTGAAGGAGAGCAAATGCTCGGCTCAATTCACATGTCGCTGGCGATTACACCACGGTACCATTCTGTGAATATCTATGGTACCAAAGGCACGCTCAAAATAGATTTTCTAAACAAGTTCATTTTCCATGATAAAGTCATTCCGATGCTGCCGAAAGTGATCAGCCGTAACGTGATGATTGTAAAGCATGCAGCCACGTTGCTTTTTTCAACCATACGAAACGCGTTTAATATTTTACGCCGGAAACACAGCCTGTTTGAAGGGAACGAGAGATTGATTCATCTTTTTTACCGCAGCATTTTACTGGATGAGCCGGTGCCGATTTCTCAGGAAGAGGCTCTGCAATCTATGGAAATCATGGATGAGATCTGGAAACAGATTGATAAAAAGAAAACCAGTAAAACAGACCTGACTCGGTTAAATGGCAACGGTAGAAGTAAACCAAAACCTATGCGGCAAAGAAAGCGAAAACCTGTTGCAGCAAAAGCTTAGCAAATGAAGTTTTTTCTGAAAATTCTCCGGGTCGTAATTTGTCTCGGGCTGATTTACTTTGTGGTTAGTAAGGTTGATTATGAGCCTCTAAGGGCGATTCTTAGAGATCTTCGTATCGAATTTTGTATTGCCATAATCGGCGTGCTGTATGTTCAGAATTTTATTAAAGCATTAAAGTGGCATACGTTGCTGCAGGCTAAAAATATTAATTTGTCTCTCCTAAGAATCCTCCAGGTTGATTTTTCCAGCACCTTCCTGAGTTTGTTTGTGCCCTCGACAATCAGCCTTGATCTGTTTCGAGCTTACGGGCTGTCAAAAGAAGTCGCTTCAAAAAAGCAGACCGCCTCCTCGATTATTGTTGATCGCTTACTCAGCTTATTTGCTTTAATCGTGGTTGCAAACATAAGTGTACTCCTTTTTTACAAAACGATTGCCGTGCCGGAAGTGGCTTACACCAGTATTTCGACCCTAATTGTTTTTACGGCCGTAGTTTTAATAATCAACAGCCGGTTTGTGGTTCGTTTCTTGAGCCGTTATAAGGCCACAATAAGGAAATATAACATTCTACACAAATTAGAGGAATTACGTGGTTCAGTTAATGAGTACAAGCTTCATAGGTCTAAATTAATAAAGGTTTTCTTCTTATCCGTTGCGATGCAGACCTTGAGAATTGTAGTTTATTATTTAGCATCGCTGGCGGTAAACGCGAATATTCCGTTTCAATATTTTATGATTTTTACACCCATCGTTATGTTTTTAGTCATGCTGCCGATTTCGCTGGCGGGAATTGGCCTTCGTGAAAGCAGCTTTGTTTATTTTTTTTCAAAAGTGGGTGTTCTGGGAACGATTGCTTTTGCTATTCCTGCTTTGGTTTCTCTAATGGTTGTGATCTCCGTTTTACCCGGAGGCTTGATCCTCGCCGTCAAAGGTCTCGCCCTTAAAAAGCAGCCGGTTCCGGCAGAAGAATCCTCGGTGACTACCTGACGTGTTCTTCTTGCCATTTTGTTTGGACGCTTTGTTACTTACAAGAGCAAGTCCATTATGTATAATCTTCCTAGTTGTCCATATATATTACCAAGTAGTAATCATAATTTCTTAATTGAAATTACCAACGGAGTTAAGCTTGTTTTTAGTGAAAACGAATTTTATTTTTTTTTAGAGTTATATTGATAATTTTAAATTTAGATTGATTTTTTTTGAAAAAGGCCAATTACAAGATTTTTCAAAATTGGCATAATATATGCAAGAACGAAATAATTGCAAAAGTAGCACTTATTTTAGATGGGGAGAAAAATTTATCATTGGCAAACTTAGTGGAGTCACCGATTTTTACAAAAGAATACCTAAGCCTACAACTTTAGTTGAGCAACCGAGGGGTGATTGATATGAGAGCATTTCGAAACTCCTGCCTGGAGTTAATATTTTTTTCTAGAGATAAACTAGTTTCGCTTTTATTATTGCTCGCCATCCCATTTTGCCTCCAAGGTCAGGAGTTGGATGGGTTGGTGGTTCACCCCGAGAATCGTCACCTGCTTTTTTATAAAAAACGTTTTCTTGTTACCTGGGCAAACAACAATCATGGCGCACCTCAACAAACCATGGCAAGCCATAAACTCAACCATTACGAGAAGGTACATAAATGGTACGACGGCCAGGCGCCCATGCTTTCAGGTGGCCGTCTTCCAAATGATGGCAATATAAATTTTGACGAGTCTTATTTTTCACAACTCAGGTCCGAGCTCATCAGCGCTCAGAACAAAGGAATCGCCGTTACAATTGTTCTGTTCTCAGGAACCGCATTTGAGGGCGATCGTACAGCCGGTTCGCGATTTGGGCAAAATGCGTGGAATGCATGTTTAGGAGGCCCAATCGATATTGGAAGTTGTCCTTTTCAACAAAGTGGCGGAAAATCCAGTGGAGGACTTAAGCAGTTTCTGAGCTTAGAGAACTATGATTATTCTAACCGGCTCACCTCACAATTTTCAACGTATGATAAAAATTGGCCATTGGAGAGAAAGATTCAATATCGCCAGGAGGAAATCCTGAACAAGTTCATGACTGAGATTGGCGATTTGGATAACTGGATGTTTAATGTCATGTGGGAAATCAACGATCAGTGGCAAGGTGATTTCGACAAAGCCAGAAAATGGGCGAACTGGTTCGCAGGTTATATACATCAACATTTTGATCGTAATCGAATCGTTATGACGGGCGAAGTAGGACCCAGTTCACAACTTCAGTCACGGTACGGTGTGGATTTTTTTGCGGATATTATCGGCACTATTAATGGCTCTCAACATGAAGGTCTTGTTAGCTGGGGCCTCGGCGCCTATCCTAATCTGAGAGCAATCGGAAGTAATAATAACGGTAAACCCAAGGTAATCATTGGATACGATCCCTGGGATTGTAACGGCAATATTGCTGACAAGGAGTGTCTCAACGGTTCCGGATGTATCGATGCGAGAAAGGTGATTAATTTTATTCGCGAAGCTTTGCTCACTCAAAATGGCGTCCATCCTTCGACACCGTTTCACTTTACCAAATGCGGTGACGGCAAAACAGAGATTCTGGATTATATAAAAGTACTTCAGGATTTTCTTGAAACTGTCGATTCCTGGCATAACGAGCCTGGGGATGAGATCAAGGATTCGACCTTGCCGCGAAGTGATAATTTTAGCTTTATCGATTTGCCGGATGGCGATGGCCGCCATGGCTGGCCACGGAATAGTTTTGAAAGGGACCCGCGAGCGCCTGCAGTTCCGGTAAATGTTAAAGTCGATGCGAACTAAATTCTTACCCGGAGAAAGAATGAGATATTTCCAGAAGCAAAAATTTATGGAATTAGATTCTATACTTAGATATTTCATTCTCCTACTCTTTCTGAAAATGGGTTTCTTAGCTGGGGGTTGTGATTTCAATATGAATCAACCCTTGATGGCTCAGTCGAATGTAGTCCTGGGAACGTCAGGCGAGCGGTTCACTATTAACGGCACGCCAACTTTTCTCCTCGGCGTAAGTTACTTTGACGGCAGAAACTACCGAGAATCGGACCTGGTTACTCTTTCCGCCAAGGGTTTTAATTTGATCCGGGTCTGGTTAGATTGGCGGGAAGACTCTTATCTTGATGAAAACGGAAATTGGCGTTCCGGGGCCGAGCAAGATTTACTCCGTCTGGTTGACTTTGCCCACAACCAGGGGCTGATAGTAGATATTGCCATTTTGGATAAGGACGCTGCCTTTGGAAATAATAAGTCAGATCGAGATCTGGCCGTTCGAAATGTTGCCAGTCTTCTTAAGAATAAGAGAAATGTTTTATTTGATCTCGCTAATGAGCATGATACCTCCGGTTTTCTATTGCAGTTTACGCACAGTGACGCTGCTGACTTGAACGCCCTGGTAAAACGAATCGACCCCGATAGACTGGTCACCATCTCAAGTACCGGCTGCCATCTAATTTGTACTGATGTTAATAACGTTGAGACCGGCAACATCAAAGCTGAAATCGATGAAGTGAATGTTGACGTGCTTACGCCACATTTTCTCCGCGGAAGCGATTGGGCCGCGAAAACGGGGCCACGCCTTGCAGCTATCAAAAATTATCTGCAGTCTACTAATAGAAATATTCCCATTTATCTTCAGGAGGAAAATCGGCGTAACGACAATACGGGACCAACTAAAGATGAGTTTTTCGAAGCTGCTGAGAACGCGGTAAATTTAGGCGCCGCTGCCTGGATTTTTCATACAGCCGCTGGTTTCACACTAAAAGGCAGCACTTTTTTTGATAACCTCGATCCTACTGAGCGTCTTGTCGTTGATGAGCTTGGTAGCCGAATACTTGGCTCAAGTGCAGATAGAATGCCGCCGACCTCACCGCGAAACGTCAAAATTGTTATCGGCAGAAATTGAAAAACACGTTCTAATGAAGCGCGGCTCTTACATCTTCTTTTTACTCTCACTTTTTGTTCTTCTTAGTTTGTTTGGGGTAAGCCAAACGAGCCGAGTGAAGCAACTCTTGCACTACCACTGGGGGCTTGCCAGTGCAGCGGAAATACACAAACTGCGCTTCGCAGGTACTCCAAAGGGTAAAGAGGTTTTTTTTGAGGGGGATGGTGTAAGAATAGCAGGTACGATTTTTAGCGTTAGCAAAAAAAATGCGCCTGGTATTATTTTTTTACACGGTTCCTCTGTTCAAGGCCGGAAATTGGCCTTTTGTTTGCTTTTGAGCAAAGAGCTTGCCGAGCGAGGATTCCATGTCTTAAGTATGGACATGCGTGGTTTCGGCGAATCCGAAGATCCGCACCTGATCGACGAAGTGGATTCATGGCAAAGCAAAGGAGATGTGAGCAAAGCCATCGATTTTCTGATTAAGAATGCAACGGTAGATACGAGCGCTCTTTTTATTGTTGGCCATTCTGCAGGAGCAAACCAGGCAATTATTGCCGGTATTTACGATCATCGACTCAAAAAGATAGTGGCCATCGGTCCATCACGGCGAGTTAAAGAACGAATTCTGTCTGATCAGGCGAAAAATCGCGAATATTTTATCGAACGATTTGCGCGGGACAGAAAATTAACCGCACTGCCATCATGGGAAACGTATCGTCAGATTTCAATCAACGCGATGCTCGACACATATATTCCTTACTTTCAGACTGAGGATCATAAACCACTTTTTCTCATCGATGGCAGTCTTGAAGGGCCGGAAGATTTAGAGTTTTTGAGAAATATTTATCAAGAATTGATTCCGCCTAAAAAATATTTCACTATCGAAGGCAGTAATCATTACAGCAATACTAAGGCTTTAGGCCCCCTCATTTTTTATCATAAGCAGGTTTTTGACGAGCTCGTTGATAAAATTGCCTCGTGGCTAAAAGAATCATTACCAGATATCGGGTAGAGGCTCCAATATCCATGGTTTTACTCCCCTCAAATAAAACGGAGCGAGAAAACTTCTTATCTTAAGCACTTCACTTTGCAAATACTTAACACTCGTTCTGTGCCAAAAGAGGACAACGTTTCAAACTGGCACACGATGGGCACTCAATTTAACTAAAAAACAAAAGCTTATGCCATCTTAATTTTATTAAAATGTAGGCAGTTAATCCGCAGGTGAATTGGTAGCTGTTCATGGCATTGATCTTGCTAAAGTAAATGAGTTTTGAAACCGATGTAAAATTAAGCTCGGTAACTATTTATTAATAGGTTGATTATTATAAAGATGCCGACATCCATTGGCCATACACTAGCAGGGGTTTTTCTTAAAGAAACAAGGATATTTACCCCTGCTGAGACGGCTTTTAAATCGCTTCTAGTCTCGGTCATTTTAGCAAATCTGGCAGATATCGATTTCTTGCCAGGACTCATCCTGGGGAATCCGAATCGTTTTCATCACGGGATTACTCACAGTCTCGGGGCAACTTTAGTGGTGGGTCTGGTATTCGGGTTTTATTTTTATGCGAAGAAAAATCAATTCTGGGCGCCTTTTGCTTTTTCGGGATTATTGTATTTATCTCATGTGGCTTTAGATTTTTTGACGGTAGACACATCGCCGCCGCAAGGGGTGCCGATTTTCTGGCCTCTAAGCGGTGAATACTACCTGTCTCCAATTTCTGTGTTTTCAAGTGTGCACAAGGATTCTTTCAGCGCGACTTTTTTTCAGAGCTTGTTTGTCTCCGAAAATATCTGGACTGTTTTCCGCGAGATATTTATTTTGGGGCCGTTTGTTTTGCTGGTTTACCTGGTTAAGTTAATAAAAAATAAAATTCAGCCCGCTTAATTTTTTAGAATGAAGAACAAAAAAACACTTGCGTATTCTGTTACAGTCCCGCTTATGAACGAAGAGGAGAATGTTGAGCTCCTTTATGACGGAATTGTTGAGGTCATGGACTTAATGGACGAGGCGTACGAAATCGTTTTCATTGATGACGGAAGTACAGACAAGACTTTCGAAATTATGCAAAGATTGCAGCGGAGGGATGAGAATATGAAAGTCATCAAGTTTAGAAGAAACTTCGGACAATCAGCTGCGATGGGTGCCGGTTTTGAGTATGCTTCGGGTAACATAGTTATAGCCATGGACGGGGATTTGCAAAACGATCCAAAAGATATTCCAAAACTGGTTTCGAAGCTGAAAGAAGGGTATGACATTGTCAGCGGCTGGCGCCAGAATCGCCAGGATAAGGTTATCATAAGAAAAATTCCTTCCAAAATCGCCAACGGCTTGATTAGACATTTTACTCAGGTGCCGATTCAGGATACTGGCTGTTCTTTAAAGGCTTATACAAAAGAAATCGTGAAGAAAATTCGGCTTTATGGCGAGTTGCACCGATTTATTCCTGCTCTGGCAAGAATTGAAGGGGCAAGGATCGGTGAGGTTCCCGTCAACCATCATGCCCGTCAATTCGGAAGTTCTAAGTATAATATCACCCGAACCTTAAAAGTCATAATGGACTTAACGACCCTGAATTTGTTCCTGAAATATTTAAGAAATCCGATGCATTTTTTTGGAACAATCGGGATTGTATTCAATCTGTTCGGAGTGATTACGCTGCTGTACATGTTTTTTTCTATTCTGGTGTTGCGTAACACTCTGGAAGAAGTCAACGTTCTGCTGTCGACAGCTTTTATATTTATTGCAGGTGGTTTTCAGTCGTTGTTTTTTGGTTTGTTGGCTAATCTGGTAGTTAAAACCGGCGACCGGAAAAGTATTGGGACGGTTGAAAATGGGTCTGGGGAAAAATTGAACTAAACAAGGTTGCTCTGATGGAAACACCAATTGTAAGTGAAGCAGAAACACTCGTGACCAACTTGGTCGAGGAAACAAAATTAATTAAGAAAAAAATGACTGTTATCGTCGCGGTTCAAAATTTTGAGGAATCACTCGACGAAACGTATTTGTCTTTGAAGCAGAATCTGGAACCGCTTGACCACTCTTTGGAAATTGTATTCGTCGATGATGGCAGCTCCGATAAAACCTGGGATCATTTGCGGGCGATTTCGGAGAAGGACGCGGCCGTCAAAGCCATTCGTCTCCGGGCCGACAGTGGAGAGGCCGCAGCATTTGACGCCGGGTTGAAAAATTCCGACGGTGATAAGATTATTTTCATGAGCAGCCGCAAGCGAATCGACCCCGCGGGACTCCCCAACCTTCTAAATAAGTTAGATCAGGGATTCCATCTGGTTATTGGGTGGCGCCACCATCGCGCGGACTCAAAACTGAATCAAGTTATTTCCAAAGGCTTTAACTGGCTGGTAAAGAAACTCTACCGGGTGAAGCTAAATGACGTCAACAGCGGAGTTTTTGTCGCCAAACGTGAAATTTTTGAAGAGGTGCCCATTTACGGCGATATGAATATCTTTGTGCCGGTGTTGGCGGCGCGAAAGGGCTTTAAGGTCGGCGAAGAAAAAATCGGCCAACTCACCGGTTCCTTTCGACAATCGAAATTTATTTCTGAGTATATCCAACGTATCCTGGATGTCATAACAGTTATTTTTTTAATGAATTACTCGAAGAGACCTCTGCATTTTCTCGGTTTTCTCGGCTTCATTTTTACCTTTGCAGGTGTATTTATAAATCTGTATCTTTTTATTGATCGAATGACTGGAGTGGAGGGCATCGCGGGCCGGCCTATGTTGTTGCTCGGAGCTTTGCTGCTGGTCATCGGAATTCAAATGATATCTATCGGTTTGATTGGGGAAATTATTATTTTCACGCACGCGCACGATTTAAAAGAATATTCGATAGAGGAGATTTTGGAGTAGACTGATTAATTCTTAAACTTGGCTGAAGGGTCACTTAAACTTAAAAAGGCTTATGAAAATAGCGATTATGGGAATCCGGGGTATCCCGGCGAATTATGGTGGATTCGAAACTTTTGCAGAGCATTTGGCACCGCTTCTAGTTGAAAAAGGACACGATGTAACTGTTTACGGCCGCTCCAAAAACATTACTTACAAAGACGAGTACTATAAAGGGGTCAGACTTGTCATTCTGCCTACCATTACACATAAATACCTCGACACTGTGGTGCATACTTTTCTATGTGGTTTGCACTCACTGAAAGAGAAATTTGACGTTATTTTAATGTGCAACAGTGCAAACAGCATCTTCGCATTTATCCCAAGGTTAACCGGTCAAAAGATTGCGTTAAACGTGGACGGTCTCGAGTGGCAGCGTGCAAAATGGAACAAGTTGGGGCAGTGGTATTATAAACTAGCAGAATTTATTGCAACCTTCTCGCCCAATGTCGTCGTCACGGACGCCAAAATCATACAGAATTATTATCTACAGAAGTATAATAAGAAATCTACTTACATTCCTTATGGTTCCCCGGTTGAAAAGGTAGACACCAAAGACGCGCTTGAGCAGTTTGGTGTCAAACCGGGTGAATATATCCTCTATGTGAGCCGCCTCGAACCTGAGAACAACGCCCATTTGGTGACTAAAGCTTTTGAGAGTGTTAAAACAGATTTGAAATTGGTAGTTGTCGGGGATGCCCCTTATAGTACTGAATATATTCAGGAATTAAAAAGTACAAAAGACCCGAGAATTATCTTTACCGGGTACGTCTTCGGGAGCGGTTATCGGGAGTTTCAGTCAAATGCGTATTTTTATGTTCAGGCAACGGAGGTAGGCGGGACACACCCGGCCTTGCTGGAAGCTATGGGACACGGCAATTGTGTTCTCGGCAATGATGTTCCTGAACACCACGAAGTCTTAGCAAATGCAGGTGTTTATTTTAATACCGAGGAGCCGGACAATTTAAAAAACCAGATGCAGTACCTTTTAGATAATCCGGACATCGTTGAAGAGAAAAAAAAGTTAGCGCTCGAAAGAGTTCAGCAAAATTACACTTGGGGAAAAGTTGCTGCTGATTATGAGACGTTGTTTTACAAAATGGTTGGTGGAAAAGTGAGGGTAGCTCAGGAAAAAAGTGTGGAGCAGGTTTTTGAGCAAGTCTAAAGGCCTTATCATTATACCGGCATTTAACGAAGAAAACAACATTGGCACTATAATAAAGGAAATTCAGAATTGCCGCATCAATTTTGATGTCTTAATTATTGACGATGGTTCAACAGATGCAACTGCTGAAGTTGCTCGCTCACATGATGTTCCAGTGGTCTCCCTCCCTTTTAACTTAGGAATTGGAGGCGCGGTTCAGACAGGGTTCAAGTTTGCATTGAGAAACGGGTATAATTATGCGATTCAAGTCGACGCTGATGGGCAGCATAATCCTTCTGAAATCGAGAAATTGTTTGAGCCGCTAAAGGAGGGAGAATTCGACGTTGTTATTGGCTCCAGGTATCTTGATAAAAATGACTATCAAACAACATTTTTTAGACGCGTCGGCGCGGTCATTTTTATGGGATTGAATTTCTTAACAACCGGTCAAAAAATCAAAGATAACACATCCGGTTTTCGGTGCTACAATCGCAGGACAATCGAATTCCTTTCGAAAACTTATCCTGATGATTATCCGGAAGTTGAAGCTATAGCGGTTCTTGGAAAGAATGGTTTTAGAATTAAGGAAATCCCGGTTAGGATGAGATCAAGGCATTCGGGAAGTTCTTCAATAACCAATTTGAAATCAATTTACTATATGATTAAAGTATCTTTGGCGATTTTAATTAATGTGTTTCGAAGTAAGGAAATGAAATAAGAGGGAGAAATGGAGCGCATTCAGGTATTTGCAATTTTAGCAAGTGCAGCTGTTTGTATCGTCATTGTTGAACTGGTAAGAAAAAAGAAGTTAATGGAAAAATATTCGTTAATTTGGATATTTTCCACCGTGATCTTAATTACGCTTTCACTTTGGCGCAACTTTTTAGAACGGCTTGCTGATTTTCTCGGCATTTATTACGCGCCTACGGCTCTTTTTATCGTTTTATCTTTTTGCGGTTTGGGTCTTTTGATTCATTTTTCGATTGCAATCTCCACGCTAACGGAGCAAAATAAAATACTGGCTCAGGAAGTTGCTCTTTTAAAAAATGAAGTCCAGACCATAAATGAAAGCGAGGCTCCTGAATCAAAAAATGTTAGATACAAAAGAACATCCAACGAGCAGGAATGAGAAGAACTGGCAAAATAGCCAAGGGATGGAATATTGCATTCTAGCAGTAATTACCATCGCGGCTGCGCTGCTTAGATTCTATAAGCTTGGCGCGTGGAGCTATTGGATAGATGAATATTATTCGCTGGAATCATCTCTCAGACCCTATTTGCAGAATTTGAGTAAGCCGTTCTGGCTCATCACCAAGACGTCCATAGATATTTTTGGCGTCAGCGCAATTTCTTTAAGATTGCCGCCATTTGTTTTCGGAGTTTTGGCAATTGTCGCGTTGTACTTTCCGTTCAAAGCTGTTTTTGGCCGGCGGGTCGCGTTACTGAGCGCCTTCTTTATGGCGATTTCCCCTTGGCATATTTATCTTTCACAACTCGCGCGGTGGTATACGTTGCTATTACTTGTTAGCACTGCCGCTTTGCTCTCTTTTTATTTTTTTATTGAACGCAATTCATTTAAATATCTCATTCTGTCAATCGTAATGTTTTTGTTTGCTTTCATGCTTCATTTGACTGCAGGATTTATCGTTTTAATTGGAGTCACCTACTTGTTTTTCCTGTCTCGAATAAAAAAAATGCAGCCGGAGAAATTTGATACCAAGAAAATAAATATCCTTTTTATCGTTTTGATTCTAGGTGCCATCGTATTAATGCCCAAGTTCCTTGAGTTTGTGAAAGTTTGGAATGAGATTCAGTTAAGGGATGGCTATTGGGGAACCACGCCGGTAAACTTTGCCTCAAAAGTTCTATATCACCTGACCCCAACGATGGGCTTTGCGGCAGTGCTTGGGCTAATCCTTTTACTGTTTTCAGGGGGCAGAAAGGGATTGTTTATTTCGATTTTCGGTGTGCTCCCCGGCGCTCTGCTGATTTTAGCAGCACTGTTAAAAACCAACATCAGCACTAAATATATATTCTTTACACTACCTGCCTTATTATTGGGAGCTAGCTTTTTGTGCGTCTACGTGATTGATCAAACTGAAAAGTATAAGGGTATTATTGCAGTCGCCGTTATTGGGTTAGTAGCGATTCCTTCACTAAAAACAGACTTTTTATATTTCTCCAGCGGTTACGGCAACCGCGATCGATTAACGGAGGCTGTTCAACATATTCAGCAAAAATGGCATCCGAATGATCAGATTTTCCCGCTTTATTTTTTCCCTAACTCTGAGAGGGCTCAAGATTATTTAAAAACGACCGCTGAATTAATTGATTTTCAAATAACAGATGAACAAATTCTGTTTCCTGAAACGCCTGCAGAGCTTGACCAGGAAAGAAGAATTTGGGTGGTCACCATAGGTAAACCTTTGCCGCCTAATTCAACTGGATTTTATGAGTGGGTCTCACTGAGGACAAATATGGTAGCAGAGTTTAAGGCAAATAAAGGACCGAAGGATAATACGGTACGAATCTATTTGCAGCGTCCTTTAAAGAACGATCGGGGAATTAATAAAACGGCTTTTGATTCTTCAAGACATAAAACATTGGATATAAGGGAGTATTGACGATGCAAAATTTAACAGTGGTCATTCCAGCGTACAACGAAGAGCACGGGTTGACCAAAGTCCTGCCTGAGTTGAGCAAAAACCTTGAAAACGGCTGGGAAGTTATTGTCGTCGATGACGGCTCTACTGATAGAACCGCCGAGATTGTTAAAGGATTCAAGAAAATCCGGCTCGTAAAGCACCCTTATAATAAAGGATACGGCGCCGCCTTAAAAACCGGAATAAGGGCGGCAAAGAATGAAACTATTCTTTTAATGGACAGCGATGGACAGCATTCTATAAAAGATTTTCATCGGATCATCAAAAAATTTGGGGAAGAAGATTATGATCTGGTGATCGGCGCACGTTCCTCTGAAGCCTATCAAGTCAAAAGCAGAGTTCCAGGCAAGTTTTTGTTAACCAAAACAGCCGAATACCTGATGGGGACAAAGATAAAAGATTTGAACTCGGGTTTACGGATATTCAAAAAAAGCAAAGTGGTGCCGTTTTTTAATATTCTGCCAAACAGCTTTTCGTTTTCGACAACTTCAACGCTTGCCTTTTTAAAGGAAGCGTACAATGTCGTATATATTGACATCGAGACCGAGAAAAGAGAAGGCAGAAAAAGCTCTGTTAAATTTGCCAGAGATGGTTCCCGGACTTTACTGCTGATTACACGCGTTGTTATGTTGTTTAATCCTCTGAAGATTTTTTTTCCGGTTTCAGTTTTAACTTTTGCGCTTGGGGTGCTTTGGGGATTATACGGCGTTGTCATTTTCCAACGTATACCAAACAGTTCAGTGATTTTGATGGTCTTTGGTATGTTCCTTTTCTTTTTTGGCATGCTGGCTGATCAAACCTCCTCGATTCGGAGACAGATTCATGTATCAGAATAAGTTCTCTGAAATCGAAGTTCGGCAATTCTGGGATAAAGTGAGCGAGATCTATGATGTCGCCAATGACGACATTGGCGATGCTCATTATCAGCGATTTAAATTCGCTATAAACTATATCCCGAAAAAAGGTCCTTTAAATTTACTTAATGTTTGGAGCCGAACCGGAAATGCGAACACTTTTCTTTTAAAGCATAATCCAGAGATCAAAGTTTTTAATGCTGAGGTTTCTCATAAGTTAATGCAGATTGGCTTGAGGAAGCAGAAATACAAAACAAAAAAAATATCACAGGTCAGGCTGGACATTCTGCCTTATAAAGAGGACAGTTTTGATGCTGTATTGTCATTGGAAACCCTCGAGCATTGTTCGCAGCCTCTGTTGTTCTTGCAGGAATTAAGAAGAGTGTTGAAAAAGGATGGTGTGTTGGTCATGAGTCTGCCGCCGGCGACGGCAGAGTTTGCCCTGCGCCTCTATGATCTTTTTTGTCTCAATCATGGCGAAGGACCGCATCGATTCCTTCCTTCCCGGAAAGTAAAGAAGCTCTTGAGGGCGGCTGGATTTGATTTGTTGAAACACAAGGGAACACTCCTGATACCGGTAGGACCTGAGAAGTTGAAAGCGCTTGGTGAAAAGGCGATAGATAAATTTCAAAACACGTTTCTTTCCGAATTCGGAATCCGACAATTTTATATTTCGAGGGCGTAGCGATGTCATCCAATTCAAAAATTGAAAATATTCAGGATATTGTTAATAAGAATCTCTGCCATAGGTGCGGAACTTGCGTCGGCCTTTATCCCGACAAATTGGAGTTTGTTGACGTGCTTGACAGCTACAAAGTTAATGTAAAGTCTCCTTTAACCGCTGAAGAGAATCAGAATGTAATGAAATATTGCAGCGGTCATGAAGTTGATTTCCCGGAGTTGAACAAAACTTTGTTTGGCGCTGATTATAGTGCTAATAATTTCATAGGCCATCACGAGAAACTTTATATTGCGTTTGCCAAAGATCAGGAAATACGATACAACTCGGCAAGCGGAGGGATACTATCCCTTCTTCTGATCTATTTGCTCGAGTCAAAGCAAGTTGACGGCGCGGTTGTTTTGGGGATGGATCCTGACCAGCCCTGGCGGGTTAAGCCTTTTATCGCGAAAACCCGAAAAGAAGTGATGCAGTCTGCACAAAGCAAATATGTGATCAGCAGTGTCAACGAAATACTACCTGAAATCCTGGATTTCGATGGTACTCTTGCCTATGTTGGCTTGCCGTGTCAGGTGCATTCATTAAGAAAAATGATGCTCGACAACCAATTTGATCTTTCAAAAATAAAATACATATTTGGGCCCTATTGCGGCAACACCCTTCACTATTCTTCTTTAAAAAGTTTTTTAAAGAAAATGAATGTCCATGATGTTTCAGAAATTAAAGAGCTGAATTTCAGGTATGGCGAATGGCCTGGGAATATGCGCGTCCTGACAAAATCTGGTGATGAATTTCTCATGCCGAAATTTCATGCCAACTATTTGATCCCTTTTCATATTGAATCCAGATGCTTGACTTGTACGGATCTGTCAAATGAATTCACAGACATTTCGAGTGGGGATGCATGGGCGCCCAAGTATGAGGAAAGAGGCAAAGGATTTTCCATCATGGTGGTTCGCAGCCAAAAAGGCAAACAACTGGTCGACGAACTCGTTGAAAAATCCCTGGTAGACGTCGTGGAAATTGAGCGCAATAAAGCAGTTGAGATGCATTCTCACGGCTATGATCTTAAGAAGAGGGGTGCTTTCTTACGAATTTCCTTTCTAAAGAAACTGCACAGAGCTGTCCCCCAATATGGGTATGAAGTCAAAACCTCCAATTCGACCAGAGTTGTATTTGAACTTGTTTTAGATTCTTTATTCTGGATCTGCAAACTGAAAATATCCAGATATATAATTGATCTGATTCCTCATAAAGTTGTCGGTAAAATATTTGAAAAGACCAGAAAAGTTTGGAAAAGTATAACCAAGGAGATTAAGAAAAAAGATTTAGTTGAAGAACCTGAAAATTCTCAGGAAGCCGCAAACAGTTAAGGCAAAACAATTACTAAAAAAGAACACAGAGTTCAGACATCGAAAAAGAAATTTAGAAGACAAAATCATCGGAACATCGTAAAAATAAAATTAATTCTCTGTGATTTCTATGCTACTCGTGTCCATCTTATCTTTTGTCTTTTTAATTAATTTTAGTTGAAATCGTGAACAAACACCTAAAAAAACTAAAGAACCTGATCGGGCCGGTCATTCTCGTCTATTTTCTGGTGAAGATTGATTTTGGCGCATTGAAAGAAGTTTTGACTGGAATCGATCCTATCTTCTTTGCCGCTCTGACGATCTTCTTTCCCATGATGATGATAAAAACTTACCGGTGGCTTGTGCTACTGAGAAATTTCGGAATCAATATAGATTTTTCGAATTTGTTTAACCTGAATTTGAAAGGCGTCTTGTACGGTTCAATCACTCCGGGCCGATTAGGAGAAATTTCCAAAGGCTATATGCTTGGGAAAATGAAATACCCTTTGTCCTCGTCAATTGTCTCCGCCGTTCTCGACCGGGTTGTGGATATATTTTTCTTGCTGGGTTTTGGGCTATTTGGCTTTTTATTTTTTTATAAAGAACTTCAAATAGACGTTGTTCTCCTGCTCGTTCTTATAGGGGGAATTGCTGCTATCTCAACGTTTTTAATAAAGTCGCAACTCCGCTCAAAAATTGCAACGTTTATTAGAAAGAAATTTAAAGATGATGATGGAGACGTTATCGAATCTCTAAAAAAAATCAAGAAAAGTAAAATGTTGGTTCTAGCCGCTTTATCAATACTGGCCTGGGTATTGTATTTCTATGAAATATTTTTATTCAGCGAGTCCCTTTCTATCGAAGTGGATGCAATCTTTCTGGTTTCTGCGATTAGCGCTTCCACGATAATTTCTATATTACCCATCTCAATTCTTGGAATAGGAACGCGTGACGCGACTTTGATTTTTCTTTTTTCAATGAAAGGGATTGCAACGGAAAAAACTTTAGCGTTGTCATTTCTTATTTTATTGATGTTCGGTTTTAATATTTTGGGCTGTTATCTTTACTCGTTAGTTTATGAGTTAAGAAATTACAAAAACTATAATATGATATCAAAAGGAGAGTGTTAAATATGGCAACTTATTTAGTTACCGGCGGCGCAGGTTTCATTGGCTCAAACATCGTTGAAGAATTATTACGAAGAAAACAAAAAGTACGAATTTTGGATAATTTTTCAACTGGTAAAAGAGAAACTGTAGAGTTTCTGATGGAGAAAGCTTCAAAGCTTCAAAGTTCTAATGGTAAAAAAAGCAATAGAAACGGAAATGCAAATTTAGAAATGTTTGAGGGCGATCTCCGTTCTTATCATATCGTAAGAGAAGTTGTAGAAGGTGTTGATTATATCCTGCATCAAGGTGCGCTTCCATCCGTTCCACGGTCGATTGGCGATCCAATAACTTCAAATGAAGTCAACGTGGTTGGAACTTTGAATATCCTAAATGCTGCCAAGGATGCCAAAGTTCGCAGGATTGTTTATGCTTCCTCTTCTTCTTGTTATGGTGATTTGGCGCAACTGCCAAAAACCGAGGATATGCTTCCGAATCCCCTTTCTCCGTATGCCGTTTCTAAACTTGCGGCTGAGAAATATTGTCAGGTCTTCTACAAATTGTATAACCTGGAAACCGTCTCGGTCAGGTATTTTAATGTTTTTGGACCGCGTCAGGATCCCACCTCGCAATACTCAGCAGTGATTCCAAAGTTTATCAGCATTATGATGCGTGGCAAAGCCCCGGTCATTTACGGAGATGGTGAGCAGTCGCGTGATTTTACGTACGTTCAAAATGTCGTTGAGGCCAACTTGCTGGCCTGCGAAACAGAACAGGAAGATGTCACCGGTGAAGTTTTTAATATTGCTTACGGAAAAAGAATTACCCTTAATGATCTGGTTGCAAAAATTAATGGGGTCTTAGAAACGACGATAAAGCCAATTTATGCTGAGCCCAGAGCCGGTGATGTAAAGCATTCTCTGGCAAATATTGGCAAAGCCAGACAATTCTTAGACTATGATCCCAAGTTCGATTTTGATCAAGGCCTTAAGATGACCATTGACACCATGAGAAAACCTGAAGTTGAAGAATATGCTAAAGAGAGTTAGCCTGTTTTTTAAAAGTATACCACTGTTCACGAAGAAAAGACTTTTTCTTCTGATCTTTATCTCAGCGTTTGTCATTCGGTTTGCTTACATAATGACGTTGGAGAATAAGTGGTACTACTACGATACCGTTCACTGGGATAAGGCGGCAACGTCAATTCTAAATGGAGAAGGTTTTGGTAGCGGATACTCCTTTTCCAATCTTGGTTTTGATGAAGAATATGGCCTGGAACCCGCATACCCGGTTTTCCTTGCCGGAATTTATGGTCTCTTTGGTCGAAATTTCGTGATTGTTCGAATTTTTCAATGTCTAATGGGCGCTGGGGTTTGTTATTTAGTGTTCCTGATCGGCGCCAAAGTGTTTAACCGAAACGCCGGAACCATCGGGTCAGCCATCGCTGTTTTTTTCCCCTTGCATATTTTCATTTCAGGAATGCTGTATCCGACGTTGCTTTTTACGTTTTTGACGGCCTTGACGGTTTTTTTCCTGATAAAAATAACTGAAAGCGATGGCCATCTCTATCCGATTCTTGCAGGTCTGTTTTTGGCGCTTGCAACTCAAACGATACCAATCATTTTTGCATTCTATCCACTTGCAGCGATTTGGCTTTTGCTGTTTGAAAAAAAAACAAAAGTGCAAAAATGGCAGCATTTGCTGGTGACGTTTTCAATTGCATTCTTGACGTTACTGCCCTGGACGATTAGGAACTACCTGGTGTTTGAAAAAATCGTGCCGGTTCGGGCAGCCTTTGCGGACGATTTATTAAAAGTAAAAGTAACCGTTGATTCCGATAGCGTCGATCTCTATAAAGACGAAGTTGAAAACTCCGGAATCGACCCGGCTGAATTGGAGCGCCAAATTGCATCCATGCAAAACAAAGGTTTCTTGGGTAAGGTTCAAAGCATTATTTTCGATAATCCTGGAAAGTTTCTAAAAAGGTATTCCCGTGAGTTGGTCCACTTTTGGATTCCATACCCTGATCCGGATAGAGTCAAAACGAAGAATAAATTTCTGAGTACATTTACAAAATGGATGAGTATTGTTTCCTTCGGACCGGTTCTTATTTTCGGTATAATTGGAGTATGGGCATCGAGGCAGCGCTTCCGAATCAGCTTACTTCTTGTTTTTATGATAATGTCTTTTGCCTTTGCTTATTCTTTTTTTATGACACAGATTCGATATCGTATTCCAATTGAGCCCTACATTATTATTTTTGCAGGATCCGGTTTGTTGGTTTCTGTAGAAAAACTAAAAAAAGTTTTTTCCGTAAACGCCTGAATTTGATATGCCAAGCAGTGGAGTTAAAAATATTCAACGGGCATTATTATTCCTTTTAGTGTTTTTAGCCCCGTTAAAAATCGGCTGGATTTTTCGACATCACAATGGAATTTTTATAGCGGATGCGCCATTGTTTTTCCTGTTGTTGCTGGCATTCTCACCAAGTATCAAATTCAAGTTTCATTGGAAACTTCCCATGCTCGGTTTTATTGTGTGGTGTACCTTGACCGGGGTGTTTGCTGAAAGATTTGATATTGTCTTTAGTGAAGTAACGAGATTTGCACGTGCTTACCTGGCTTTTTTGTGTGTGATAAATTTCACTCGCGCAAAAAAGGATATCGACATTGTTTTTTACGCTATTCTTTCCGCATTTACTCTCGAAAGCCTCATTGGTTTTCTGGAATGGCGAAGAGGATTTTTGGGCTTAACTTTTCTCGGAGAAGATAGTTTTTACTTCCGAGTCGGAGGCTTTTTTGTCCATCCTAATATCTTCGCTGATTACCTGATCTTTTTTCTGCCGGTTCTTTTACGTCTTTTTATATTTCACAAGCACAGGAAGATTACCCGAAATATTCTTTACGGCATCTTGTTTCTAATTGCTTCAGGCGCTCTATTCGCGACACTTTCAAGAGGTGCCTGGCTGAGCTTCGCCGGAGCAATCGTTCTTATGATGCTCTTCACTCTTTTTAAGATTAAGTTCTATCCGAAAATTGTGAGCGGATTTGCGGTTATGGCGCTTTTGGCTACCGTCGCTGCGATTCATTACACACCAACAATTCTAAATCAATTTCAAGCCGACCATCGCGAGAGTGCAGCTTCAGTAAGAATGCCCTTGAATAAGATCGCCCTGCAAATGATCAAAGACCACGGTGTTTTCGGCGTGGGGCTAGGCAATTATACGGAACATACCCATAAATATGCGGAGGCGGCAGTAAGCGATGACCATCACTATTGGGAATTACTGCAGGTCGTTCATAACACATTTTTACTTAATCTTGCCGAAGCAGGAGTCCCTGGATTTTTGCTTTATTTGTGGATGTTGGTGCTTATTTTTAAACACGGTAAAAAGGCCACAGATAACAGCGACCCCTTTATTTCAAACGTTGCACTTGGGTTTTTGACGGGTTTTCTTGCCATGTTGGTCGCATTTATTGCCGGACCGGATGGCCGCAACCATCAAATCCAGATGGTTTTTTGGATTTACGCCGGGGTCCTATTCAATTTTAGTAGAATGAAGGATCCCCGAAAAATTTCAAAGAAAAAAGTGAGACGACCTGTGATTCAAGATCCGCGGCAAGTTCGAACTGTAAATGTAAACAATCAATCTCAAACCGGAGAAAGTTTATGGCAGCCAAACCGATAATTTCTGTAATTATTGTAACCTATAACCGACTGGGCGCTCTCAAAAGATGCTTGGATGCACTGAAAGATCAAACCCTCGCTCAAACAAAATACGAAGTCGTTATTGTTGACGATGGCAGTAGTGACGGCACAATCGAATATTTAAAGAAACTCAAATGGCACGGAAAACCTGGGGTGAAATGTTTTTTTAACGAGCACAAGGGTTATGTAGATGCCAGGAATTTCGGCGTCACCAAAGCTAGCGGTAAATACGTTTCTTTTACCGATGACGACTGTGTCCCCGAAGGGCAGTGGCTTGAGAAGGTCATTGAGACTTTTGATACGAATGAAGAAATCGGCGTAGTTGGGTCGGTGACCAAAGTTGCATTTCATAATAAATTATTTGCGCCGCTTAACCAGGCTCTTAGAAAAAAACAGCCTGAGCAGGAAACAATGGATATAAATATAATCGAAGGCGAAACCGGTTTCGTTGGTTTGAAACCGTTCAGCGGCTGTAACATACATATTAAAAAAGAGATATTCGATGAATTGGGTGGTTTCGATTTGAGCATCGGCCCGGCTGAAGATTTGGATTTTCTCTACCGCTACCTGAAAGCCGGCGGCAAAGCAGCGCACCGCAAAGATTTGTTTGTAGACCATTTTGAACGCGACGACCTGAAATCGATGTTTAAGCGCTGGTTCACTTTTGGCAAATGCGACTCTGAAATGGTATCCCGGCATTTACGCTCAAAATTTTCTCTGGAGATTAATTTATTGCACGGAATCGTGAATTATCGTTTTATCAAATTTCCGTTCCCAATCGGCGTTTATTTCCAGTTTAATCTTTTTAAGCTTGTCCTTGGATTGGTTATTCTATCGCTTTTCGTACCTAAGCTTGGTTTGGCTTTTCTACTGTTGCTGATTACCGGACTGTTCATAAAGCAGGGCGATCCGAAAGTCACCGCGAGTTTTTTACTTTATTCTCTTTACCTGGAAGCCAGCTATACCATTGGCGCTTTCTGGGGTTCGATTCGAAGAGGAGTCATTTGTTTGTAAATGCAAGAGGACTCCCAAAAACTAGCTAAGAATTTTAAACAAGCGCCGATCTGGCAGATTCTTGATCAAGGCGCCGGGCGCTTTGTCCGAATCGCCGCATCCGTTGCTTTAGCGAGAATTCTTTTTCCGGACGACTTCGGCATTTATGCGCTTTCGTTAAGCATCCTGGAATTGGCACGTTTGTCGGTCAATTTCGGAGTCGGGTCAGCGATTGTGCAAACCTCCGATTCTCCGGACTCGTTCGTCAATTCCGCTTTCTGGACCAACCTCGGCGCTTCGGCGCTGATGTTTATCAATGTGCTCATCTTTGCTTTCCTCGCTGCAAGAATATTCGGGCAACCGGTCTTGATGTACACTGCGCCCGTACTCGGAATTACATTGTTGACCGGCGGCTTCGCTCATATTAATCAAAGTTTGCTGATCCGAACCCTCGAATTTAAAACATTGGCCAAAGCCTCGGTTTCAAAGCTGGCAGTAGAGAGCGTTGCGTCAATTGGTTTTGCTGTGGCCGGCTTTGGGGTTTGGTCTTTTATTCTGGGCTACGTTTTAGGGGATGTGGTTCAGTCCATGTTAATTTGGTTCTCAACCGAGTGGCGGCCCGATTGGAAGCCGAATTTTCAGTATCCGCGAAAATTTTGGAAATTCGGGGCCAATATTTTTTTATTTTGTTTGTCAACGTATTTGTTGGAGTTTATGCCGACTTTTATCGTGGGTCGGATTACCGACGTTTTTGTCCTCGGCTTGTTTTCATTTGCCTGGCGGCAGAGCCGCTGGATCGGTGATATCCCGAAACTGATCGGTAAGAATATGCTCTTTCCGGCTTTCTCAAGACTGCAGTCGAATTTCGAGGAATTCGAGAAACTCTATGATCGCTGGCTGCGGTTTATGCTCGTTTGGGGCGCGCCGATTTTTATTGCTCAGTTTGTGTTCTCGCCTTTGTATGTGCCGGCCATTTTTGGAGCGAAATGGGCGCCAGCTATAACCGGATTACAACTCCTGGTTGTGATGGCATTTATCGAAATCACATTTTACGTACCGCATTCAGAGGCAGTGACGGCCCGAGGAAGAGTTGAAAAAAATGTTTATTGGCGAATGATTGAAGCACTAGCGCTTGGCATCACGCTGATTTTTGTTTCAAGTAAAGGACCGACTGCGATTGCCGCGGGTATTTTGGTTGTTCGAGCCGGAGTTATGCCTTTCTATTTATTTCAGACACGCGCTTTTGTTGGAATAAAATTCAAGCCGCTTCTGAAAAGCGTTCGCCCGGCTTTGGTTTTATGCTGTGCGGGGTGGGTGGGCGGTTTAACAGTTTACAAGTTTAGCTCTGAGATTCATTTTCTAGTTTTGATTGGCCTCGGTGTTGTTAGTGCAGTCCTCTGGGTTTTCTTGAGTTTGCGATTTGCACCTGAAATCAAAAAACTTTTTTCGGAAGCCTCAAAGATGCTTTCCGCGCGTTTTAACACCTCAAAACAAATAGTGGCATTAACTTCGGAGTAATTTGATTAAATGAAAGCGCGGCTTAAAATCTTAATGGTCAATAAATATTATTTTCTCAAAGGCGGATCCGAACGTTGCCTATTTGATCTGAAAGCCCTGCTGGAATCAAATGACCACAAAGTGATTCCATTTGCAATGGCCGATAGGCAGAACGTTGAGTCCGAGTACGATTCCTATTTTGTTGATTCGATTAATTATGATTTTGACTCAAAACTCGAGAAGCTGTTGAATGCTCCTAAAATTTTCGGGCGCATGACTTATTCTTTACACGCGAAGCGAAAAATCGAAGCGCTGCTTTCTAAGGAAAAATTCGACGTCGCGCATCTGCACATGATCGATCACCAGATTTCCCCTTCAATTTTGCACTCGCTGAAGAAATTTAATGTACCCGTGGTGCAAACGGTTCATCAGTATAAAGCCGTTTGTCCAAATTACCGCATGTACATTCCGCAAAAGGGCGAAATCTGCGAAAGATGTTTGTCCGGCAACTATTTTAACGCAGTTAAACAAAGATGCCATAAAGAGTCTTTAATTGCCAGCGCCATGATTGCAGCGGAAACGACCATCCATAAGTGGATGAAAATATACAAAAATTATATCGACACATTTATTGTACCCAGCAAGTTTATGGGATTAAAGCTTGCTCAGGGCGGGATTCCGGAAGAGAAAATCAAACTTATTTACCATTTTATCGAAACTAAAAACTATCCTTTCTCGCTGGAGCATGAAGATTACTTTGTTTATCTCGGACGGCTCTCGGAGGAAAAAGGCTTGTTTACTTTGTTAAAAGCGGTGGAGAAGCTGCCGGAAGCGAAGTTGAAAATAATTGGCGACGGGCCTCTTAGAGGTAGTTTAGAAAAATTCTCCGACGAACGTGATTTGAAAAATGTTGAGTTTCTGGGGAAAATGTTAGGAGATGACTTGAAGAAGGCTGTTTCAAAAGCCATGTTCGTCGTTATCCCATCTGAGTGGTACGAGAATTCGCCGATGGTCATTTACGAATCATTTGCCATGGGCAAACCCCTTATTGGAGCGAAGACCGGCGGCATCACCGAACTCATTCGCCATAAAGTTGACGGCCTGCTTTATGAAATGGGGAATGTTGAAGAATTGCGTGACTGCATCGACTATATGATAACTCATAAAGAGCAAATTCCTAAATTCGGAGAAGCGGGCCGGGCGCGGGTTGTGAGTGAGTTTAATCCGGAATCGCATTATCAACAAATCATGAATATTTATGATTTGCTGATTCCCGGTTCAGATACTAATGGGAGTGTAAAAATCAGTGAGCGAAGCGAACCTGTTTTTACTTAAGTTTGCTTGTTATGAGAGGATTTTGAAGCTAAACCGTGAAAGAAAACAAAAGAAAAATTAACTTACTTCATATAGTAAACGGCTTTGCAATCGGTGGCGGCGAGTTAAAACTGCTTGAATTGGTGAAGAACTTAGTTGAAAAACGGGCTGACAAATACACTGTCACAGTTTGTAGCGTCGGGCAGGGAGGAACGCTCCAGCCGGAATTTGAACGGCTTGGCATCAAAGTATTTGTAATTGAGAAAAAACACAAGTTCGATATCAGCCAGGTATTTAAAGTTTGCAGGATAATTAAACAGGAGCAGATCGATTTAGTGCAGACCACTTTATTTTACGCTGATGTCATCGGCGCGCTCGCTGCCAAGTTGACCGGGGTCGACGCGGTGATTTCGTGGGATACTGTTTCACATCCACCGGATAGCCATGAGACTCGACTCCGGCACAAATTGTCCTATCAATTGTGTATGCGTTTTGTTAAAAGGATTGTGGCAGTTTCCGAAGGCGTTAAGAAATACCTTATCGAAGACAGAAAAATTGCTTCCAAAAAAATTGTCATAATTCATTATGGGATCGATTTGTCTTTATTCAAGAGTAGAAATGGATTTCTTGATAAAAGGAAGAGAAGCGAATTAGGGCTGCCCGATCACAAAATCGTAATCGGCACGGTCGCAAGGTTGGAAATTCAAAAAGGGCATCGATACTTAATTGCGGCTGCGCCGGAAATTATTAATAAATTTTCCAATGTTGTTTTTGTGTTTGCCGGAGATGGAACTTTGCGCCAGGAACTCGAAACACAGGTCAACGAATTGGGTTTGCAGGAGAATTTTCGATTCCTGGGTTTTCGGAAAGATGTAAAAGAACTCTTGTTTGCCTTCGATGTTTTTGTTCTGCCGTCTTTGTTCGAAGGACTGCCAAATGTAATTTTGGAAGCGATGGCGAGCGGCAGGCCCATCGTTGCCACTGCTGTTGACGGGACGCCGGAGCTAATTGAACACAATGAAACCGGGTTACTGGTTCCGCCTAAATCCCCTCACGCGCTGCAGGAACAGATTTTGAATCTACTGGAAAATGAAGAAAAGGGCAGCAAGTTAGGCCGGCAAGCTAAAGAAATGGCGAAACAAAAGTTCTCATTCGATCAGCAATTTCGAAAATTTGAAGAAGTTTATGATGCGACGTTAGCTTCTACTTAAATGGATTAACAGAAACGGACAACCCTTGAAAATCGTCTACTTTAGTTATTTGTATGATATTGACGGCATCTCCCTTGGTGCAAAAATAAAAGCCGTAGAATTGCTGTCCGAGCTTGAAAATCTTGGGCACGAGGTCAAAATATACTGGATGAACCGCCAGCCCGCGGAAACCGCCTCGCTTGGAACGCAAACACGGCAGGCATTCAAAGCTCGATTTGCCAAAGTCCTTCACGAGCCAAACCAAATTTTGATGAGTCTCAAGTATCTTATCAAGGAATGGAAAATCGTAAAAAAAGAAGATCCGGATATCATTATCTCTCGGTTGGATGTTTATAAATTTTCTTCTGTAATAATTTCCAAGCTCAAGAAAATACCGCTGATCATCGAATTAGATAACCCAGTGGTTTATGAATTCCGAACATTTCAACCCAATTATAGATCTAGTCTCACCTTATTAAGGTTTCTCGAAAAGTTGAACCTGCGTCATTCAAAAATCTCTTTCACTGTTAGCAACGAAATTAGAAACCACTACCTTGAGCAAGGGATTGCGCCTGAGAAAATTCAAGTGATTTCAAATGGCGTTAATCTGAATAAATTTCACCCTTCTATCGATGCGACTGAGGTCATTCAAAAATATAAATTAGAGGATACGATCGTCATCGGCTTTGTGGGTACTTTTCACTATTGGCACGGCGTCGATAACCTGGTCACTCTTTTCAAAAAGATTACTTCTTTGAATAGTAAGGTACGATTTTTGATGGTAGGTTCAGGCGGCCCCATGAAAGAACGGTTACAAGAGGTTATCGAGTTGGAGAAATTACAAAAGCGTGCTATTTTAACCGGATTCGTAAGCCACGACAAAATTCCTCAGCATATCGCAGCCATGGACATCGTTTTAGCTCCTTACCCTGAGCTCGACTTTTTTTATTATTCACCGCTGAAGGTCTTTGAGTACATGGCTTGCGGTAAGCCGGTGATTACGACCAGAATCGGACAAAACCAGGAGCTTATCGCAAACGGTGAAAGCGGATATTTATGCGATCCCGGAAATCTGGATGAGATGATTGAAAAAATATTGAACCTTATTTCCAATCCTGAACTCAGGGCTCGAATGGGTCAGGAGGCAAGAAGGTCGATCGAAGAAAATCATTCCTGGAGAGTGAAGGCCCAAAATCTCTGCACCCTCTTTTCTGACACGCCAAAAATAACTGAACAAAATGGGGCGAAAGAATTCGAAGTCGTCGATCCAAATTACCAGGAGTTTTCATAATGAGTATAAAGATGTTTAACGACAAGTGCGTAATAAATTACCTCTT
>Ga0209988_10000018_pt1 | contig 75949 bp, 69 predicted proteins | sample N075metaG_FD_183115 | JGI IMG/M metagenome (GOLD analysis project Ga0209988, IMG submission 183115) | Deep subsurface microbial communities from Kermadec Trench to uncover new lineages of life (NeLLi) - N075 metaG (SPAdes) (version 2) | ecosystem: Environmental > Aquatic > Marine > Ocean trench... | reverse complement strand
GCATGCCTCCATGCGAGCCAGCTTCACCACCCTCGCCACCGCGATTGCCCTCTGGCTGGCTCCGCAGTTCGCGCTCGCTGCCGAAGACCTCGAAGCGCAGCTGCGCCAACTCCGCCAAGTCCCCGAACTCCTCGAGCTGGACGCGCGCCTGGCCGGCATCCAGCAGCAGATCGAGACTGTCGAGGACGATCTCGAGGCCGCCATTGCCCGGCTCGGGCAGCAGCAGGAAAGCCTCGAGCAGGCCGGACTCGAGCCCCGTCAGGCTGGCTCCGGGCTCTCCGCGTTCCTGAGCGAAACCCAGTTCAGCGGCCACCTCGCGGCTAGCTACAATTACAACTTCAACGGCATCGAGTCGTCCGCGTCGATTGCCGGCGGCGGGCGCAACGGTGCCGGCAACCTGGGCCTGACGGCGCCCTTCCACGCCCAGGGCAACAACTTCCAGCTCGATCAGCTCTGGCTCGAGCTGTTGAAGCCGGCGACGGCCGAGAGCCGTGGCGGCTGGGCCTTCACGCTGGCGTGGGGCGAGTCTGCCGACGTGATGAACGGCAACGGCGCATTCGACGACGACGCCGGCGACTTCGAGCTGGCGCTTCAGACGCCCTACATCCATCGCGCCTACGTCGAGTATCTGGCCGACGTCGGCTCCGGCGTGAAGCTCCGCCTGGGTCGCTTCGGAACGCCAGTGGGCGCCGAGGCGTTCTCGGCCGCCGACAACTTCAACATCAGCCGCGGTCTGCTCTGGAGCCTGCAGCCGGTCGATCACAGCGGCCTCGAGATCAGCGGAGCCTGCGACAACGGCATCGACTGGTCGCTGGCCGTAAGCAACGACTTCAGCGAGACCAATCTCGACAGCGACCAGGGCAAGACCTTCGTGGGCCACCTCGGCTACTCGACCGAGACCTGGAGCGCGCAGCTGAGCGGCGTCTACGGCGGCAACCTCAGCAACACGATCTATGCCTACGGCGGAACGGCCGGAGTCTCGGGGCCGGGCAGCGACAAGGATGCGGTGGCTCTGCTCGACCTGGTGCTGACCTACGACCCGTCGGAGCGCCTCTCGATGTGGTTCAACTTCGACTACTTCTGGTCCGACGAGCCCGACAGCCTGCCGGGTCCGTCGTCGCTGACGGTCTGGGGCCTGGCCGCCGGCTCGCTCTATGCCATCAGCGACCAGACCCGCATTTCGCTGCGCGCCGAATACGTCTACTTCAACGATGGCGGCATCGTCTTCTTGGCTTCGGAGTTCGCGCCGGACGGTTTGCATACGTCCCGCGACGCCTCGGTCTGGTCGATCACGGGCACCATCCATCACGCGCTCACGGAGCAGCTGACGCTTCGTCTCGAGGGTCGCTACGACCGCGGCAGCGGCCAGGGGACGCCCGACAAGCTGTTCGTGACCAACGGCACCGCGCCGGGCGACCCGGATCGCTTCGGCGAGCACGACCAGGGCCTGGCCCTGATCCAGCTGATCTATCGCTTCTAGGCTGGGTCCTGACGACGAACGGCGGGGCGCGGCAGCTGGCTGCCGCTGCCGGCCCAGAATCTGCTTAGAACACGGGCAGCCCGTGCCTGATTGCTGGGCGGAGGGCCAATTCAGCGCTTTCTCGGTGCGTGTGGCTGCGTTAGGAGCGGCACGGCGCTTGCTTTGATCAGGGTCCCGGTGCCCTGCCCCCGGGGTCGTGATACTGTGCGCGCTCTTGGGAAGGGCGACCGTCGACGGAGGAAGCCATGCGAAAGATCGAAGCCATCATCAAGCCCTTCAAGCTGGACGAGGTCAAAGAAGCCCTGCACGCCATCGGCATCCAGGGCATGACGGTCACCGAGGTCAAGGGATTCGGCCGCCAGAAGGGACACACCGAGCTCTACCGCGGCGCCGAGTACGTGGTCGACTTTCTCCCCAAGATCAAGATCGAGATCTGCGTCACCGAGGACATGGCGGACAAGACCGTGCAGGCCATCGTCGAGGCCGCGAATACCGGTCGCATCGGCGACGGCAAGATCTTCGTCATGCCGGTGGAGGAAGCGATTCGCATCCGCACCGGTGAGCGTGGCCCCGACGCCGTGTAATCGAACCAGTCGAACCGGTCGAACCAGACTCGCGGCCGTTCAACCCCCAGCTGCGATAGCAGCACGAGGAAGCAGCGGATGACCCCCAAGGAAGTGTTGGCATACGCCAAGAAGAACAACGTGGTGATGGTGGATCTCCGGTTCATCGACTGGCCCGGGACCTGGCAGCATTGCTCCTACCCGATCGAATTCATCGACGAGAGCACCTTCGAGGACGGTCAGGGATTCGACGGATCGTCGATCCGCGGTTGGCAGCCGATCCACGAGAGCGACATGCTGATGATCCCCGATCCCACCACGGCGTTCATCGACCCGTTCTTCCAGCACCCGACGTTGGTGATGCTCTGCGACATCGAGGATCCCATCACGCGCGAGCGCTATTCGCGCGACCCCCGCTTCATCGCCCACAAGGCGGAGACCTACCTGAAGCAGTCCGGCATCGGCGACACGGCCTACTTCGGGCCCGAGGCCGAGTTCTTCATCTTCGACGAGGTCCGCTTCAGCACCGGTCCGGACCATTCCTTCTACTTCGTGGACTCGGTCGAGGCCTCCTGGAACACCGGGCGTGACGAAGAGGGTGGGAACCTGGCCTACAAGCCGCGCGCGCAGCAGGGCTACTTCCCGACACCCCCGATGGACTCGCAGCAGGACATCCGCAGCGAGATGGTGCTCGAGATGCAGAAGCTCGGCATTGCAATCGAGGCCCAGCACCACGAGGTCGCGACCGCCGGCCAGGCCGAGATCGACATGGTCTTCGACAGCCTCAGCCGCATGGCCGACAAGCTCTGCAAGTTCAAGTACATCGTGAAGCAGGTGGCGCGGGCCAACGGCAAGACCGCGACCTTCATGCCGAAGCCGATTTTCGAAGGCAACGGTTCCGGCATGCACTGCCACCAGTCGATCTGGAAGGACGGCAAGCCGCTGTTCGCAGGGGATGGCTACGCGGGGCTCTCCCAGCTGGGCCTTCACTACATCGGCGGCATCCTGAAGCACTCGCGATCTCTGGCGGCGCTGACGAACCCGACGACGAACTCGTACAAGCGACTCACGCCCGGTTACGAGGCCCCCGTCCAGCTGGCGCTGTCGAGCCGCAACCGCTCGGCCGCCTGCCGGATCCCGATGTACTCGCAGAACCCCAAGGCGAAGCGGGTCGAGGTCCGCTACCCGGATCCGGCGTGCAACCCGTACCTGGCCTTCTCGGCCATGCTGATGGCGGGTATCGACGGCATCGAGAACAAGATCGATCCGGGCGAGCCGCTCGACAAGAACATCTACGCTCTCTCGCCGGCAGAGACGGCCAACATTCCGAGCATGCCGGGCAGCCTCGAAGAGGCGCTCGATTGCTTCGAGGAAGATCACGACTTCCTCCTCAAGGGCGATGTCTTCACCCAAGACGCCATCTCGGCCTGGCTCGAATACAAGCGGACAGAAGAGTGCGATCCGGTTCGCCTGCGCCCGCACCCGCACGAGTTCGAGCTCTACTTCGACATCTAGGCGTCTCGTAGAGGTTGGGCATTGACGAGCCCCGTCGGCCCGAGGCTTCCCGAGCCTGGAACGGGGCAGAGACCCGGAGGCTCGCTGGCGCTAGAGGTCGAGCACCTGCTCGATGCGGTAGAGGCCGGCGGGCTTGCCCGTCAGCCAGCGGGCGGCGCGGACGGCGCCGTGGGCGAAGTGGTCGCGGCTCTGGGCGCGGTGGACCAGTTCGACGCGCTCTCCCCGGCCGATGAAGTTCACAGTGTGCTCGCCCGGATTGTCGCCACCCCGCAAGGACTGGATGCCGATGGCGCCATCGGGTCGCGGGCCGATCTCGCCGGCACGCTCGAGCAGCAGCCGCTCGGCGAGCTGCTGGCCCCGGCCCTCGGCGATGGCCTCGCCCAGGCGCAGCGCCGTTCCGCTGGGGGCGTCGCGCTTGGCCGCGTGGTGGAGTTCGACGATCTCGGCGTCGAAGCCCGGGCCGAGCTTGCGCGCGGCCTCACGGGTCAGCCAGATCAGCACGTTCACGGCCACCGAGAAATTGGGGGCGTGGATCACCGGAACCCGCTCGGCCAGTGCTGCGATCTCGGCCTTCTCGTCGTCGCTGAAGCCGGTGGTTCCGGTTACGTAGGCGACGCCGGCATCGGCGGCGGCCCGAAGATTGGCAAGCGTTGCCTGCGGAACGCTGAAGTCGATGGCAACGTTGCAGCCGGCCAGAGCCGCCTTGGCGTCGTCGACCAGCAGCACGCCGCCTTCGAGCTCGAGGCCGACGCTCGGGTGTCCCGGCGCCTCGAGCGCGGCCGAAAGCGTCAGCGAGTCCTCAGCGGCAAGGGCGTCGCGAACCGCCACGCCCATCCGACCGAGGGCGCCCACCACACAGACGCGTCGTTGGCCTGCCATCAGAGGATCCCCTGCTCCTTGAGCACGAGCCGAAGCCGTTCGCGGTTCGGATCGGTGAGGCGCGTCATCGGCAGGCGGATCTCCTCGTCGCACAGGCCCAGCATCGAGACGGCGGCCTTCACCGGAATCGGATTCGTCTCGCAGAAGAGCACGTCGAACAGCGGCCCCAGCTGCTGGTGGATCGACCGGGCCCGTTCCAGGTCGCCCCCGCGGGCCGAGCGGACCAGCTCGACCATCTGCCGAGGCGCGACGTTCGACGTGGTCGAGATCACGCCCTGGCCGCCGACGGCGATCAGGGCGAGCGCAAGCGCGTCGTCGCCGGAAACCACGCTGAAATCCGGACCGCACAGGGCGATGGTCTCCGAGATCTGGGCGATGTCGCCGCAGGCTTCCTTCGCGGCGACGATGTGTTCGGTGTCTGCCAGCCGCAGCATCGTAGCCGGCAGGATGTTCGATGCCGTGCGGCCAGGGATGTTGTAGACGATCAGCGGGAAGGCGGTCTGGCGGGCGATTTCGGTGTAGTGGGCGACGATGCCTTCCTGGGTCGGCTTGTTGTAGTAGGGCGAGATCAGCAGCGCCCCGTCGGCCCCCGCCTGCTTGGCGTGACGCGTCAGCTCCACCGCCTCGGCGGTGTTGTTGGAGCCGGTACCCGCGACGACCTGCACCCGGCCGGCCGCCGCAGCCACCACGATCTCGACCACCCGGCGGTGCTCGTCGTGGCTGAGGGTGGCCGACTCTCCGGTCGAGCCGCAGGGCACGACCCCGTCGACGCCGGCCTCGACCTGGAGCTCGACGAGCTGGCGCAAGGCAGTCTCGTCGACGCCCCCGGAGCGGAAGGGTGTCAGCAATGCGGTGAAGGTGCCTTCGAACACGGCTAATCCCCCCCGAGCGGGAAGTTCCCTGTGTAGACCTCGGCGGCGGGACCGGTCATCCGCACGTGGGCGTCGTCGCTGGGCCACTCGATGGCCAGCTCTCCGCCCCGCAGCTCGATCGTGACGCTCCGGTCCACGACGCCCCTCAAGATGGATACTACGGCGACGGCGCAGGCGCCGCTGCCGCAGGCCAGCGTCTCGCCCGTGCCGCGTTCCCAGGTTCGCTGGCGAATCCGGCTCCTGGACACGGCTGTCACGAACGCCACGTTGACCCGGTTCGGGAAGGCGGGATGCTGCTCGACCAGCGGACCCAACCGTGCCAGCTCCGCCCGCTCCGGATCGTCGACGTTGATGACGGCGTGCGGGTTGCCCATCGACACCGACGACACCTTCAAGATCTCGCCCGCGACCGTAAGCGGTGCGTCGAGCACGGGTCCCTCGCCGGAGCCCAGGCGGGTCGGGATCTTGGCCGGCTCGAGGATCGGACGCCCCATGTCGACGCTGACCCGGTCCTCCCCGGCCCAGCGCGGCCGAACCACCCCCGAGAGGGTCTCGACGCCGATCTCGTCGGCGTCGGTGTGGCCGCGGTCGCGCAGAAACTTGTAGCAGCAGCGGATCCCGTTGGCGCACATCTCGACCTGGGAGCCGTCGGCATTGAAGATCTCCATGCGGAAATCGGCCGCTGCCGTTCCGGCGGGCCGCACCACCAGCAGCTGGTCGGCACCGATTCCGAAATTCCGGTCGGCCAGCCGGGCGGCCAACGGCTCGAGAGGGGGCAGCTCATGCGAGATGCCGTCGAGCACGATGAAGTCGTTGCCGCAGCCGTGCATCTTCGTGAAGGGGAGGGTCTTCATCTCGACCGCCGCGTCTAGGTGAGGAGGTCTTCGGGGATCGATTCGCCCCGTACCAGGTCTTCCAGGCTCTCTCGTTTGCGTACGATGGCAAAGCGGTCTCCGCGTACCAGGACTTCAGCAGCCCGCGGTCGGCCGTTGTACTGGGACGCCATGGCGAACCCGTAGGCACCGGCCGAGCGTACGGCCAGCAGATCGCTGCGCCCAACGACCGGCAGCTCGCGCTGCTGAGCCAGGAAGTCGCCCGACTCACAGACGGGTCCCACCACGTCGACCACGCGGGTCTCCGGGTTCGGCGGACCGACCGGTTCGATCGCCTGATAGGCTTGATAGAGGGTCGGGCGGATCAGATCGTTCATGGCTCCGTCGACGATCACGAAGTGCTTGTCCCCGTTGTCCTTCTCGTAGAGGACGCGGGTCACGAAGATGCCGGCGTTGGCCGTGAGCGAGCGACCCGGCTCGACCACGATCTCGCAGTCGAGTCCCCCCACGGCGTCGATGACGATGGCGCCGTACTCGGCCGCAGTCGGGGGAACCTCGTCGTCGTAGACCACGCCGAGGCCACCGCCCACGTCGATCACCTCGATGCCATGACCGGCAGCACGAAGCTCGAGCACGAGATCCCTGACGCGCGCCAGCGCGTCGCCGAAGGGCTCGAGCTTCGTCAGCTGGGAGCCGATATGGCAGTCGACGCCGATGACGCGGACGTTCTCCAGCGCTTTGGCCTCGGCGTAGGCGTCGACGGCTTCGGAGATCGGAATGCCGAACTTGCTGGTCCGCAGTCCGGTCGAAATATAGGGGTGGGTCTGCGGGTCGACGTCCGGATTGACGCGAAACGCAACCGGGGCGAGCCGGCCTTGCGACCCCGCAACCGCGTCGATGCGGCGCAACTCCTGACGGCACTCGACGTTGAACAGCTTGATGCCGATCTCGAGTGCGGCCGCGATCTCGTCATCGCGCTTGCCCACGCCGGAGTAGACGATGCGGCTCGGGTCCGCGCCGGCGCGCAACGCCCGGAAGAGCTCACCACGGGAGGTGACGTCGACGCCGGCGCCGCGGGCAACGAGGGTGCGCACGACGGCGAGATTCATGTTCGCCTTGATCGAGTAGCAGAGCAGATGACGCGACCCGCCGAAGGCGGCATCGAGTGCGTCAAAGGCCTGCGTCAAAGCCGTCGCGCTGTAGATGTAGATGGGCGTGCCGACTTCGTCGGCGATCTGTGCCACTGGAACCGCTTCGGCGTGTAGCCATCCCCCGCGTCGACCGAAGGCTTCCGCAGGCCGGGCCGGATCCGTCACGGCTGCGTCTCCTGCGCGGCTTCATCCTCATCGCCCGGTTCGATCTCGGCAGCCGGAGCTTCAAGAGTCGCTTCGACCGGCGGCGGTTCCGGCGCTCGGGGTCGCGATCGAAGCGGGTGGCCCTGCCTGCCGCAGCCGACGCTCAGCAGCGCCAGCACGAGCAACAGCACCAGGCCGCGGCCCGCCAACGTGCGAAAGGCGTTCATGGCTCGGATTCCTCCGCGGCCAGGGCATCGAGGCCCTGGCGGATCGAAGCGGCCTCGTGGTCGAGGGCCGCCGTCACCCGCCCACGCGCCGTTCCCCCGATGAGCGAGCGCGCTTCCAGCGATCGCTCGAGATCCAACAGCTCGGAGGCTGCCGCCGGAAACGACGGGTGGAAGACCGCGAGATCCTCGCGCGAGAGCTGCCGCAAGTCGAGGTGCTTCGAAAGGCAGTTCTGGACCACGCGCCCCACGGCCTGGTGGGCCTCTCGGAACGGAACTCCTTCACGGACCAGGATCTCGGCCAGGTCGGTCGCCAGCAGCATCGGGTCGTCGGCCGCCGTCCGCATCCGTTCGACGTCGACGCGCAGGGTCGCGATGGCACCGGCCGTGACCTCGAGCGAATCGCGCAGCGTGGCGGCCGAATCGAAGATGGGCTGCTTGTCTTCCTGGAGGTCCCGGTTGTAGGCCAGCGGTAGACCCTTCAACACGGTCAGCAGTGTGACCAGGTTGCCGATGGCGCGGCCCGTCTTGCCGCGAACCAGCTCCGGCACGTCCGGGTTCTTCTTCTGGGGCATCAGGCTCGAGCCGGTCGAGTAGGCGTCGGACAGCTCGACGAAACCGAACTCGGCCGTCGACCAGATCACCAGCTCCTCCGAGAGCCGCGAGAGATGAACCATGGCGATGGCAGTCGCCGACAGGAACTCGACGGCGGTGTCGCGGCTGGCCACGGCGTCGAGACTGTTGGCGGCCGGAGCCTCGAAGCCGAGTTCGCGCGCCGTCGCATGCCGGTCGAGCGGAAGCGTCGATCCCGCCAGGGCGCCGGCGCCGAGCGGCGCTTGCGTGAGGCGCCCCAGCAGGTCGGTGAAGCGGCCTCCGTCCCGACCGAGCATCTCGCAGTAGGCGAGCCAGTGATGGGCGAGCCGCACGGGCTGTGCCCGCTGGAGATGGGTGTAGCCCGGCAGCACGGTGTCGACGTGCTCGGCGGCGCGCTCGTGGAGCACGCCGCGCAGCTCGAGCAGGCCGCGCCGGGACGCCCGGCTGGCATCCCGGAGATAGAGCAGCAGGTCGGTGGCGACCTGGTCGTTGCGGCTGCGTCCGGTCTGAAGCCGGCCAGCCGCCTCGCCGATCTTGGCCTGCAAGCGGGACTCGACATTCGTGTGGACGTCTTCCAGCGCCGGGTCCCAGGGGAAGGTCCCGGCCTCGACCTCGGCCGCGATCTCTTCCAGGCCGGTCTGGATCTGCTGCTGGTCGTCGGCCCCGATCAGCCCCTGGGTCGCCAACATCCGGGCGTGGGCCATCGACACGCGCAGGTCGTAGTGCACCAGCGCCCGGTCGAAATCGACCGAGGCCGAGAAGCGCTCGACGGCTTCGTGGGTCGCCGTCTGGAAGCGCCCACCCCAGAGCTTTTTCCGCTGTCGCGTCATACCTGCAAATCTCGGAGAGAACAGAGGATTTCGCAAGGCCAGGATTGACGATCCCGCACCTCCTCCGTAGCTTTCTCGGGCGCCGCCCATCCAGACACCCCGTGGCGGCGCCAGGCACCGCTACCCGCGCCCGCTCGGGTCCGGGGCTGGGTCCGGGCTCGACCGGCCGGGGTGAGTCGCAAGTCCCGGAGACGCCCGATGATCATCGTACTCAAGGCCGACACCGAAGCCGACTCCCCCGAGGTCCGGCGCCTGATCGAGCAGGCCGAGAGCTTTCCGGACGTCCAAACCGAGCTGCACCAGATCCAGGGCGCCACCCGCACGGTGACCGAGGTCTACCTGATCGGTCACACCGGCGTGATCCCCACCGAGTTCTTCGAGGAGTACGCGTGCGTCGAGAAGGTGGTGCGGGTTACCGAGAAGTTTCGCGCCATCGGTCGACACGAAGGCGGACTCGATGCCGTCGGCTTCGAGTACAACGGCGTGCGCATCAGCCAGGACAGCCTGCATGTCTTTCCCGGACTCTGCGCCGTCGACCAGCCGGAGAACGTGGAGGCCATGTTCAAGGCACTCCAGCAGAACGGCATCGAGACCAGCCGTGCGGGCGCCTACAAGCCGCGCACCAGTCCCTACGACTTTCAGGGGCACGGCGCCGCGTGTCTGTCCTACCTGTTCGATCTCGCCGGAAAGTACGGCATCAAGATCATCGCCATGGAGGTGACCCACGAGGCCCATGTCGAGGAGATCCAGTCGGCACTGGCCGCGTCGGGTCAGGCCACGGGCGTGATGGTCCAGATCGGGACCCGCAACGCGCAGAACTTCGAGTTGCTGAAGGCCGTCGGCCAGCAGACCGAGATGCCCGTGCTCTTCAAGCGCGGCATGGGTATTACCCTCGAGGAGTCGCTCAACGCCTGCGAGTACGTCGCTTCGGGTGGGAATCGCCGCATCGTATTCTGCTTGCGCGGCGTGAAGAGCCACCTGGGAGACCCGCATCGCAACTTCGTCGACTTTGCCCACGTCTCCGTGGTGAAGCGACTGACGCGCCTGCCCGTCTGCATCGACCCGTCGCACTCGGTCGGCAGCCGGTCGCGCGCGCCCGATGGTCTGCTCGACGTGTTCCACGTCACCGCCCAGGGTGTCATCAGCGGTGCGAACCTGGTGCTCGTCGACTTCCATCCGCAGCCCGAGCAGGCGCTGTGCGATGGTCCCCAGGCCCTGCTGATAGAAGAGCTGCAGCCTTTCCTGGAGGACGTGGCGATCGCTCGGCAAGCCTACGAAGCCCGCCTTTCGCGAGTCGCCGCCCGAACCTGAATTGCGGGCTAGTCTTGGGGGGTCCCTCCTGCCAGGCGGATCTCACCGACCGTGGCTCGATCGAACCAGCGCAAGACCCGTTCGCGTCGTGCGCCCGCGGGCCTTAGTGCCCGCGGACGCAAGCGCGGAAGAGGCGGCCGGCGCCGTGCCCGCTGGCTGCGGCGACTGGGAATCACCGTGTTGGCGGCGGCGTTCGTCGCCGGCTGGATGGCTGCCGGCTGGGTGGTCGGCCTCGACCGGATCGTTCGGTCCCGTTTCGAGGGGCACAAGTTCCGGGTGCCCTCGCGCGTCTACACCGCGCCCACCATCGTCTACCCCGGCCTCGACTGGAAGCTGATCGACCTGGAGGGAACTCTGCGGCGGCTCGGCTACCGGCGCGCCCGTGCCACCAAGCAGCTGCCCGCCGGCCAGTATGTATGGGGCAGCTCGCGGGCCCGGATCCACCTGCGCGCCTTCGATCATCCCAGCCGCTCCGAGCCCGAGCGCGACGTGGTGCTGCGCCTGTCGGGGCCGATCATCGAGGAGATCCGTCAGCTGCCGAGCGGTCGGGAGATGGGAGCGCTGCTGCTCCAGCCCGAGCAGATCGGCGCCTACTACGGCCTCAACCGCGAGCAGCGCGAGCTGATCCGGGTCGATGCCATCCCTCGTCACCTGATCGATGCGGTACTGGCGGTCGAGGACCAGCGTTTCGAGAGCCACCCCGGTATCGACTTGCGCCGCATCGCCGGTGCCTTCCTCGCGAACCTTCGTGCCGGTGGAATCCGCCAGGGCGCCAGCACGCTGACCCAGCAGCTGGTGAAGAACTTCTTCCTGACGCCGGAACGCACCTTCCGTCGCAAGGCCCAGGAAGCCGTCATGGCCCTGCTGGTCGAGGCGCGCTACGGCAAACGCGAGATCCTCCAGGCCTACCTCAACGAGATCTACCTGGGTCAGCGCGGAGCGACCGCTGTCCATGGGGTCGGCGAGGCCGCCCGCGTCTACTTCGGCAAGGCAGGTCGCGACCTGACACTGGCCGAGTCCGCGCTGCTCGCGGCCATCATCCAGAGCCCCAACGGATTGTCTCCCTACCGGGATCCCGAGCGCGCCAAGCGACGCCGTGACCTGGTGCTCGAGCTGATGCGCAAGCAGGAGCGGATCGACGACGCCGAATTCCGCGAAGCCACGCAGGTGCCCATCGATCTCGCGGTCGTAACGCCCGACCCGGGTGACGCCCGCTATTTCCTCGACTTGCTGAGACGCCAGCTCTCCAGCGTCTACGACAGCGAGGTCTTGAGCTCCGAAGGCCTGCGCGTCTACTCCACCCTCGACTATCGCGCCCAGCAGCTGGCGGCGAAATCCCTGCGTGAGGGCATCGAGAAACTCGAGAAGAACTTTCCCGCACTCGCTCACGAAGATCCCCGGCAATCTCTACAGGGCTGCCTGATCGCGCTGCGCCCCCAGACCGGCGAGATCCTGGCCCTGGTCGGCGGTCGCGACTACGGTGTGTCCCAGTTCGACCGCTGTACCCAGGCCCGGCGACAGAGCGGCAGCGTCTTCAAGCCCTTCGTCTACATTGCGGCGCTCGAGCCCCGTGGCTCGGGTCCCGAGATCACCCTGGCGAGCTTCATCGACGATGGGCCACTCGAGATCGACACGCCCAGCGGTCCCTGGAAGCCCAACAACTTCGACAAGGAGTTCCACGGACGGGTGCCGGTGCGGCAGGCCCTGGAGCGGTCCTTCAACGTCGCCACCGCGCGCTTGGCCCACGAGATCGGCATCCCGCGCGTGATCGACGTGGCTCGCCGCCTCGGTATCACGAGCTCGCTTCCAGACGTCCCCAGCCTGGCGCTCGGCACCGCTGAGGTCTCTCCCATGGAAATCGCCCGGGCCTACGCGACCATCGCCAACGGCGGCGTGCGTCCCGAGCTCCAGTCGATCGAAGACTTGGTCGATGGCGACGGAACAACGCTTGAGCGGCGCCGGCTTCGGTTCGAGCGGGTCCTCGATGCGGGCACGGCCTACCTGGTGACTTCGATGCTCGAAGGCGTTGCCGATCGGGGCACGGCGGCGGGTGTCCGGAACACCGGCTTGCGCGGGCCGATCGCGGCCAAGACCGGCACCAGTGACGACGAGCACGATCTCTGGTTCGTCGGATTTACGCCTGAGTTGGTGGCCGTCGTGTGGCTGGGCTTCGACACACCGCGCAGCCTGGGGATTCCCAGCAGCGTCGGCGCCATGCCGATCTGGCGCGACTTCGTGAAGGAGATGACGGGCGGGCGCATACGAGGTGCGTTTCTCAAGCCGGCCGACATCCAGCAGGTCGACGTCGATCCGGCCACCGGTGCGCTGGCCCTCGCGGGTTGTCCCGATCGAAGGCCCGAGTTCTTCCTGGAGGGAACGCTGCCGGACGCGATCTGCCCCGGCGGGGCCGTGGTTGGCAGACGGGGGGATGAATCGCCCAGGATCCGACGACGTTTCTTCGATTGGTTGCGGAAGCAGCTGTGAACTCGAGCGCGCACGGCAGACGCAGACGGAGGTTGGGAGCGGGGCTCGCCGTGATCGCCCTCGGCAGCCTGGCGATCGGGTGTGTCGGAATGGGCTCACTGCCGGGTTCTGACCCGTCGCTGCGACTGACCGACCTCGGGGCAGCTGGCGATCCGGCCAGGCGAGCCTCGCTGCGACTGTGCATCGAAGGATTGAACCTGGACGAGCAGGGCCGTGACTCGGCCGCGCTCAGTCAGTACCAACGCGCGATCCAGGTCGACTCGACCAATCCCTATGCCTATCTCGCACTGGCGCGGCACGAGATCGACGAAGGCGATCCGGATCGTGCGTTGGCCTATGTCGACCAGGCCGAGGCCCTGCTCGATGCACAAGGGGCGCTCACCCCGGGGGTCGAGGCCCATCTGAGCGGACTGCGCGGTGCAGCACTGATGGCCCAGGGCGGAAGTGGTGCGCTGCATCTCGATCGCGCACGGCGGCTGGATCCCCACAGCTGGGGAGACGGGCATCTCGATGCCGCCGAGCTGCGTTGAATTCGCAACCCCGGTTCCCGCAAGCGCCGATAGCCCCTGCGGGAACGCTGTGATAGGTTGCCCGATCCCATGACGCCGAAGCTCCGCATCGGTCTCGGCGCCTTTCTCGCCAGTCTCATTCTCGATCAGGTCAGCAAGTTCCTGATCAGCTCGCAGCTTCACTACGGCGCCAAGAGAGAGGTGATCGAGGGGTTTTTCTACCTCACACACGTGCGCAATCCGGGTGCGGCCTTCGGTCTGTTCGCGACAGCACCCGAGGCGTTCCGGCTATCGTTCTTCATCGGCGTGGCCCTGGTGGCCATCGGCATCCTCCTCTCCTTTTTCGTGAAGCTCGCCCCCGGGGATCGTCTGTCAGCGCTCGCACTCGGTTTCATCCTCGGGGGAGCGATCGGGAATCTCATCGATCGCGTCGTGCACGGTGAGGTCGTCGACTTTCTTCACTTCCGACTGTGGCAGAATTACGCTTGGCCCGACTTCAACTTCGCCGACAGCTTCATCGTCATCGGTGTCGGCTTGTTGGTTCTCGAGCTGCTCGCAACGGAAGGCGAGGAGCGTGCTCCCAAAGAGAAGCAAGTTCCCTGAATTCCCCGGGTTGGGTGTCCGTCAGCGTGACGTAGAATGAAGCTTCTCCGACGAGAAACCGCGGAGAATCGAGATTGTCCGGAGGGTGCGACCGCGCTTCCCTCGCCGGACGAGATTTTTTTCGTCGAGTCTCCCCGTTGGGACGAAAGCGAAAATTCGTTGCTGGTCGCTGCTGTGCGACCACTTCCGGCAAGCACATTCCGGTGACGGGAGCGTGCGCGTCTCGATGTTGTCGTGAAGTTTTCTTGACAGGGGCCAGCGCCCCTGCGATATAGGCCGCGGTCCTTTTCTTCGACGAGAGCTGTCGACTTCACCGGTCCCATTGGAAGCTTGGACACGCCTTTGAGCACACGAAGTGCGTCGCATCCGGGTAAGTCATCTAATCCGGGTAAGTCATCTAGGATGGGTTCCCGACGAGCCGCCGCGGTCTTCAGCCGATCGCGCTACCGTTGCGGCCGGCCGACCCATGGCCTTCAGATCAAACTCTTGCTGCCAGGAACATCCGGGCCGGATGGCTCCCCCCGCCATTCGTGCTCGCCTGCAGTCCAATCACTGAGGGGTTGGAGACCCAGCCGATGAGAAAGCCCAAGGGCGAGTACGCCATCCAGACCGTGATCAACGCGATGCGGTTGCTTGAGGCCTTCAGCGACGAGGAAGAGCTCGGCGTCACCGAACTCTCTCGTAGGCTCGTGCTCCACAAGAACAACGTGTTCCGCCTGCTCGCCACGTTGGAGCAGCAGGGATATATCGAGCAGAGTAGTGACAACGAGCGCTACCGGCTGGGTGTGAAGGCGCTCGAGCTCGGGCGGTCTTTCATGCGCAGCCGCTCGCTGCTGGGCCGTGCCCGCCCCGTTCTCGATGGGCTCGCGGCGAAGTCCGGTGAGACGGCTCATCTGGCGGTGCTGCGCGGCCATGAAGTCGTGCATCTCGACGGCTCCCAGTCCGAGCAGCTGATCACGACCGGTCTGCGCGTCGGTCGGCGCATGCCCGTGCACTGCACGGCGCTCGGCAAGGTACTGCTAGGCTGTGCAGCCGAAGAAGTTCGCGAGGCGTATGACCGAGAGGTGGTTGCCACCCGCCCCATGGAGAAGCGTACCGCCACGACGATCGACGATCGCGACAAGTTCTTCGAGCACCTGCGTACGGTCGCGGTCCGAGGCTTTGCCCACGACCTCGAAGAATGCGAAGACGGGCTCTGCTGTGTCGCGGCTCCGGTCTTCGATGGCGAGGGTGGCGTGGTTGCCGCACTGTCGATCTCGGCCCCCGCGTTCCGGCTCAGCGCGGACGACCTCCTCCAGGAAACCTCACCGCTCGTGGTCGATGCCGCCGGACGCCTGTCCCGCGGCCTCGGCTACGCCAGCTGATCGAGGGACGTTGTCCGGGGTTGGGTGTTCCTCGGCGCTGAGACGGCGATTGGGCAGTTCAGGAACACCCACTCCCAGCCAACGTCCCGGCCTTTTCTCGAACTCCCGAAGCAATCGCGGCTCGGCAGAGGGGTGAACGTTCACCCGATCCCCGCTCGCGGCTCCCCGCTTGATCCCGTGGTAGGCCTGTGCTTGGGTTCCACAACTCGTCGATGTTTCGACGAAAAATGAATCGGAGTTAGCTATGGAGTTCGGACTGACCGACGAGCAGCTCGCACTGCAAGAAGCGGCGCGCCGCTTCGCACAGGAAGAAATCGCACCGGTCGCCGCCAGCTACGACCAGAGTGGTGAGTTTCCCCGAGAGATCATCCAGAAAGCCTGGAAGCTGGGCTTCTCGAGCACGACGATTCCCGAAGAGTACGGCGGGGGAGGCCTGTCCTCCATGGACAGCTGCATTGTCACCGAAGAGATTGCCTGGGGTTGCGCGGGCTTCGGCACATCGATCATGGCCAACGATCTCGGGCTGACGCCGATCATCGTCGCGGGCAACGAGGCCCAGAAGAAGGAGTGGCTGTCGGCGTGCGCGTCCGAGTTCACCCTGATCGCCTTCTGCCTCTCGGAAGCCAACGCGGGATCCGACGTGGCCGGCATGCAACTCAGGGCTGAGAAGGTTGGCGACGACTATCTGCTCAACGGCAGCAAGGCGTGGATCACCAACGGTGGCGAAGCCGACCTCTACACGGTGTTCGCCCGCCTCGATTCCTCGACCCGCCACGAGGGGATCTGCGCCTTCATCGTCCCGGCCGATGCGGCTGGCATCTCCCACGGGAAGAAGGAAGACAAGATGGGTCAACGGGCCAGTGACACGCGTGTCATCCATTTCGACGGCGTTCGCGTACCCGCGACCCAACGACTCGGTGCAGAGGGCGAAGGGTTCAAGGTGGCGATGCGCAGCCTCGATCGGACGCGGCCCCCGATCGCGGCCCTTGCCACCGGGATCGCCCGGCGCGCCATGGAGGAATCGGTTGCCTACGCTCGCGAACGCAAGGCCTTCGGGCAGCCCATCGCCGCATTCCAGGCGGTTCAGTTCATGCTGGCCGACATGGCCAAGGAGATCGAAGCGGCACGGCTGCTCACGATGCAGAGCGCGTGGATGGTCGACCGGGGCCTGCGTGCCTCCAAGAATTCGTCGATCGCCAAGTGTTTTGCCACGGACATGGCCATGCGGGTGACGACCGATGCCGTCCAGGTCTTTGGGGGCAACGGCTACACCAAGGAGTATCCGGTCGAGAAGCTGATGCGGGATGCGAAGCTGATGCAGATCTACGAGGGCACCAACCAGATCCAACGACTCGTGATCGCTCGCGAGCTTCTGCGGGGGTGATGGCCGATCGCGCCAGCCTGTGGCGGGCGCGGGCGACTTGGGTCAAACCGTTGGAATCAAAGGTTTTGCAACGCGGCGAGGGGTGGCGCGATCTGATAGACTTCCCCGCTCGCCAACGCCGCCCTGACAATCGCGGCCCCGATGTGAAGAGGACCGACCGTGATCACCAGAGAGCAGGCCCTCGCCTACCACCGTGAGGGCCGACCGGGGAAGCTCAAGGTCGTGCCGACCAAGCCCACGGAGACCCAGGAGGATCTCGCGCTGGCGTATACCCCCGGCGTGGCGGAGCCCTGCCGCGAGATCGCCAAGGATCCGTCGCGTGCCTACGATTACACCATCAAGGGCAATCTGGTGTGCGTGGTCAGCAACGGCAGTGCCGTGCTCGGCCTCGGCAACATCGGCGCCTTGGCCGGCAAGCCGGTGATGGAAGGCAAGGCCGTTCTGTTCAAGCGCTTCGCAGACGTCGATGTCTTTGACATCGAGCTCGACAGTCAGGACGTGGATGAGATCGTCCGCACCATCGAGTGCATCGCGCCGACGTTCGGCGGGATCAACCTGGAAGACATCCGCTCCCCTGAGTGCTTCGAGATCGAGGAACGCCTGATCGAGAGCCTCGACATCCCGGTCTTTCACGACGATCAACACGGCACCGCCATCATCTCCGGCGCCGCCCTGCTGAACGCCCTGGAGATCACGGGCAAGCAGCTCGAAGAGATCCGGATCGTCTTCTCGGGCGCCGGCGCCGCCGGCATCGGCTGTGCCCGCTTCTACCGCGGCCTGGGCGTCCCGGTCGAGAACATGATCCTGTGCGATAGCCACGGCGTGATCTACGAAGGACGCACTGCGGCCATCAACAAGTACAAGGCCGAGTTCCAGCACAAGACTTCAGCTCGCACCCTGGCCGAAGCGATCAAGAACGCTGATGTGTTCTGCGGCCTCTCCCAGGCCGGTCTGGTGACCGCCGACATGGTTCGCAGCATGGCGCCGAAACCCATCATCTTCGCCATGGCGAACCCGGACCCCGAGATCACGCCCGACCAGGTCCGCCAAGTCCGCGACGACGCCATCGTCGCCACCGGGCGCTCGGACTACCCGAACCAGGTGAACAACGTGCTGGGCTTCCCGTTCATCTTCCGCGGCGCGCTCGATGTCCAGGCTAGCAGGATCAACGAGCCCATGAAGGTTGCGTGTGCGCGGGCGCTCGCCGAGCTGGCCAAGCGGGGCAAGGTCGTTCCCCAGATCGTGCGCGATGCCTACGGCAACGAGAACTTCGAGCTTGGCCCCAACTACCTGATTCCGAAGCCGTTTGATCCCAGGCTCCTGACTTACGTGGTTCCCGCAGTCGCCCAGGCTGCGATGGACTCGGGTGTCGCTCGCCGGAAGATCGACATTGTCGAATACGGCCACCAGCTGAGCAAGACGAGTGCCATCCTCTCCAACATGTAGAACCTCGAAACGCGAGGAACATCCCCCCATGTCCATCGATGAGAGGCTCAAGAAGCTCGAAGAGATGAACGCGAAGGCGCTGCTCGGCGGCGGCGAGGCGCGCATCGAGCGCCAGCATGCGGCGGGGAAGCTTACGGCTCGCGAGCGTGTCGAGCTGTTGTTCGACCCCGGCAGCTTCGTCGAGATCGATAAGTTCGTCGTCCACCGTTGCACCGATTTCGAGATGGACGAACAGAAGATCCTGGGCGATGGTGTCATTACCGGCTACGGCAAGGTCGAGGGCCGACAGGTCTTCGCCTTCGCCCAGGATTTCACCGTCTTTGGCGGCAGCCTGTCGGGAGCCTTCGCCGAAAAGATCTGCAAGGTGATGGACCTGGCGGCCAAGGCGGGTGGCCCGGTCATCGGGCTCAACGATGGCGCCGGGGCTCGCATCCAGGAGGGCGTGGCATCGCTCGGTGGCTATGGCGATGTGTTCCTGCGCAACGTGTTGCAGTCCGGTGTGATCCCCCAGATTTCGCTCATCATGGGACCGTGCGCGGGGGGCGCCGTCTACAGCCCGGCCATGACCGACTTCATCCTGATGGTGAAGAACACCAGCCACATGATGATCACGGGGCCCGACGTCATCAAGACGGTGACCCACGAGGAGGTGACGGCTGAGGAGCTCGGCGGTGCCCTCACCCACGCGACGAAGAGCTCGGTGGCCGACTTCGCCGCGGACAGCGAAGAAGAATGCATCCAGCTCACGCGGCGGCTGCTTTCATTCATCCCCCAGAACAACATGGAGGATCCGCCTTTCGTCGAGACCGACGATCCGGCGGACCGACAGGATCCGGCGCTGCGGACCTTGGTGCCCGACAACCCGAACAAGCCCTACGACATCAAGGAGCTGCTTCGGCTCGTCGTCGACGACAGCAACTTTTTCGAGGTCGCCCCACTTCATGCCAAGAACCTGGTAATCGGTTTCGCGCGCTTCGGAGGCCGCTCGGTCGGCATCGTGGCGAATCAGCCCGCACATCGGGCCGGCGTGCTCGACATCAAGTGCTCCACGAAAGGAGCGCGCTTCGTGCGCTTCTGCGATGCCTTCAACATCCCAATCATTACCTTCGTCGACGTACCCGGCTTCCTGCCCGGTGTCGACCAGGAGCACGGCGGAATCATCAAGCACGGCGCGAAGCTGCTGTATGCCTTCTGCGAGTCCACGGTGCCGCGCATCACGATCATCACGCGCAAGGCCTACGGCGGCGCCTACGTGGTCATGAGCAGCAAGCACACCCGGGCCGACATCAACCTGGCCTACCCGACGGCAGAGCTGGCCGTGATGGGACCCGACGGTGCCGTGAAGATCGTGTTCCGGAACGAACTGAAGAATGCCAAAGATCCGGATTCTCGACACAAGGAACTCGCAGAGGACTACCGCGAGAACTTTGCGAACCCGTACAAGGCGGCCGAGCTGGGCTACATCGATGAGGTGATTCGGCCCGAGGAGACACGCCTCAAGGTGATCCAGGCTCTCGACATGCTCGGCAAGAAGCGTGATGCCAACCCTCCCAAGAAACATGGCAACATTCCGCTCTGATGTTCCAGAAAATTCTCATCGCCAACCGCGGAGAGATCGCTGTCCGGGTGATCCGGGCCTGTCGCGAGATGGGCATCGAGACCGTCGCGATCTATTCAGATGTCGACCGGGACGCCCTGCACGTCCGCTTCGCCAACGAAGCCTATTACGTCGGCCCGCCGCCGGCGCGAGACAGCTACCTGCTGATGGATCGCGTGGTCGATCTGGCCAAGCAGTCCGGCGCTGAGGCCATCCACCCGGGCTACGGCTTCCTGGCCGAGAACGGCGACTTCGCCGATCTGTGCGAGAAGGAAGGCATCGGCTTTATCGGTCCCACTGGAGACGTGATGCGCTCCATGGGCGACAAGGTGATGGCCCGCCAGACCATGGAGAAGGCGGGTGTGCCGATCGTGCCCGGCACGACCCAGGTGCTCTCGGATTCCGAGGCCATCGCTTTTTCCAAGGAGATCGGTCTGCCGGTGATGGTAAAGGCCAGTGCCGGCGGTGGCGGCAAGGGCATGCGCCTGGTGCGCGAAGAAGGCGACCTGGAGCAGTCGATCGCCCGGGCCCGCAGTGAGGCCAGGTCCTCGTTCGGCAACGACTCGATCTACGTCGAGAAGTTCATCGACCAGCCGCGCCACATCGAGATCCAGATCCTGGCCGACTCCCACGGCAACACGATCCACCTGTTCGAGCGCGAGTGCTCGATTCAGCGTCGCCATCAGAAGGTGATCGAAGAGGCGCCCGGCAACGGAATCACGCCCGAGCTTCGGGAACGGATGGGCAAGGCCGCTGTCACCGCGGTCCAGTCTGTGGGCTACGTGGGCGCCGGCACCTGTGAGTTCCTGGTCGACAAGAACGACGACTTCTACTTCCTCGAGATGAATACGCGTATCCAGGTCGAACACGCCATCACCGAGGCCATCACGGGCATCGACATCGTGAAGGCCATGATCCGGGTCGCCGCAGGCGATCCGTTGGGCATCGAGCAGCAGGACGTGAAGATCACGGGCCACGCGATCGAGGCGCGCATCTACGCCGAGGACCCAGACAACGGCTTCGTGCCGTCGCCGGGTGAGATCATCGTCTACCGACCGGCCGGTGGCATTGGCATCCGTGTCGACTCGGGCGTCCATCACGGCGCGACGGTGACCGTGCACTATGACCCGATGGTGGCCAAGCTCATCGCCTGGGGCTCCGACCGGGCCGAAGCGATCGATCGCCTGAAGCGGGCCTTGTCTGAGTTCGTGGTCAAGGGCATCAAGACGTCGATCCCCTTCCACCAGATGGTGATGCGTCACCCGATCTTCCTGGAAGGCAAATACGACACAGGCTTCATCGACGACCACATGGACGGCGGCAAGGGCGGCGACGAGCTACAGGCGCAAAACGACCCGGAGACCCGGCGCGTGGCCTTCATGCTGGCCGCCATCGCGGCCTACCAGCGGGACAAGCGGCGGGCGTCAACGGCGCAAAAGTCCAAGAGCGGCGGCGGCGGCGATCCGTGGACCGACTTCGCCCGGCGCGCCCAGCTGCGGGGAAGCCTGCGATGAACTACGAGGTCTCCGAGAAGCAGGGGGAAACCCTTCGCATCGGCCTGACCGAGACCGGAGAGGGCCTGTTCGAAGTCACCATCGACGGCATGACCGTCCACGTGGACGTCGTCAAGAGCGGACTCACCATCTACTCGATCATCGAAGACGGCCAGCAGTTCGAGGCCATGGTCGACGAGAAGGGGGCCCACGGCTTTGACGTGCTGGTGGGTGGCCGCATCTTCCACCTGGAATCGGTGGACGAGCGCACCCGGCTACTGGCCGGTTCCGCCAAGACCGTGGCCAGCGGCCCCCAGACCGTCGAGGCCGAAATACCGGGCAAGGTCGTGAAGATCAATGTCGAGGTGGGCGCCGAGGTGACCGAGGGCGAGGGCGTCATGATCGTCGAGGCGATGAAGATGGAGAACGAGATCCCGTCTCCCATCGACGGCGTCGTGAAGCAGGTGAGCGTCGCCGAAGGCGATACCGTTGAGGCCGGCACGAATCTGTTCACCGTCGATCCACACCCGGAGCAAGAGTCGTTGTGACGACGACGGGCTCACGGTTTCGCTGATGGAGAGCCTCACGATGGCCGACGACAGCTGCTGCGAGTGCGGAAGGAGTGACCGGCTCATCCACTCGGGCGTTGAGCGACGGGGCACGGACTAGGAGCGCTCGGTTGCTTCGTCCTCTGCGCGCTCACGTCGGCGATTACCGCCGAATGCCCAGGCCACGCCCACGCCGAGCAGATAGAGTCCGATCATGGGCACGGCCAGGAAGACCTGGCTGACCCAGTCGGGCGGTGTCAGGAGCGCTGCGGTGACGAAGATGATCAGCACGGCATAGGGCGTGCCGCGAAACAGCGTCGGAGCGTCGACGATCCCGGCCACCGACAGGAAGAAGACGAGCACCGGCAGCTCGAAGGCCACGCCGAATGCCAGGAAGAGGCGCGTCGTGATCGCGAAGACCTCGCGCATGGTCCAGGCGGAGACCACGAACTCGCTGTCGAACCCGGTCAGGAAGTCGAACATCAGCGGGAACACCATCGAGTAGCCGAAAACGGCGCCCCCGGCGAAGAGCAGGGTCGAGCAGAGCACGAAGGGCATCACGGCGCGCTTTTCGCCCGGGTAGAGACCGGGTGCCACGAACGACCAGGCCTGCCAGAAGATCACGGGCAGCGCGAAGACCACGCCCGTGAGAAGCGCGCACTTCACGTAGGTGAAGAAGATCTCGGTCGGCGCGATCGCTTGAAGCTTGCCCGCCTCATCGCCAAGCGCGGCAACCGCGGGCTTCATCAGGAAGCCGAAGATGTCTTCCTTGAAGTTCCACGCAAGGGCGGTGCCGATGACACACGCGATCAGGACCTTGAAGATCCGGGCGCGCAGCTCCGCCAGGTGGTCGATCAGGGGGAGCTTGGCGTCATCCATCGCTGGGAGTCTGGGGCTCCGTCTCCGCCGGTGTCTTCGCGGGGGCAGCCGTCTCGCCAGCCGGCCTGTCCCCGTTCGAGGCCGTGTCTTCGTCCGAGTTCAGGTCCGCGGGGTCGATCCGGGCTTGGTCGGCAACGGCCGTGAACTCCCGGCGCAAGTCCCCGGAAGCACGGCGGAACTCGGTGAGACCCTTGCCGAGCGACCGCGCCATCTCGGGCAGCCGCTTGGGCCCCAGTACCAGCAGGGCGATCACGAGGATCACCATCAGCTCCGTCATCCCGATGCCAAACATCGAGGCAGAGATTAGCCCCAAAAACGCAGCTGCGGGCGAGCCGGCTGGAGGCCGGCTCGCCCGCAGCTGCGCCCCAGGAGTCCTTCCGATCAGACTGGAAGTCCCGATCGGGTTCGATCAGGCGCCGCCGCCGGCACGCACTCGGCCTCAACCCCGGTCCCGGCGCCCGACCGATGAGGCGTTGGCGAGGATGTCGAAGAGGCCCCGTGATGCGGTGCGGGGCCCCTTCGATCACCCCAGGACTGTCCAACCTCTCATCTCACTTGTGCCGGCTCGGGAGTTCTGACCAGGGGATGGACCGGGAGGCCTCGAGCAGTCGCTCGATGCCCGCCGCAGTTTCCCCAGGGTGAAAGCGTGGCGCTTCGGGTCAAGGTTTCGAGGAGGCCCCAGGTGTTCCCTGCCCGGGACCTCCTCGAACGCCCCCCTTGGTCAAAGCGAAGCATCGACTGCGTTGCCTGTTTCCCGGGCCGCGGTGGGGCCGACCGTGAGCTGCTCGAGCCCGATCCAGTAGCGGTCGTCTCCGGCTTCGGCGCACCAGGCCACCCGGACGATGCTGGGTCGCGTCGCACGGCCGTCGATCTCGCGGATGATCACGCGCAGCAGGCTTCCCGGTCCCTCCGGATCGTCCGCGCCGATGCAGAGGCCATAGGCCGACAGATCGCGGCTGAAGCCGACGCGCCACGCCGAGTCAGGGCCCATGCGCGGGAAGCGTGTGTAGTGAACGATACGGACCGTGTCGGCACGCGGCTCGCACCGGATGCGCTGCGGTCGGACTGCATCCAACGAGAAGGCGAGAGGTTCGGTGTTCGCTGCCATGTCTTTGCTCCTCCCCCTGGCTACTGTGATGTCGTTGCCGTACGGGCGCGGTCTGTGTCGCCGACCAGGTTCGCCAGCAGCGCCGGGTCCAGATCGCAGACGCCAGTCTCCAGGAGCACCACGAACTCCTTGGCGAGGACCGGGTCAAACTGCGTCCCGCCGCAACGTTCGAGCTCGGCGATCACGAGCGTCCGGTCGAGCGCCCGTCGATAGGGGCGGTCCGAGTTCATGGCGTCGAAGGCGTCGACGACGCCGATGATCCGCGCCGTCAGCGGGATCTCCTCGCCGGCCAGCCCATCGGGATAACCCGTGCCATCCCACCATTCGTGGTGATGGTGGATCGCCAGCCCGATCGACGTCGGGATGTCGAGGGGCTTCACGAGTCGCGCGCCGATGATCGGATGCTCCTCAACGATGGTGCGTTCTTCCGGTGTGAGCGCGGTTGTACAGAGCAGCAGGTCAGTTGGCACACCGACCTTGCCCAGGTCGTGGAGGAAGGCCGCCATGCGGACCTCTTCCCGCTCCTGGGCGCCGAGATTCAGGCGGTCGGCCATCAGGCTTGCGTAGAAGGCGACGCGCCGGGCGTGGCCGCGCATGAAGCGGTCCTTGGTCTCGATCGTCTCGGCCAGAACCTCGAGGAACTCGACGCTGCGCGCCCGCTCATTCTGGGCTTTTTCGTCCGGGCCGGGCCCGCCGCTCTCGCTGAAGAGTCCGGCCAGGCGACCGCGGAGCTTCTGGCTCTTCTCCACGTCACCCAGCAGCCGATGCACGTCGGTGTCGCGGCCCATCACCTGTCCGAGTTCTTCCAGGAAGCTCGTCAGCCGCGAACGCGAACGGCGTCGTATCAGAGCGCGCATCACGGCCGCCGTTACCGCCACAACGTCGAATGGCTTCTGAAGGTAATCGCAGATCCCGTAGCGGACGCCTTCCGCAGCACTCTCGACCGTGCCGCAGCCCGTGATCACGATGATCTCGACGTTCGGATACTCGGCCCGAACCGTGCGCATCACTTCCTCGCCCTTCATGCCGGGCATGTTGAGATCGAGAGTGAGCAGATCGACGGACTCGGTGCGGAGGATCTCGAGCGCTTCCACTCCGCTCTCGGCCTGGAGAACTTTGTGAGTGGGTTCCAGGATCATGCGCAGCGACTCGCGCGGCCCGCGCTCGTCGTCGGCCACCAGGATCGTGGGTCGTCGGTCTCGATCTGCCATGGGGTGCCTCGATGGTTTTTCCCGCCGCTTCGCGGATCTCTAGAGCAAGGCCTGTGCCAGCCGCAGGAAAACCAGCAGGCAGCGTCTCAAGCGCTTGAAATTCAAGGAGTCTGGGACGTTTGGGCGACGGCTCGTGATGTGGCCGACACAGGCGGCAGCTGTTCCGATGTGTACGGAGGATCCAAGAATTCAAGATAACTCACTGAAATAATTGACTTTTCCGACCTGTTCCGATCGGAACACCCGGACCGGGCCGGCGTGACCGCCGGTGCACGCGCGGACCGGCATGACCGCCGGTGCACGCGCGGACCGGCATGACCGCCGGTGCACGCGCGGACCGGCATGACCGCCGGTGCACGCGCGGACCGGCATGACCGCCGGTGCACGAGGGGGAACGCGGGTCCGGGATCGGCCGGTCAGTCGCTGGCAGCGAGCCCGTGACGATCCATCTTCAGCTTGAGGGCCCGGCGGCTGATGCCGAGCTGTCTGGCGGCCCGGGTCTGGTTCCAGCTCGCGCGTTCGAGCGCCTCGTCCAACAGGGTGCGTTCGAAATCGGCCACGGCCTGGTCGAAATCGAGGTCGCCTTCGCGCACCGCATCGCGCAGCTGTTCGACACGGCCGGCTTCGACGACATGGCGCGGGAGATCTTCAGGCTCGAGGACCGATCCATCGCTCAGGGTGACGGCGTGCTCGATCGCGTTCTGCAGCTCGCGCACATTGCCGGGCCAGGGGAAGCGCTCGAGCGCAGCCAGCGCCGCCCGTGACAGCCGCTCCGGACCGCGATCTGCTTCCTGGCGCGCCTTGGCAAGGAAGTGGCGCGCCAGCAGGCCGATGTCGCCGTGCCGTTCGCGCAGCGGCGGCAATTCGATGGGAACCACGTGGATCCGGTAGTACAGATCGGACCGGAAGCGGCCCTCGGAGATCTCGTGCTCCAGGTCGCGGTTGGTCGCGGCCAGGACCCGCACGTCGATCTCGATCGGCTGGCTGCCACCGACGCGATCGATTTGGCGTTCCTGGAGCGCGCGCAACAAGCGGGCCTGGGCCCCAAGCGAGAGCTCGCCGATCTCATCGAGAAAGAGGGTTCCGCCCGACGCCGACTCGAAGCGGCCGATGCGACGCTGCTTCGCGTCGGTGAAGGCGCCCCGCTCGTGTCCGAAGAGTTCGCTCTCGATCAAGCTGTCCTGGATGCCCGCGCAATTGACGGCGATGAACGGCTCGCCGCTGCGCTTGCTCAGCTGATGGATGGCTCGCGCTGCCAGCTCCTTGCCGGTTCCGCTCTCACCCTGGATCAGCACGGTGGCCTTCGATTCGGCGACGCGCCGGATCGTCCGGTAGATCTCCTGCATGGGTTCGCTGCTTCCGATCAGGTCGACCAGCCGCTCCTGGGTCTCGACCCGGGCGCGGAGCTCCTCTACCTCACGGCTGAGCCGGCGGTGCTCCAGCAGCTGCCGGATCTTGATTCGCAGCGCCTCCACTTCGAAGGGCTTGGTGATGTAGTCGGCCGCGCCCTGCTTCATGGCCTCCACGGCGGTGGAAAGGGTCTGGGTGCCGGTCAGGACGATGACGGGGGGAGCCTCAGGATTGCCCGCCAGCTCTGCCAGCAGGTCGAGGCCACCTCGCTCGGGCATGACCAGGTCGAGCACGATCAGGTCGGGCCGCTGCCGAGTGAGCGCTTCGAGGCCTTGGTCGACGTTTTCGGTGAGGATGACTTCGCAGTCGTCCTTCAAGAGCATCCGAAGTGACTCGCGCACTCCAGGTTCGTCATCTACGACGAGTACTCGCGCCGGTTTCATGGGCAGCCGTCAAGATAACGCAGCGTGGGGACGTTGGTGGTGTTACCCGACAACGGGGGAAGTTCCACGGAGCGTCAAGCGGGGTGAGCGTTCACCCAGCTCCCCGCCCGCCACAACGTCCCCGGCCTTAGGCCGCCCCCGTCTTCACGCTTTCGGCGGGCAGGTCGATCACGACCAGGGTCTCGTTGCGGTCGCTGGTGTCGAGGGCGAAGCTGCCGTGCTGTGCCTGCACGAGCAGCTCGGCGATGGCGAATGCCAGTGCGTTCGCGGCCGGCGAGAGATCGGTGATCTGGGCTGCTGCGTCGCCAGCTTCGGGACCGCGATAGCGCAGCAGGATCCGAACGCTCGGCTGCGAGCGCAGACCCGACTCGTGGCGCTTCGATGCGATGTAGAGGTCGCCGCGCTCCGGGACGAGCTCGAGGGCCTTGTCGAGCAGCGATTCGAACGCGAACCGCAGTTGCTCCGGATCGCCGATGGCCTCGGGCCAGCTGCGGTCGAGCTCCTCGAGCACCAGCAGGCGTCGCTCGTGGATCGTGTTCCGCCGTTTGTCGAGCAGCTCCTCGAGCATGCGTCCCACGTCCACGGGGCGCGGCTCTGGCTCTCGGAACGCCGCCAAGCGGTCGAGCCCGGTCAGGACTCCCTCGATTCTGTCGAGACCCTCGGCGGCGTATTGAGCGAAACGGTCTCGGAATTCTTCGTCGGCATGGCGTTCGGGCAGGAGCTGTGTGAAGGTGCGGAGGGCCGTGAGCGGGTTGCGCACCTCGTGACTCATGGCTCCCGAGAGCCGCTTCAGCCAGGCTTCGCCGATGGGAGTCGCCGGCTCGGCGATTACGGTCTCGAGCTCCGGCAGGGCGGCCTGCGTCACCCCTGCGGGTTCGGGGGCGGCTGCGCTGCCCTCGAGCGCCTCGATCGGAATCGCGACCTCCTCCATCTCGGTGATCAGCTCCGCCGGGGGCTCATCGGTCGCTGCTTCGGCGGCATCTGCCTCGACGACCGCGATGCGGGTGGCTTCGTCGCTGGCCTCGTCGCTGGCCTCGTCGGAATCGAGCAGGCTACCCAGCGACTCGGCGTCGACGGCGGCGAAGGGCTCGCCGTCGAGGATCAGGTCTTCGGTCTTGAGGGGATCGCGCGCCGTCGCGGCCAGTGATTGCGCGATTACGGCTTCGAGCTCGCCGAGATTGCCCGGCCACGGATACTCGCTCAGCTCGAAGAGCGCATACTCGTCGATGCGGCGCGGCCGCAGGCCCCGGCTGCTACACCAGGCCAGCGCCGTGCTGCTGGCGAGATGGGCGATGGCGTGGGAACGATCGCGCAGCGGCGGGATTTCGATCGAGAGCCCGCCGGCGCAGCGCTGCAGCTCCACCGTCAGGCCCACCGGTTGGCTGCTCACGATCCAACGCACGGTGCTGGCTCGGGGCGTCCCCGCGGGTAGTCCGTAGGCGATCCATCCGGCGACTTCGCATTGCACCGCAGGGTCGAGCTGGTCCGCGTCCTGCAGCCAGAAGGTGGTGATGCGTGAGGTCGCGCGGTCGCGAAGCGCTGCATCGATCCGCTCCAGCAGGCCAGAGGCCGTCGAATCCCGTCGGCTCACGATCTGCACCAGCGGACCGCGTGCGGTGGGCCCGAAGCGGTGTACGTAGCGGGCCAGGGTCTCGCGGCCGGTGCCCGGCTCGCCCCGGATCAGCAGGGGTACCTGGAGCAGACGCGGGTCCATGGCCCGCAGCAGCCCGGGCATCTCGAGATCCGCGAAGGCGCGGGCGAAGTGCTCACTCAGGGCGTCGCGTTCGGGTCGCATCGAGAGCGCCAGCGGCGATTCGCTGCCGCGCAGGGCCGCGCGCCGGATGGCATCGCGCAGCACCGTGGCTTGGGGTGGCCAGATCAGGAACTCCGCTGGCAGCGTGTCGAAGAGCTGCCTCGCGAACTCGAGCCGGTGCCGCTCGGCCACCGCGACCCAGCCCGTCAGGCGCATTCGCGGTGCGGTGCGGTGGGCGAACTCGAGCTCGCTCTCCAGGTCGCCCGAGAGACCCAGCACGACCACCTCGGGAGCCCGTTCCGGGTCGAAGCAAGCGTCGCCCGGGGGGCCCTCGAGGACCGAACCGGAGGCCGCCGCCAGCCGCCCGAGGGCGGCCCGGAAGTAGGGCTCGCGATGCACGATCCAGAGTGATGTCATGGCTTCGAAACCGGCAGTTCCGCGCTGCGACCCACAACCTCCGTCGGCCTCCGCGCGAACGCCTCCAGTGCCTGCTACGGCAATCCCTGTGCCAGCGGCAGGACGCCCGTGCCCAAGCCGCAACTCCACACCCGAAGCCCTTGAAAGAAAAGGGTCAGTCCTTCAGGCGAAAGGCGGCCAGCCGGATCCGTGAAAATGCAAGTTTCCACTCTCAACGGGATTATTGAGAAGCCCATTGCACCCCTTTCTCGCGGCCCCGTCCACTCCATTCCACTCACGCGGCCCGGCGGGCGGTGTCTGCCGGCCCGGCAGGCGGCGTCTGCCATCGGATCCCCGGTCGGTGCGGCCGGGGCGACGGGTCCGATTGGCGGCCGAAGTGCCCGCGGCGCCTGGCGGCCGGCGGATCTCCGGCGGGGACGCGTCCGCAACCTTCCCCCATCACCCGTATGATTGTTGAAGGGGGTCGAAGTGTCTGTCAGAGTAGGTTGCGGAGGGGGAGTGTGACTGTCGTCGACACGGGTCCGGAGGTCCGACTTCGCAACTGGTTCGATCGTCCGTATGACGATGCGATTTCTGCTGCGCGGACCTGCTATTCGTCCCGCGTCATCGATGCGGACGAGATCACCGACGGACAGCGCGCCCGCATCGGCCCGCTGACCTTCAAGGGCGGACACCATACGGTGTTTCAGCATGCCACTTTCGAGTTCGCCCTGTCGGGAATCTCGCGCCAGCTCGTCTGGACCTTCTTGCACGGATTCCCTTACTACAACACCGAGCAGCAGAGTCAGCGCTACGTCAAGCTCGATCAGGTCGCGGCCCATGTTCCGCCGGGGCTCGACGCTGAAGCCCGGGCGATCTTCGAGGCCGCCCTCGAGCACGGCTGGTCGGCCTACCGCGAGCTGACCCAGCGGCTCGAACCCGTGACGGGCGAAATCCTTTCGGATCTCTGGCGTCTCAAGGATCGCCAGAACGTCGAGTTCGGGAAGAACGTGCGGCGCGAGGCCGAAAAGAAGGCCATCGAGACCGCGCGCTACGTGATCCCGATCGCGTGTCACACGGCCATGGTCTACACGATTTCGGGCCTGGTTCTGTACCGACTGCGGCGCATGATGAACGTTGGCGACACGCCCCAGGAGGCGGCCGACGTGGTGGGCCGCATGGTGGCGAAGGTCGAGCGGCTGGACCCGGACTTCTTCTCGCGGGTCGGCGACGCGCCGCTCCCGCTCGAGCAGACGCCAGAGCGCAGCTTGGCGCCGCCCGGTCTGGGCGATTCCGCCGCCTGTGAGGCATTCGACAAGTCCCTCGAAGGAAAGAGCGCGCGACTCATCGACTGGAGCGCCCGTGGCCCCGAGGTGATCGCCGGGGCGGTGCGCCACGTGCTCGGTCGAAGCGACCTCGACGACGACGCGGCTCTCGAGCTGGTCCTGGACCCGGCGAAGAATCCCTATCTGCTCGAGACGCTGAACGTCTCGACCCATTCGCCCCTGATGCGCACCCTGGCCCACGCGCACTTCACCTTCCGCAAGAAGTTGTCCCACACGGCCGACTCCCAAGACCAGCGTCACCGCACGGTGCCCGGCTCGCGCCCGCTGCTGTCGCGCACGGTGCCCGGCCACGTCGACGTGATCGAGCCCGAGCTGATCCGCAACGACCGCGGCGCCCACGCCGTTTTCGTCGAGGCCGTCGAGGCATCGTGGTCCGCGAGGGACCGGTTGCTGCGGCTGGGCGTCGAGCCCGAACTCGCCCTCTACGTGTTGCCCAACGCCCTGGCCGTGCGCTTCGAAGAGTCGGGAACGCTCCTCGACCTGATCCACAAGTGGACCCTGCGGACCTGTCTCAACGCCCAACGCGAGATCTTCCAGGCGTCCATGGAAGAGGTGGAACAGGTGCGCGAGATCCACCCGAAGCTGGTCGAACACGTGGGCCCGCCCTGCTTTGTCCGCTCGGGTCTCGTGAGACCCCGCTGCACTGAAGGCTCGCACTTTTGCGGAGTGCCGGTATGGCGCAGCTTCCCCGACATCGAACGAAGCATCTAGCGACCCGCATCGTTTCGAGGCGCGTCGCGCCCTTCCTGCTGCTCGCTCTCCTGCTCCCCGGAAGGGCCGCCGCCCAGATCGCCCCGATTGCCCCGCTGGATCTGGTCGGAACCTGGCACGTGCTGATCCACTACACGGATGCCAACACGTCCAGGCCCGATCAGCTGCGCTGGAGCGACCGCGTCTGGGTCTTCGAAATGAAGGGCAGTCGGCTCAGCTGGATCGAGTATCCGATCGTCGTCTTCAGCAATGAGTCGGGGCGCTTCGAACGACGTCAGGCCGGTCTGGCCCGGGTGCTCGGTGCCTGGGAGCCCAGCGAAGCCCAGCTCGCCAATATCAGTAGCGGTCTCAAGATCAACAACCGCGGACAGAAGAAGAAGACCCTGCGCGGCTCCGACGCCGGTGGCTGGAAATCGACGGGCCGCGCCCGGCCGGGCTCGGCCTCGATCATTACCTTCGAGGAGAACTGGAGCATCCAGGGCCTGCTTGACCTTCCCCGCTTCGAGCAGCTCGACGTGATGGGCTCCGGGCTCAGCGAGACCATGGAGGGCGCCACCCGCTGGGAGACGACGAAGGTCGACGAGGGCGGCGGCGTCCTGCGCGGAAGCTTCGACCGCGACGGCAGCCGCAAGGGCAGGTTCATCATGCGTCGCTCGGGCGCCGTCGGCCAGCTCGAGAAGCGCTCCCAGAAGGAAATTCAGGAGGCCGGCTTCCGACGGGGCGTCGCCAGCAGCAGCGTGGTCCGCAACGAGACCAAGAAGCAGCTCGACATCATCTTGAAGGAATCGGCTGTCAGACTCGAAGACGACGAGAAGGAGCAGCTCGTCACCGACATGATCAACGTTGCCCTCCAAGGCAGGTCCCGCGCCGAAGCCGCGCAGCTGGTGCGGCAGAAGCTGACGGCGCAGCGGGTGAAGCAGGGCATCCAGCAAGAGATAGACGTTCGCGGCCTGAAGATGAACGCTGCACAGGTCGATGCCCTAACCGCGGAGGTGGTATCCCTGCTCGCCTCGGGCATGCCCGAGGAGGAGATCCCCAATGCAATCCGGGATCGGCTCCAGGGTCTATCCCCGCCGTGAAACCGGTCCGGCAGGCGACGCGGAGCGATCTCGACGGTCTGCTTGCGCTCTGGCTCGAGCTGCTGGAGCATCACGCACGGCTGGATCCGCATTACCAGATCCGGGGGGGTGGGTTCAGCGGGCTGCGAAAGTCGCTCGAGGCGCAGCTGGACGACGTGGAGTCGGTCCTGTTCGTGTGGGAGGAGGGCGGCGAGCTGCTCGGCTTCTGCGGGGCGCGCGTCGACCGGGCGCCGCCGATCCTCGAGGAACGGTGTCGGGCCGAGATCGCCGAGTTGATGGTGGAGGCGTCTGCGCGGCGGCGCGGAGGGGGCCGGGCGCTGGTGGAGGCGGCCACGGGCTGGGCGCGGGAGCAGGGGGTCGAGCGCATCGAGGTGCGGGTGGTGGCCGGCAACGTCGAGGGTCAGGCCTTCTGGCGGGCGCTGGGCTACGCGGACTTCCTGGACGTGCTGCATCGGCGTCTCTGAGTCGGTAGCTTCTGCGTCGAAGCCCGGCGTACCCGCGCCGGGCTCGCGTCCGACTGGAGCGCGATATGGCCCCCACATCCGACGAAAACCTGAATCCGCTGGCCCGCGAACTCAATGCGCGGCTCGAGCAGGCATCGCCCGAGGTGGCGTCCATGCTCTCGCCGCTGGGCCGTCGCCTCTACTTTCCGAAGGGAATCCTGACGCAGTCGGCCGAGGCCAAGCAGAAGGGCCACCGGATCAACGCCACGATCGGTGTCGCCACCGAGAAGGGCGGCCCCATGTACCTGCCGTCGATCGCCCAGTATCTGGTCGACATCGAACCTGCCGATGCCTTCGGCTACGCACCGCCGGCGGGCCGCCCCGCACTCCGCGAGCGTTGGCGCGAGAAGCTGCTGGCCGAGAACCCATCGCTCGAAGGCAAGACCTTCGGCCAGCCCATCGTGACGAGCGCCATCACTCACGGACTGATGCTCGCGGGCGAGCTCTTCCTCTCCGAGGGCGACCGGGTCCTGCTGCCCGACAAGCTCTGGGGCAACTACCGGCTGAGCTACGAGGTGCGGCTCGGCGCGAAGATCGTCACCTACCCCTTCTTCAGCGGGGGTGGGTTCAACACCGATGGCTTCGCGAGCGCGTTGACCGAGCACGCGTCCGCGTGCGACAAGCTGGCCGTGCTCCTCAATTTCCCCAACAACCCGACCGGCTACGTGCCCACGCCCGCCGAGGGCGCCGCCATCGTCGACGCCCTGCTGCACACGGCCGAAGCCGGCGGCAAGCTGATCGTTTTCTGTGACGACGCCTATTTCGGGCTCTACTACCACCTGGGCCAGCCGTCGATGACCGAGAGCCTGTTCGCGCTGCTCACCGGGCGGCATCCCAACCTTCTCGCGGTGAAGCTCGACGGCGCCACCAAGGAATTCTTCGTCTGGGGCCTGCGCTGTGGCTTCGTCACCTTCGGGCCCGGCAACGCGGAGACCGCCGACGAGGTCTGCGACGTGCTCGACGTCAAGCTCCGCGGCGCCATCCGCAGCGGCATCTCGAACGTGTCCCAGCTCTCCCAGACCCTGGTGGAGAAGGCGCTGGCCACGGCCAGCGTCGACGTCGAGCGCAAGCAGAAGCAGGAGATCCTGCGGGCCCGGGCCGAGAAGGTGTACGAGGTCGCCAACCTGCCGCGCTATCGGGAGAGCTGGGAGGTCTACCCCTTCAACAGCGGCTACTTCATGTGTGTGAAGCTCGACGGGCTCGACGCCGAGAAGGTGCGCGTCCACCTGCTCGACGAATACGGGATCGGACTGATCGCCACGTCGCCGACCGACCTGCGGATCGCCTTTTCGTGCCTCGAAGTCGAGGACGTCGAGCCGCTCTTCGAAACGCTCCACAAGGCGATCCAGGAGCTGCTCCCGGACTGAGGCAGATACGATCGCGCCGGACGGCCTAGCGCAACTCGTCGAACGCGTCGATGATCTCGACGAGAGTGCGGATCCCGCGCTCGAGGAAGCGGCGGCGGAAATCCGGATCGCGGTCGAACTCGCGCTCCAGGTCGGCGAAGCCGCGGGAGTCGGCCGCATCGGCCAGCGGCGCCATGGCGGCGTACATGTCGGCCACCGCGGGCACGATCCGTGTCTGCATCTCGATCCGACGGACACGGGCGAGGCGCAGCCCCCGAGCGCCAGGGCCAGAATTCCGAGAAGAGCCGCATGCCGAGGTCGGCAGACGACTCCGGGGCTGCCTGATCGCAAGAAAAACCCCCTGAAGTCGAGAGGTTGCGCCGTATTCGGGGATCGGGTTCTACCCCCGGGGAGAGGTCCGATGGAACCCCGGTGTGCGATTGTGTTTCTCACCAAGGCTTGTACCGTGCGGACCTGCCTGCCGAAAGCTAACTATACCGCGCGTCCCAGGCGCAGCGGGGGAACCCATGCAGCAACGGAGGCAGCGGCGCTCGGAAGGGGTCCGGGCGGCGCTGCGCATTCTCAAGCACGATACGACCCTGACCCTGCTGGTCGCCGCGTTCCTGGTGGTGTCGGCTGGGGTGATCACGGCTGCGCGTCAGGATTACGCTTCGCTCGTGCCCGAGTTCCTGGCCCCGCAGCCGCGTCCGGTCGAAGAAGAGCTGGCCATGGCCGAGGCCGAGCAGCTGGCCGAACGCTACGCCGAAGCGCCGCCGGAGTCCCTGCTGGACATCACGCGTGGCACGCTTGCGCCCGGCCAGAGCCTGGCCAGCGCGCTGGCTGATGCCGGGGTCGCGCCCGACATCGTACAATTGATCGCCCGCGAGCTGCGGCCGCTCTTCGACTTCCGCCTGGCCCAGCCAGGACACCGCTACCGCCTGGTGCGCGACCTCGATGCTGAGATCCTCGAATTTCGCTTCGAGATCTCCGAGATCGATCGCTACGTGCTGCGCCGGGTCGAGAAGATGCAGTTCGACGGCATCCTGATCCGGGAGTGGGTGGCGGCTCGCGAGGAGGCCGAGCTCGAGGCGCGCGTTTCCCGGATTGCCGGCATCGTCTCCTCGAGTCTTCACGAAGCCGTCGTGGCACTGGGCGAGAGGGGACAGCTCGCCAGTGACTTCTCCGAAATCTTCGCCTGGGACGTGGACTTCTCCCGTAGCGTCGAGCGCGGCGACGAGTTCCACATTCTCTACGAGCGGCTTTTTATCCAGGATGAAGACGAGGGACCCGTGTACGTGGGTCCGGGGAAGATCCTGGCCGCCCGCTACTCGGGCTCGGCCGGCGACTACAGCGCCCTCTACTTTGAGCCCAGCGAAGGCCGCGGCGGTTACTACCGCCCGGACGGGAGCTCGGTGCAGCGTCAGTTTCTCAAGGCGCCGCTGAGTTACAGCCGCATCAGCTCGAGCTTCACGTCGGCACGTCGGCACCCGATCCTGAAGCTGACGCGCCCTCATCACGGCATCGACTACGTGGCGCCGCGGGGGACGCCACTCTGGTCCGTGGCCGACGGAAAGGTGACCTACCGCGGCTGGGCCGGCGGCTTCGGCAACCTGGTCAAGGTCCGCCACAACAACGGCTACGTCTCGTACTACGCTCACCTCTCGCGCTTTGCGAAGGGTCTCAAGGTGGGCCAGATCGTGTCTCAGAAGCAGGTCGTCGGATTCGTCGGTTCGACCGGCCTGGCGACCGGTCCCCACGTCTGTTTCCGCATTTCGAAGAACGGACACTACGTGAATCCGACCCAGGTCTACGCCCCGGCCGGCGACCCGGTCCCCTGGGAATCCCAGGAGGAATTCCGCACCCAGCGCGACGTCCTCCTCGCCGAACTCGGCGCCGGAATCCTCTTGGCAGTCGAGGAGGCGCTGTAAGTACAGCAACAGCAGCGCGCCGCCCCGGCGCACTGCAAGCCGCTCGCAGAGCGGCTCCGCCACGGAGAGCGGCCCCGAGCCATGTCCTCCACGCCCTCCAGCTCAGGACTCGAAACACGCCTGGCCGAGCTCGGTCGCAAGCTTGGCGATCGAGAAGCGTCCCATTCCGAGAGCCTCGCGTGCGCTCGTCAATTCGCCGAGGAACTGCGCGGGCGGGTTTCCACGGCCCTCGACCGTTTCCACGAAGCCGCTGCCAGTGCGGGCGCACCGCACCTGCGCATCGAAGTGAGCCCCGTTCGGGTGGACGATAAACACCTGCGTGCCGTGGAGTTCAACCTCCAGCGAGGGCGTCACAAGGCGGTCATCACCGCCAAGGAGCGCGGTGACGTGACCCTGGTCGGGCCCTTCCACGTCGGCAAGGTCGAGGGGCCGTGCAAGAGCTTTCCGATGGACGCGGGTAGCGAATTCGAGGCCGCGCTCGGAGAGTTCCTCGAGCGGTTCGTCGAGGAAGCCGCCAGCCCTTGAAGGCCGGCGCCGAGAATCCGGACGCAGACGTGCTCGCTGCGGTGCGGCGGATCGCCGTCGGAACGACCTACGGACCCAGGCTCGAGGCCGTCCGCTTGGCCTTGGCCGCCTATGCCCCCGAGGCTTGCGTCGAGAGCCGGCCGGTCGACGGCGGCGCCCCCGAGCCGCTCGTCGGTTGGGAAGCCATCGTCGGGGGCCCGAAACCGGGCGCGCCGCGCGGCATCCATCGGTTGTGAGCTGTCGATCGGAGTCGAGGCGGGCCGCGCGCCGGTTTCTACCGGAGACGGGGGCATCCGTGGGTTGTGCTGCCGTGCTGCGCAAGGGTTGCTTCTCCCTGGCTTTCTCCTCCGGATTTGACGATCCGTCCACTTGCGCGACGCCCGCCCTGCAAGGTCAAGGAGACGTCGGACCCGGATTCGATCGCGTCTGGCGGAAGCATCGCGACGAAGCAGATCCGATTCCGTCGGGCCGTTGCGTCGGAAACATTGGTAAGCTGTTGCTGAGCGTGCTGCCCCGCTGCGAATACGCACGCCATGTTGTCGTGGGCGGCTCGTTTCTGCCGTTCCATTTGAATCTGTACCCGGAGTCGAATCCCGCGCGCGCGCCGGAGAGTGGTGGATGAGTCTGGATCTCGAAGCGCCGGTCGAATCGACCGAGCAACTGGTGGACTTCATCCGGTCCGGCGAAAAGCCCGCGGACCGTTGGCGTGTCGGTACCGAGCATGAGAAGATCGGATTGCACGAGGCCGACTACTCTCCCGTCCGTTTCGAGGGAGAGCGTGGAATCGGGGCCCTGCTCGAGTCGATCATGCGCCATGAGGACTGGGAGCCGGTTCTCGAGGCGGGCAATGTCATCGCCCTCACCAAGGACGAAGCCAGCATCACACTGGAGCCGGGCGGACAGTTCGAGCTTTCCGGAGCGCCGGTTCGCACGATCCACGAGACCTGCGATGAGTTCCACACGCATCTCGATCTGATGAGGCAGGTTTCGGAACCGCTCGGCATCGTCTGGCTGGGCCTCGGTATCCATCCGTTCCATCCAGTGACCGAGCTGCCCGTGATGCCCAAGGCCCGCTACCGGATCATGCGTGAGTACCTGCCCACACGAGGCGCGCTGTCGCTGGAGATGATGTTTGCGACGGCGACGGTGCAGGCCAACTTCGACTTCGCCAGCGAAGCGGACATGGCCGACAAGCTGCGGACTGCCATGGGCCTGTCGCCAATCGTGTCGGCCATCTTCGCGAACGCGAGTCTGTCAGGTGGCAAGGCGAACGGCTACGTATCGCAGCGGCTACATGCCTGGGAGCAGACCGATCCCGATCGTTGTGGATTGCTGGAATTCGTCTTCGAGCGGGACTTCGGTTACCGCGACTATGTCGAGTGGGCCCTCGACGTTCCGATGTTCTTCATCGTACGGGGCGATTCCTATCGGCCTGGAAATGGGCTGACCTTCCGTCGCTTCGTGGAAGATGGCGACGGCCGGAATCGCGCCACCCTGGCCGACTTCGATCGCCATCTGACGACGCTCTTTCCCGATGTACGCCTCAAGCGCTTCATCGAGGTCCGTGGCGCTGACGCGGTTCCGCCGGGTCTGACCTGCTCACTTCCTGCCCTCTGGAAAGGCATTCTCTACGATGCCGATGCGAGGGCCGAGGCCTGGAAGCTGGTGGCCGACGTCTCCTTCGAGCAGCGAGACGTGGCCCGGGCCGACGTGGCGCGCCGCGGACTGGCCGCGGAATTCGGCGGCCAACCGGTTCTGGAGCTGGCACGAGAGCTGGTGGCCATCGCCGGGCGAGGGCTTCGGCGGATCGGCCATTCCGGCCGCAAGGACCCCGACGAGTGTGGTTATCTCGACCCGATCCTGGAGCAGCTCGAGCTCGGGCGGAGTCCAGGGCAGGTGGTTCTGGCGTGCTGGGAGGGCGAATGGGGCCGTTCCAAGCATCGCTTGATCGACTACGCACGCTATTGATACAGTCGCCGGCTCCGGGATTCCCGGTCGAGGAGGCAGCATGTCCAAGTTCAAGGTCACATTCACGTTGGATGAGGAGGACGCCAAGTACTTCCGGTCGATCTACCGGAAGGCCAAGCGGGGTGCCAAGGACCTCGACGCTGTGACGATCATCAGGGACGCTCGGGCGATCGTCAAGCAAGTCCACGCCAACAAGAGGACGCCCAAGTTCGTGTCCGACGCCATCTCCGTGTTGGCCGATCTGGCCGATCTCATCCAGGACGACGGCTGGGCGGCGTCCAAGAAGGTGCGTAACGACGTTCTCGCCGGAATCGCCTACTTTTCGAACCCGGACGACCTGATTCCCGATCACATTCCCGGGCTGGGTTTCCTCGACGATGCCATCATGGTCAAGTTCATCGAGGACGAGTTCAGGCACGAGCTCTGGGGCTACCGGAAGTTCCGTGCCCTGCGCGACTCCACCGAGCAGCGTCCCTGGGCGAAGCCGGGGAGCGATCGTCTCAGCAAGCGCTTGGATGCCGACCGCCGGCGGATTCGCGCGGAAATCGAGAAGCGAATCGCGAAAGAATCAACCAAGAGGAAGTCCGGCAGCTACTTCGGGTGGTAATGGCAGACAATTCCCGTCCCCGCATTCTCATCGTCGACGACGAGGAAGCCATCCTCGAGACGATGACCTTTACCTTCCAAGACGAGTACGACGTCCATACCTCGACGGACGCTCGTCGTGCGCTCGAGCAGTTGGATGACCAGGCACCGTTTGCCGCGGTTCTCACCGACCAGCGCATGCCGAACATGAGCGGTGTTGAGTTTCTGACCGAGGTCTGCCGGCGCCATCCCGCGACGGTCCGCATGATCCTGACTGGCTTCGCCGACATGGACGCCATCATCGAATCCATCAACGATGGCCACGTCTACGCCTACATCACCAAGCCCTGGGAGCACGACCACCTGAAGCAGCTGATGCGACAGGCGGTCAACCACTACGAGCTGTCGACCGAGAACGAACGGCTACTGAAGGATCTCCAACACGCCAACGTATACCTCGAAGCAGTGATGGACCAGCTCGACACCGGCGCCCTGGCAGTCGATTCGCACGGCGTGGTGCAAGCTGCGAACCGACCCTTGCGGGACTATCTCGCACTCGAAGGTGATCTCCGTGGTGAGCTGCTGAAGTCGGTGTTGGATGCCCACGGTCTCTCGGAGATGGCCGGCACGATCTACAAGCTGGCGGACGACGAGACGAGCAGCTTCGAGGAAGTGGACATCACCCTGGCGGATCGGTCCTACCGGATGCGGATTGCGGTGAACAACCTGGCGGACCCGTCGGGCGAAACCATTGGCCGGGTGGTCCTGCTTCGCGAAATCTCCCATGAGCCGCTGCGCCGGCGCTTCGACGACGTCGTCAGCCAGGTCATGGAGGCGACCGGGTCGCTGCGGCCGGTCTTGGAAGAGGCGCGCCGCGAGCTCCAGGCCCTTGGCAAAGAAGTGAGCGGCCTCCACATCGACTCGCCGGGTCTCGGCCACCTCAAAGAACGCCTGTCCCGAACCGTGACGGCCATCGACAGTTGGCTCGACGTCGATCAGGCGCTCGCGAGCGAGGACTACCCCGACGCCCAGCTGCTCCAGGACCGGATGCGCGTGGCGTTGGCGCGCTGGCCTCTCCCCGACCAGATCCCAGGGCGCGTGGGCGAGCTCGGCCGCAAGGTCGAGGAGTACTACGAGTCCGGCGAGAACCCCAAGCAGCCGGTCCTCTGACGTGGCGGAGCCTGCCACGATCGGTCTCGAGCGCCTGGAGCTGAGGCTCGAAAGGCTCCAGCTCACGTTTCGCTTCACCTACGCCTTTCATGCCCGCGAGGTGCGTTTCGAGTGTGACTCGGGCAGCGGCTTCGTTCGCATGTTCCCTGAAACCTTCTCGTTTCACGCGGAGCGCCACGATCCGGCCGAGCTCTATCTGCAGCTCGATGACCTGTCCCGCAAGCCGGGCCTGTTCTCGCCACGGGCAAATGCCCGTGACTCCGAGGTGTTGATCGCGCGCCTCGTCATCGGGATCCCCCGCTATCTCGAGCAATTGCTCAACCGCCTGGAGAGCGAGGGGCGCATTGCGGACACGGCGCTCACCCGGGTCTACGAAGACGTGGCGCTGCTCGGCCAGATCCTCAGCCGCTTCATGGGGGACCGGGATGTGCGCGAACGTCCCGGGATCCGGCTGGCAGGCTTCCATCTGCGCAAACTGGTATTCCGCTGCCTGAACGAGCTGGTGCGTCGGCGCGTTTCGACCGAGTACCTGTCTGCCTACACCCGCGGCACGATCGACCCCGTCGATCCGGCTGACGATCTCTCCGAGGCCGGCTTCTTCTACACGATGGAGAGCGGCGATCAGGATGCGGTCAACCGGTCGCTCATCCGGCTGGCCGAGCGCTCCTTCTATCGCTGGCTCGAGGATGTCTGTCTCGACGAGGACAATCACGTCTTCGAGATCGAGAACTCGCCCTTTGAGGATCGCGAGTCAGAGGTGCGTCGTGCCGTCGGCGTCTCCGGGTCGGAACGGGTGCTGCGCCCCGCGGATCTGACGCCGTTCCTGTGTCGACCGGGCAACCGCGACTGTCTTCGCGTGCTCCAAAAGCTGGGGCGCTGGTTCTTGCGCCAGTATGATATCGACTACGCGGCTGCGGTGATCCACCACGGCGACGACATGGCGCGGGGCGTGGTGGACCCCGATCGGGTGCTGTCGCGCCACCAGACCCGAAACTATCTGGCCGCCTTGGCGGTGCTGTCGGCGCCGTTCCTGGCGGCCAGTGTTGCCTATGAACGGGCACCCGAGTTCTTCGACCTGATGTGTTCGGCCGAGCTGTTGGTGGCTGGAGCCGCCGTGCTGTGGTTCCTGCTCTATCGCTTCTGCTGGAAGCGCGATCTCACTTTCTTCCACACATCGGTGCCCCGCGTCATGGCGGGCATCATCGTCGGCTACCTGCCGATCTTTTTCATCGACGAAGTCTGGGCCTTTTCCAACCGGTCCTGGGTGATCCTGGTCTCGGTTTCGATCCTGCTCGGGATGGTGACCCTGCTCTACATCTACATCGAAGTGCAGCGCCGCCTGGGCGACGTCGACCTGGCCTTTGCCCGGGCCCGTCAGATCTTCCTGCTGGGAGTCCTGCAGGCCTTCGGGATCGGCCTGATCATCACGGGCCTGACGGGCGGATTGATGGCTTCGCGCAATTGGTCGCCTGGCGACACGGCTCTCCCCTTGGAGGCCCTGCGGGACGTGATGCCCCCATTCATCGGCCAGCTTCCGAGGATCGTGGGCTTCGAACCCTTCTATACGTTTCCGGCCGCCATCTTCGTGATGACGTTCATGTCGTTCTTCATCGGGACCTTCCTCCAGCTGCTCTGGGAAGACATTCCCATCACCGAGCCGCTTTGAATCGCGGCTGAACGCTCACCCCTTTGTCGCGCGGCGACGGTTCTCCCCCGTTCCAGCGTGAGATTCAACAACCTCCCCAAGGAATCCAGATGGTTCGGGCGGCATCCAATCGCTAACTTCAAAAGCTCGCCTTCTGAGACCGAATCGAGGAGACCCCATTTCTGTGCCCGAGATCATCGTCTACTCCAAGGGATGGTGTCCCTACTGCGATATGGCCAAGCGGCTGTTGACCCAGAAGGGTCAGGACTGGACCGAGATCGACGTCGAAACCTCGTACGCCCGCTTGGAAGAGATGGTCGAGCGCAGCGGCGGGCGTCGCAGCGTTCCCCAGATCTTCATTGGGGGCGAGCACGTGGGCGGCTTCGACGACTTGAAGGCCCTGGAAGACGCTGGGAAACTGGACGCGCTGCTCGAGCGGGAGGTGGAAACACGAATGGAGTCGGAACACCGACGCGTGGTGATCATCGGGAGCGGACCGGCCGGCTATACGGCCGCGCTCTACACCGCCCGGGCGGAGCTGGCGCCGCTGCTGATCGCAGGCCTGCAGTTCGGCGGTCAGCTGATGTTGACCACCGATGTCGAGAACTATCCGGGCTTTCCCGAGGGGGTGACCGGTCCCGAGATGATGGAGCTCTTCCAGAAGCAGGCGGAGCGCTTCGGCGCCCAGGTCCTGATGGAGGACGCTACCGAGGTCGACCTGTCGGAACGGCCGTTCAAGATCCGAACGGCCGAGCGGGCCTACACCGCGGATGCCGTCATCCTGGCGACCGGGGCATCGGCCAAGTGGCTGGGCATCGACTCCGAGACCCGGCTCTTGAACAAGGGTGTCTCGGCCTGCGCCACCTGCGATGGGGCGCTTTTCCGCAACAAGCCGATGGCCGTGATCGGCGGCGGCGATACCGCCTTGGAAGAGGCTCTTTTCCTGACGCGCTTCGCGACCAAAGTGACTCTGGTTCACCGGCGCGACGAGCTGCGGGCTTCGAAGATCATGCAGGAACGGGTGCTCGGCAATGAAAAGATCGAGCCGGCCTGGAACTCGGTGGTGGACGAGATCCTGGGTGAAGAGTTCGTGACCGGCGTTCGGCTGCGCGACGTGAAGACGAACCAGACGCGCGAGATCCCGCTGGAGGCGGTCTTCGTGGCGATTGGACACCAGCCCAATACCGAGATCTTCCGCGGCCAGGTCGAGCTCGACGACCTCGGATATATCAAAGTGGAGCCGTCAACCAGTCGGACCAATCTCGAAGGTGTGTTTGCCTGCGGCGATGCCATGGATCCCGTCTACCGCCAGGCAGTCACGGCCGCCGGCACCGGCTGCATGGCTGCGATCGACACCGAGCGCTGGCTGGCCGAGCAGGAGATCGGGTGAAACCCGAAGAGTTGCTGGACCCCACTCCCGGGTGAGTCCGGGTTCTCACCCATTTGGGGGAAACCGGTGGGCGGTGGCAGTGGGAACCGGCGGCGCGGACGTCGCTTGGCCTCTGCTGTTTCGGTCACGCCAGTGGGACTACACCGCTGAGAAACACCGAACAACACCCCGGTCGCGAGTTGTTGGTTGCCGCCGGCTCGGGCCGGTCCTAGGCTTTCGGCGTGGCGCTGACGAAGGAGAGATTGGAGCAGCTGATCGCGCGGTCCACGGACATCGTCGTGGCCACGGACCGCAAGGGGATGGTTTCGTACTACAACGACGGGGCGTCGAAGATCCTGGGTTACACCCAGGATGAGATTCTCGGACGCTACTCGGCCCAGCTCTATCCCAGCCTCGAAGAGGCAAAGCGCGTGATGGCCGCCATGCGCAGTCCCGAATATGGCGGCTTGCGCATCGTCGAGACCTTCCTGACCACGTTCCTCTCCAAGACGGGTGAAGAAATTCCGGTTGCGATTTCGGGAACCATCCTCACCGACGATGAGGAACGCGAAGATGGTACGATCGGCTTCGCCAAGGACCTGCGCGAGATCCTGCGCAAGGACCAGCTGGCCACCCTCGGTGAGGTGGCGATCGGCGTCAGCCACGAAATCAACAACCCGCTGGCCGTGATCCTCAACCAGGTCGAGCTACTCGAGGGTGACATCAACCGGCTGGCGGGCGAGAGCGACTCCTCGGTGGAGACCGAGCGCCTCGACGCCATGCGCCGAGAGATCGGACGCATCAGCGAGATCCTCGAACGCCTGGGTCAGATGGTGGAAACCGAGCACTACGAGACGATCCAGTACGTGGGCCCGTCGCGCATGATCGATCTGCGACGCCATTACGAGCCCGCGTCGGATCATCGTCTGGAAGGCCTACGCATCCTGGTAGTGGACGACGACCTGGGCATCTGTCGCACCATGAAGGAGGTCCTGGAGATCGAGGGCTGCAAAGTCTCAACCGCAGGCGATGGTGTCGAGGGTCTCCGACAGCTCGACAACGCACCGTTCGACGTGGTGCTCACCGACGTCGTGATGCCCAAGATGGACGGTTATGAGCTGTATCGCTCGATCCATCAGCGCCATCCGAAGCTGCCGGTGCTGATGATGACGGCCTTCCATTACGACCGGGATCACGTGATCAAGCGCAGTCGCCTCGAGGGCCTGGAAGGCGTGATCTTCAAGAAGCCGGTCGATCCGAAGCGTCTCTGTGAAGTCCTGATCGAAACGACCTCTCGGAACCGTTCGTAGCAGGCAACGGGGATGTCGCCTGTTGTACGCCAGCCGTCGTCCCGGGCGCCTGCCTCGGGCCTGGTGTCGCTGCTGCGCAGAGAGCGACGATCTGCCGCGCCCCGGCCGCGCGGCAGACGCGAGCGATCTCGGACAACGTGCTCCCGGTGGTGGTCACGTCGTCCACGAGCCAGATCGCATGCGGTAGCGACCGCATCGCCCGAAACGCACCGCGAACGTTGCGGCGCCGATCCGCTGCACCGAGCCCGGTCTGGGTCGGCGTGTCGTGAATCCGTCGCAGCGCGCGCGCATCCATCGGGATCCTCACGGCTCTGGCCACGCTCCGGGCCAGCAGGCCGGCCGGGTTGAAACCGCGGGCCGCAAGGCGTCTGGGATGCAGCGGGACCGGCAGCACCAGAGCGGGCGGTTCGCCCGGGGCACGCGCTGCCGCCTCGCACGCGAGCATGCGGACGACACTTCCCGCAGCCGTGTCGATTCCGGCGAGGCCGGGCTTCGGATACTTGAAGCGGCGAATCCAGAGCTCGGTGGCCGCGGAATATTCGGCGGCCGCAACGCAGGCGTCGAGTCCGGGCGGGGTGGGCCCGGGAATCTCGAACCGCGGCAGGGCCGCGTCGCAAGGCGGACAGAGGACCGTCGCGGGCTCGACCGACCTCCCACAGCCCGCGCAGACCGTCGGCAGGATCAGCTCGCGCAGCTCGAGCAGCCACTGCTTCATGCAGCATCCGTTCGGGACCGGTGTTGTCGAGCGGGTCAGTCGTTTGGCAGGATGAGCGACCGGCCCGTCATCTCTTCGGGGATCGGGATGCCCATCAGCCCCAGCACGGTCGGGGCCAGGTCAGACAATCCTCCATTGCGGAGACGGTGTCCCTGAGCATCGGCCGTGATCCACCAGACGGGAACGGGGTTGGTGGTATGAGCCGTGTGGGGCTTGCCGGTCCCAGGCTGGACCATCAGCTCGCAGTTGCCATGGTCGGCCGTGACCAACACGTCGCCGCCGCGATCGAGGACGGCTTCGCAGATCTTCTCGAGTCCACGGTCGACCGTCTCGACGGCCTTCACGGCTGCATCGAGCACACCCGTGTGGCCAACCATGTCCGGGTTGGCGAAATTAAGCAGAATGAAGGCGTAGTCCCGGTTGGCGATGCGCTCGAGCAGCGTGTCGGTCACGGCGACGGCGCTCATTTCGGGTTTGTGATCATAGGTGGCGACGTCCCGAGGCGACGGAATCAACACGCGGTCTTCGCCACGGAAGGGGGTCTCGAGGCCACCGTTGAAGAAGAAGGTCACGTGGGCGTACTTCTCGGTCTCGGCGATTCGCAGCTGCAAAAGATCGCGAGATGCGAGGATTTCGCCCAGGCTGTTGCGGGAGATTTCGCGCGGGAAGGCGACGGGCAGCCCGAAGTCGGCGTCATACTCGGTCAGGCACACGAAGCAGGCGGGCTCGACCCGTATCGAGCGCTCGAGCTGCCCTTTGAACGCTTCGGGCTTGACGTTCGTGATGGCGTTGGTGAGCTCCCGGGCGCGGTCCGCACGGAAGTTGAAGAAGATCACGGCATCGCCGTCGCGCAGCGGAGCGCCCCCGTCGATCACGGTCGGCTTCACGAACTCGTCGCTCTCCCTTCGGGCGTACGCCCGTTCGACGGCGCTGACGGCGTCAGGGGCGTGTTGGCCGCTGCCTGCCACGATGGCCTCATAGGCCCGGGCAATCCGTTCCCAGCGCGTGTCCCGGTCCATGGCGTAGTAGCGGCCGATCACGGTGGCGACGTGTCCGCCCACGGCTTCCAGCGCGCTCGCCAGCGTGCGGACGTAGCTCCGGCCCGAGTCGGGCGGCGTATCGCGACCGTCGAGGAAGGCGTGCACGGCTGGATGCACTCCGCGCTCGCCACAGAACTCGAGGATCTTCAGCAACTGCGCCAGGTCGCTGTGCACGCCGCCGTCCGAGACGAGGCCCATCAGGTGGAGGGTTCCGCCGCTCTTCTCGATGGCCGCCAGGGCCTGCTGCACGGCGGAGTTCGTGTCGAGCGCTCCGCTCTCGAGGGCGCGCGCGACGCGGGTCATGTCTTGTTCGATGACACGGCCCGCGCCGATGGTCATGTGACCGACCTCGGAGTTGCCCATCTGGCCCGGAGGCAGACCGACCGCTTCACCCGAAGTTTCCAGCTGGGCCATCGGATAGTCGCGTCGAGCGCGATCGAAAAAGGGCGTCTGGGCGACTGCGGTGGAATCCGCCGCACCGCCATCGCCGATGCCGAAGCCGTCGAGCACGACCAGAAGCAGCGGGCCGCTCACGAGATCGCCTCACGATCGCCAGACTCGTCGAGCCCGAGATCCACTGCGTCGGCGTCGCTCCACAGCCGCTCGAGATCGTATCGCTGTCGGACCTCCTTCTGGAAGACGTGGACGATCACGTCGTTCAGGTCCATCAGGATCCAGCGGCCCTCGTGGTAGCCCTCGGTGCCGATCGGTCTCTCGCCATGCCGGGTCACCGCCTCGTCGATGCCGTCGGTGATGGCCTTTACCTGGCGATTGGATTGTCCGGTAACGATCAGCAGGTAGTCGGCGAACGAGACCACTTCACGGACGTCGAGGATGACCGGGTCCTCGGCGAATTTGGCGAGCGCCGCGTGGGCGGCGATGCGAACCTTTTCCTGGGAAGTCATGTCACTCATCGTAGATGCCACTGGCCAGCACCTGGTCGTGCACCCTCTCCGGCAGCAGGTAGCGCACCGATCGGCCGGCCCGGATGCGTTGCCGGATCTCCGAAGCCGAGACGTCCAGGGCCGAGATCTCGACGAGGCGAATCCATGTTTCCGAGCTCCGGTGATGCGCTGACAGGCCGTCCGGCGCCACCTCGACTTCGTTCTTTGCACACTGCGGAAGCCAGTCCGCCAGCGAACCGCGGGCCAGCGGGGGCCGGGTGGTGACCGCGAGGTTCGACAGAGCCAGGATCGTCTTGGGATCACGCCATGTCCCCAGCTCGATGAAGGCATCGTGGCCGATCACGAAGACGGGCCGCTGCGGTGCGAGCTGCGCGCTCAGCTGGCGCAGGGTGTCGACCGAGTAGGAGGGCCCGCCCCGCTCGATCTCCAGGGCGTCGACCTCGAAGCGCGGGTTGCCGGCGGTGGCGGCCCGTGTCCAGGCCAAGCGCAGCTCGGCCGGCGCGACCCGGTCGTCGGGATGATCGGTCTTGTGGGGCGGCTGGCTGCTGGGAACGAAAACCATGCGCTCGAGACCCAGGACTTCGAGCACCTCCTCGGCCGAGCGCAGGTGTCCTACGTGGATGGGGTTGAAGGTTCCGCCGAAGATGCCGGTTGTTGAGGCGCCCACTTCGGCGCTGTCGATTCCAGCGAGGGTCCCGGGCGCCTGTGCGCGAGCGGTCATTCGCGCAGCTGGCCGTCGCCCTGGAGCACGAACTTGCGGGTGGTGAGCTCTTCGAGACCCATGGGCCCATAGGCGTGGAGCTTGGAGGTCGAGACGCCGATCTCGGCGCCCAGCCCCAGACGGTAGCCGTCGGAGAACGCCGTGGAGCAATTCACGCCCACCGTCGACGAGTTGACGCGGCGCAGGAAGGCCTGGGCGTTGCGCTCACTCTCCGTGACGATCACTTCGGTGTGGTTCGTTCCCCAGCGCCGGATGTGGGCGATGGCGGCGTCCATGTCGTCGACCACGCGCACCGCCAGCAGGGGGGCCAGATACTCCTTGGCCCAGTCCTCGTCGGTCGCGGGTTTGGCGTCGCCAAAGATCTGGCAGACGGTCTCGTCGCCGCGTATCTCGACTCCTTCTTCGTAAAGCGCCTTCAGCACGGAGGGCATCACCGTGCCTGCGGTGTCCCGGTGGACGAGCAGGGTCTCGAGACCGTTGCAGACCGCCATCTGTCGCAGCTTCGAATCGATCACGATGCTGCGTGCCATGTCGGCGTCTGCGGACGCGTCGATGAAGATGTGGCAGACGCCAGCGTCGTGGGAGATGACGGGAATTTGCGAGTTCTCGGTCACCATGCGGATCAGTCCCGAGCCGCCCCGGGGGATGATCAGGTCGATGTTCCTCGACTCCTTCAACATGTGCACGATGGCCTTGCGGTCCGTCACCGGAACCACCGAGATGGCGTCTTCGGGGATACCCGTCTCGATGGCCGCCGCTCGTAGCTCCCTGGCCAGCGCAAGGTTCGAATGGATGGCCTCCGAGCCTCCGCGCAGAATCACGCTGTTGCCGGCCTTGATGCACAGGGCGGCGGCATCGACGGTCACATTCGGGCGCGACTCGTAGATCATCCCGATCACGCCCAGCGGAATCCGCATCCGACCGACGCGCAGACCGTTGGGCCGCAAGCGGCTGTCTTCGATGCCGCCCACGGGATCGGGCAGCTTCGCCACGTCGCGCAATCCCGCGATCATGTCGTTCCACTTGCCTTCGGACAGCGCGAGCCGGTTCAACAGTGGTTCGGCGACACCCTTGACGCGGGCCTCTTCCAGATCGCGCTCGTTCTCGCGCAGGATTTCTTCGCGCTCGGCTTCGAGCCGGTCGGCGCAGCGCAGCAGCCAGGCGTCCTTCTCGCGCGCACCGAGCTCGGCGAGGCGATCGGAAGCCGTGCGAGCACGGGTGGCGATGCTGTGGATCTGTTCTTGGAGGCTCATTCGGAGGATTCCTGCACCAGGACGAGGTCGTCGCGGTGAATCACCTCGTCGCCGTTGGAATATCCTAGCACCTGGAGGATCTCACGGGCTGGAATCCCCACGATGCGTCGCACCTCCCCGGCGTCGTAGGCGACGAGCCCGCGGGCCAGTTCCTGGCCCCGGCCGTCCACGCACGAAACGGGATCGCCGATGGCAAAGCGTCCTCGCACGTCGGTGATGCCCGCGGCGAGCAGGCTCTTGCCGCGGTTGCGCAGCGCGCGCGCCGCGCCGTCGTCGATCACGAGCTCGCCCCGAGTGCGGGTCGTGAATGCCAGCCAATGCTTGCGACTTGCCAGGCGGCTGCCCGTCAGGAAGAGGGTCCCGAACGCATCACCGCGCGCGACCCGTAGCAGGGCGTCGCGCTTGCGGCCGTTGCAGAACACCGTCAGAGCACCGCACCGGATAGCCGCCTTGGCCGCTTCGAGCTTAGTGGCCATCCCTCCGCGTCCGAAGGCATTGCTCGAGCCTTGCGCCGCGCGCTCGATCTCCGGCGTGATCTTCTCGACCAACTCGATCAGCTCGGGCGTGGGTTGGCCCTTCCGGGGCGGTTCGGTGTAGAGCCCGTCCACATCGGTCAGGATCACCAGCAGATCGGCCGCGACGAGGTTCACCACTGTGGCCGAGAGGTTGTCGTTGTCGCCGAAGCGGATTTCGTCGGTGGCCACCGTATCGTTCTCGTTCACGATCGGAACGACTCCGAGCTCGAGCAGCTTGTGGAGTGTGTGGCGCGCATTGAGGAATTGTTCGCGGTCCTCGAGGCCGACGCGGGTCAACAGCACCTGGGCCACCTGTTGGTCGAATCTTGCGAAGCGACGGCGATAGGCGTCGACGAGGCTGATCTGGCCAACGGCGGCGGCGGCCTGTTTTTCGGGAATCGACCTGCCGGGTTGATCCCAGCCGAGTTCGGCGCTCCCCACGGCGATCGCGCCCGAAGATACCACGACGATCTCGCGTCCCTCCTCGCGCAACGCACAGACCTGGCGGGCGATGTCGGAAAAGACACGGGGGCGCACGTTGCCGTTGTCGGTGAGGACGGCGCTCCCGATCTTGACCACGATGCGACGCGCCTTGGCGGCTATGCGACGTGCGCTTTCGGAACTCATGTCGATGCCCCCGCCGCCGTCGTCTGGTCGGCATCGGTCGCATCGAGTGCGCGCCCGGCCGCGCGCAACAGGGCCTTGAGTCCTTCGCCAGTGGCGCCCGAAATCCGGAAGACTTCGCACCCCCGGTCGCGCAGAGCACGAACCACCGGCTCGATCAGATCCTGGTCGGCGAAGAGATCTATTTTGTTGATGGCGACGAGCTCGGGTCGTTCCAGCAACGCAGGAGAGTATGCGGCCAGCTCGGCACGAATCGTATCGTACCCTTCAAGCAGATCGCGCTCCTCGGTGATTGCCGCGCTGCCGTCGAGCAGATGGATCAACACCCGGGTGCGTTCGATGTGACGCAGGAAGCGATCTCCGAGGCCGGCGCCGTTGCTGGCTCCTTCGACGAGTCCGGGGAGGTCGGCCACCACCAGACGTCGTTCGTCGAACTCGACCACGCCCAGTGCGGGAATCAACGTCGTGAAGGGATAGGCGGCGACGCGCGGCTTGGCGGCCGAGATGCGGCGCAATAGCGTCGACTTTCCCGCGTTCGGGAATCCGACCAGGCCGACGTCGGCAAGCAGCTTCAGCGACAGCTTGAGCTTGCGCGACCCGCCCTTTCGCCCGGGCTCGGCGAACTCGGGTGTCTGTCGCGTCGAGGTCGCGAAGCGGGCATTGCCGCGTCCGCCGCGTCCTCCGCGTGCCACGACGAAGCGCTTTCCGTCCTCGGTGAGATCCGCGATCAGGCGTTCTTCGTCGCTCTCGAGGTCGATGATCGCGGTCCCGATCGGGACGCGGATCTCGATGTCCGCACCGTCGCGGCCCGTCATGTTCCGCCTGGCGCCGGCAACGCCGTGCTCGGCCTGGTAGACGCGCTTCACTCTGTGGTCGAGGAGTGTTGCCAGATTCCGATCTGCGATCAGGATGACGTTGCCACCGCGGCCACCGTCTCCACCGTCGGGACCACCACGGGGAACGAATTTCTCGCGATGGAGCGAAACCCACCCGTCGCCGCCACAGCCTGCGGTCGCGGAGATCGTCACCTCATCGATGAATGCGTGGGTGGGTTTCATGGTGGGGACGCAGTGAAAGATAGAGAAGGCGTTGTTTGGGGTTTGGTGTTTGTGGGCATCTGCGCAACATCTCCGCGTGGAGAAACACCAAACCCCAAGACAACGCCCCCGGCAGAACCCCGACAACGCTCGGGGCGGCAACGTCCCCGACGGTGGGCTCCCGGCGGTGAGGCTAGGACGGGATCTCGACGCGGGCGAGGGTGCGTCCGCGTGTCTTGCCGTAGTGGACGGTGCCGTCCTTCAGGGCGAAGAGCGTGAAGTCCTTGCCGAGTCCGACGTGCTTGCCCGGATGGATCTTGGTGCCGACCTGGCGCACCAGGATGGTGCCGGCCGAAACGGTCTGGCCAGCGAAGACCTTCACGCCACGACGCTGCCCGTTGCTGTCGCGCCCGTTGCGCGAACTGCCCTGCCCCTTCTTGTGTGACATCGTTCAGCCCTCGATGCGATCCACGCGCACTTCCGTGTACGCTTGGCGGTGTCCGTTCTTGCGGCGGTAGCCCTTGCGCCGCTTCATCTTGAAGATCGTGATTTTGGGGTGCCGACCCTGAGCCGTAATCGTTCCGATCACCTTGGCGCCAGCGACCAGGGGAGTGCCGATGCGCGCCTCGCCCTCGCCCCCGATCAGGAGGACCTCTGCCAGTTCCACGTTGTCGCCCACCGAGCCTTCGAGCTTCTCCACCCGGATCGACTCACCGGGGGCCACGCGGGCCTGTTTTCCACCTGTCCGAATCACGGCGTACATCAAGACTCCTCAGGCTTTTCGGAACGCAGGAGTATCGGATTTTCCGGATCCGAGTCAAGGACGGCGGGCGCAGGATCCGCGGTTTCAATCTCGGCCTTGGAGTCGCTCCCCCTGGGGGGGTCCGCCACCGTCGCCGGCTCTTGCGCCGGTTCCGGCTCGCTGGTTTCGATCCCTGGCTCCAGGGCTGCTTCCGTCTCGGACGGGGTGGTCTCGAGGTTCTCGCCGTCTCCAGCGGCGGGCTCTTCGTCTTCGGCTGTTCCAGCCGCCCCAGCGGGAGCCTCGGCCTCGGCCTTCGCGATCGATTCGGCCTTCGAGGCGGAGCGGTCCGCCAGCCAGGCAATCTCCAGTTTCAAGGGCGGTCCCTCGTCCAGGGCCGTTACCTCGAACTGCTCCTGGTGCTGTCCCGTCTTGGTGTGGATTTCGATGGCCCGGCCCAGCTCTTCTCCGAGGCTGGCGATGGCCTTGCGCGCCCGGCCCAACAGCACTTCGCCCACCTGGGGACTTACCGACACAGCGATCTGTCGCCCACAGAAGCGCGGCAGATCCTTGCGGATCTCGCGTAGCAGCTTGTACGCCACGCTCTCCGCCGACAAGACGTAGCCACGGCCCTCGCAGTAGCTGCAGGGCTCGCAGAGCTGTTGCACGAGATTTTCCCGCGTGCGCTTGCGGGTCATCTCCACCAGTCCCAGCTCGGAGATCTTCAGGATGTTGGTCTTCGACTTGTCGGAGCGCAGGGCATCCTGGAGCGCCCGGTAGACCTTCTCGCGGTTTTCGGCCGTCTCCATATCGATCAGGTCGATGATGATCAGCCCGCCGATGTTCCGGAAGCGGAGCTGGGCCACCACCTCCTTGACGGCCTCGAGATTGGTCTTGAGGACCGTCTCCTCGAGATTCTGCTTGCCGACGTAGCGGCCGGTATTGACGTCGATGGCCGTCAACGCCTCGCTCTGGTCGATGATCAGGTAGCCGCCTGACTTGAGCCAGACTTTCTTGCCCAGGTTGGCGTCGATCTGGGCCTCGACATTGAAGTGGTCGAAGATCGGGAGCGTATTCCGGTAGTGTTCGAGCTTCGGCTTGGGATCCGGCAGGAAACGGGTGCAGAAGTTCTTCATTTCCTCGTGGGTCGTTTCGTCGTCGACCACGATGCGCTTGGTGTTCGCGTTGGCGAAGTCGCGGATCACGCGGATCGGCAGCGACAGCTCCGTGTAGAGCGTCGCCGGAGCCGTTACCTGTTCCTTGCGGATCTGGATGTCGTCCCAGACGGCCGTCAGGTAGCGGATGTCGGCTTCGAGGTCTTCGTCGCGCGTTCCCTCGCCCGCTGTCCGGATGATGAAGCCCAGATCCTTGGGGCGGATCCGATTGACGCTGTCGCGCAGCCGACGCCGCTCGCGTTCCGAGCCGATCCGGCGCGAGACGCCGACCCGGGGTGCCCAGGGCGTGAGGACGAGATGTCGGCCGGCAATCGAGACATGGGACGTGATGCGGGCGCCCTTGCTGCCGATCGGATCCTTGGCGACCTGGACCACGATCTCCTGGCCCTCCTTCAGGAGGGTGTCGATCTTGGGCGGCTGGCGGCCGCTATTGCGGCCGTTGCGACCCCCGCGACCGCGTCCTCGGCCCCCCCGACGGGCCTTGGCCTCGTCGTCCCCGCCGCCGTCGTCGTCGCCGTCCTCGTCCCGGTAGTCGCCGACGTAGAGGAACGCCGCCTTCTCCAGGCCAATGTCGACGAAAGCCGCCTGCATGCCGGGCAGGACCCGGGTGACCCGACCCAGTGCGACCATTCCGGCCACGCTGCGGTCGCTGTCGCGTTCGATGTACAGTTCGGTGAAGTTGCCCTGTTCCAAGATTGCGACACGGGTTTCCCCCGCGGCCGCGTTGATCAGGATTTCACTGGATCGGGACGACTTCCCCGAACGGGAATCCTCCACAGTTCTCGCCTCCGGCGTTGGCGAGCCGTTTCGGGAAGGCTTCGAGTTGCGCGCCGGCCCCGGGGGCCTGCGTGTGGCGGGGTCATCTGGGATCCGGAAGGCGCCGCGCGCCGCCCGGACGGACGGGGAGACTCTGTACTTCCCCGAAATAGCTGTTCAATTCGTTGACTCGCACAGGATTTTTCTTCTACGGTGCGGTTCCGTGATACCGGGCATCCGTTTCGAACTCCGAGCACCCCACCGCCCGTCCGGTTCGATCGTATCCCGGCTCTTGTTTGTTTCGGTTCGATCCGCGTGGGATCGGCCCGTGGCCCATCACGGGAAATCGCGATCGCAGACAGGCGTATCTCCTTCCATTCCCTGCGAATCGCGTGAGACGGGCCTCTCGGAGCCACACCCAATAAACTGAGGGACAGAGTATGAAACCCCAGTCCGAGGTCAAGCCGGATCCCCGCAGGGAGCTTCCGTCGGTCGAGCGGCTGGCGCGAAGCCTGCGCCGGCACGAGCCCACGCTGCCGAAATGGACAGCGGTGGAGGCGGCCCGGATCGAGATCCAGCATGAACGCGAACACGTTCTCAATGCATCTCGACCCCCGCTAGCCGAGGCCCAGCTGCTGGAACGGGCCCTGCGGCGCGCTTGGCGCTTGCTGGCACCCCATCCCCAGCGGGTCATCAACGCCACCGGCATCGTTCTCCACACGAACCTGGGCCGGGCGCCGCTGGCGCCCGGGGCGGCTGAGGCGGTCGCGGCCGCGGCCTCCCGCTACGTAGATCTGGAGCTCGACCTGGAGACGGGGCGCCGCGGGGACCGCTTGGCGGCGGTCTCCGACAAGCTCGCGCGGCTCTCGGGGGCCGAGGCCGCCTTCGCGGTGAACAACAACGCCGCGGCCGTGCTCCTGGTGCTCAACACGTTGGCATTGGGGCGTCAGGTGGTCGTCTCCCGGGGCGAACTGGTGGAGATCGGCGGCTCCTTTCGGGTGCCCGAGATCATGGAGCGCTCGGGTGTGGTCCTGGTCGAGGTCGGGGCGACCAATCGCACCCATCTCGCGGATTACGAACGGGCCATCGGTGACGAGACCGCCCTGCTGCTGAAGGTGCACCGCAGCAACTTCGAACAGCGCGGCTTTGTGTCCGAAGTCGGTCTGTCGGAGCTATCCGAACTCGGGCGGCGCCGGGGACTCCCCGTGGTCGAGGATCTCGGGAGCGGAACGCTGGTGCAGATTCCGGGGCTTCCGGCCGAAGCCTGGGCCCCGGGCCGATTGCGTCAAGGTGCCGATCTGGTCTGTTTCTCCGGCGACAAGCTGCTCGGAGGACCTCAGGCGGGGATCTTGCTGGGGCGCACCGATCTCGTGGACGCGCTGCGGCGCAATCCGTTGGCTCGCGCACTTCGACTGGACAAGCTCGGCCTGGCCGCCCTCGACTGGACCCTGAACGCCTACCTGGACGGCCGCGCCGAGCGCGACATCCCCGTTCTCGCCCTGTTGACCGCACCGCTGGAGCGGCTCGAACGACGCGCCCAGCGTCTGGCCGAGCGGCTGGAGAAGGCGGTGGGTGCCAGGGCGTCGTTCCGCTGCCTGGCCGAGCCTGGCCTGGTCGGCGGGGGATCGCTACCCGGCTTCGAGCTACCGGGCGTTGCCGTCGCGGTGCGCGCCGAAGGCGGCGCGCAGCGGCTGGCGGAACGCCTGCGCCAAGCCCCGGTGCCCGTGCTCGCGCGCATCCACGACGACGAGCTGCTACTCGACGTCCGCACGCTTCTCGACGAGGACGAGATCGAGCTCGAGGCTGCGATCAAACGCGCGCTCTCTGTCGCTTCCGACTGAGTCGGGCATCACCTGAACCGTCGTTTGATTGAACGCAAGGCCCGGTGGGTTACGCTGTTCGTCCGACGCATGCTCGACTCGAACGTCCTGGTCCTGAATCGTTCCTATCTACCGATCCACATCACGTCGGTGCGCCGGGCGTTCTCGATGCTCTACCAGGAAATTGCCCGTGCCGTTCACACTGACTACCAGTCATTCGACTTCCACCAATGGCGCAGATTTCCCGCCGACGGACTCGGGCCGTCGCTCGGCACGAGCAGCGGTCCGATTCGGATCCCACGTGTCATCGTGCTGCTCGCATACGACAAGATTCCGAGGCGACACGTGCGCTTCAGCCGCATCAACATCTTCGCGCGAGACAAGTTCACGTGTCAGTATTGCGGTTCACAGCCGCCGCGATCTCAACTGAATCTCGACCACGTCGTGCCTCGAGCACTCGGTGGCAAGACGTCGTGGGAGAACGTGGTATGTAGCTGTGTGGACTGCAATCGGCGCAAGGGAGGGCGCACGCCGATGCAGGCCAGGCTTCGATTGAATCGGAAGCCGGTTCGCCCGCGTTGGACCCCTCTGGTGAACCTCGCGGTGCCGCAGCACGGGCGCTATGAAGAATGGCGGCCCTTCCTGGGGCACGTCGACTCGAGTCAACGAATTGCGACGGCCGGGTAGGGGCGGGTACGGCCCGGAAGGCCGAACGCCCGGTCAACAAACGGGGGGATCATGAGCGCGAAGCTCGGGGGAACCACGAGCCTTCCCGGGGCGGGACCGCCGCGCGCCGCTGCCGTCCGCAGCAGTCCGCGCTTGATTCCCGTAGGAGGGGGCAAGGGTGGGGTCGGCAAGACCTTCCTCGTGACCAACCTCGCCACCTGCCTGGCTCGGATGGGCTACCGCGTGGTCGCCGTCGACGGCGACCTCGAAGGCGCAAACCTCCATACCTGCGTGGGAATCCAGCAGCCGCGCGTCAGCCTGGCCGACTACGTCGCCCACCGCGAAGAGGACATCGCCAAGCTGCTGCTCGATACGCCGATCCGGAACCTGCGGATCATCGCGGCAACTCGTGGGAATCTCGCCACGCCTCAGCCCGGCCACGGCCGCCGCGTACAACTCATGCGCGACCTGCAGCGGCTGGATGCCGACATCGTGCTGCTGGACCTGGGCGCCGGCACGCATCCGGCGGTGATGGACTATTTCATGGTCGGCGAGGAGGGCATCGTGGTGATCGCGCCTGAGCCGACCTCGGTCGAGAATGCCTACTCGTTCATCCGTGCCGCCTTCTACCGGCGCCTGCGCCTGGCCATGGCATCCCACGACGTTCGGCGCGTGATCACCATGGCCATGGACGAACGCAACGAGCGCGGCATCCGCACGCCGCTCGACCTGATGAAGGAGATCCAAGCCCTCGACTCGGCCGAGGGTCGCCGCTTCGTCGACACCATGCGCGCCTTCCGGCCGCGGCTGCTGATCAACGAGGTGCGCAGCGCCGACGACGTGAAGCTCGGATTTTCGATCCGCAGCGTGTGCCGGCGCTACTTCGGCATCGAGGCCGAGTATCTCGGCTACGTGAACCACGACGACCGTGTCCGTCGCTCCGTGCGCGACCGCCGGCCGCTGGTGGACCTCGATCCGAGCTGTGACGCCGCGGTGTACATCGGTCGCATGGCACGCAAGCTGGCCGCCAGAACCCAGGCCCCGCCCAGCGACCGTGGAGGCGCCAGGCGATGAAGTCCCTCTCCGAACAGAACCACTACGAGATCCTGGAGGTGCCGCGCGCGAGCGACGCTGCCGAGATCAAGCGGGCCTATCAGCTATCGATGGCGACCTACGCCGACGAGGCGCTGGCGGGCTACTCCATCTTCGAGGATGGCGATGCCGAGATGATCCGGGAGCGCGTCGAGACCGCCTACCGGGTGCTCTCGGACGATGACACGCGCCGCGCCTATGACGAGTCGCTGCAGGCGTGGTGGTCGGACGAATCCGGTGCCATTTCCACCGTCGCGCCTTCGGCTGGCGAAGTCGAGGTGCCCGAGGCGCGCTCCCTGCAGCAGCCCGTCGAGACTCTCGAGGACCTGGGTGACGTCGACGAGGAGGAGGGCGAGTTCGACGGCGCGCGCTTGCGCCGTACCCGGGTGCGCCTGGGAATCGAGATCGACGATGTCGGTCGCGCCACCAAGGTCAACCCCGTCTACCTGCGCTTCATCGAGGAGGAGCGCTTCGAGGACCTGCCGGCCCGGGTCTACGTACGCGGCTTCGTGACGGCCTATGCGTCGTGCCTCGGCCTCGACTCCCGCCGGGCGGTCGAGAGCTATATGCGTCGCTTCGACTCGAGCGGGCCCGAGCCGCAACGCCGGTTCTCGAAGGGCGGCTGACAACGGGTGGCGGCGTCCACCGAGAAGCATTGGATGGCCGGTGAGGACGATGCCGGCGAACGCCTCGACACGACCTTGGCCGCCCTGGCCGGGATCTCGCGTTCCCAGGCGCGCCGCTGGATCGACCAGGGCCGGGTACGTCTGGCCGGGGCTTCGTGTCGCGCCAGCCAGAAGGTGGCAGAGGGAGACCGGATCGAGGCCGATCCACCCGAGGTGCTGCCGTCTCCGCTCGAGCCCGAAGCCATCCCGTTGGTCGTGCTGTACGAGGACGAGCACCTGATCGTGATCGACAAGCCGGCTGGCCTGGTAGTCCATCCGGCGCCGGGTCATCCGGGCGGAACCCTGGTGAATGCGCTGCTCCACCATTGCGGCGACCTCGCCGGTGTCGGCGGGGTGTTGCGTCCCGGCATCGTCCATCGCCTTGACCGCGGCACGTCGGGCGTGATGGTGGCGGCGAAGCACGATGCGGCCCATCGGTCGCTGGCGGCGCAATTCCACGATCACACGATCGAGCGCCAGTATCGGGCCCTGATCCGTGGGCTGCCCGCTGCGAACGAAGGCCGGGTGGACCTCGCCATCGGACGGCATCCGCGTGACCGGAAGCGCATGAGCACGAAGGTGAACAATGGCCGCGAAGCCCACACGGCTTGGCGAGTGTTGGAACGCTTCCCGAAGAGCGACCGCAGCTGGCTGCTCGTGCTTCCAGAGACGGGGCGAACCCATCAGATCCGCGTCCACCTGGCTTCCGTCGGGCTGCCCATCGCGGGCGACCCGGTCTACGGGCGCGCACGCCGGATCGGGCTTCGGGCTCACCGCCGGCCAGCCGATGCGGCTCTCGAGAGACCGGCCCTCCACGCGTCGGTGCTCGGTTTCGAGCATCCGGTCGGTGCGGAGAGCCTGCGCTTCGAGGCGCCGTTGCCCGAAGACCTCGAGAGCCTGCTCGACGAGCTCCGCTGCCGGGAGGCCGGGACATGAATCCGCTCGAGGACCCGCTGCTGTCCGGCGTGGCGCATGGCTTCGGAGTTCGAGGCTTCGAGGGTCCCGCCGGACTTCTCCAGCCCCGCCAGGTCCACGGTTCCGTCGTGGTCTCGGCCGCGGATTGTCGCGGCCGCAGGGAGCCGCCCGACGCAGATGTCATCGTCTGTGCCGAGTCACGACAGCCGGTGGCCGTCATCACAGCCGACTGTGTTCCGATCCTGATGACCACGAGCGACGGCGCCGCCGTCGCCGCCATCCACGCCGGCTGGCGCGGGCTGGCCGCCGGTGTGGTCCAGGCCGGGGTGGAGGCGCTGCTTCGACTCGCGGACTGCTCACCCGGGTCCATCCGGGCCGCGATCGGGCCCCACATCGGTCCCTGTTGCTACGAGGTCGACGCGCCTGTCCTCGAACCACTCCAGCGGCTGTTTGGCGAGCGCTTCGGCCTGTTCCGCCGAGCGGTGCCCACCCGTCCGGGCCGCGACCGGATCGATCTGGGAGGCTTGGTTCGCGAGGCACTGCTCGATCTGGGCGTTCCAGAGGACGCGGTGGGGCAAGCGGCTGCGGCCTGCACCCGGTGTGATTCCGAGCGGTTTCATTCCTACCGCCGCGATGGCAAACGCGCCGGGCGGCTGGTGCATTTCATCGCGGCTCGAAACCCAGCGGTGGGATCGGAGCGGAAGACGGATATCCAGGCTTGACACCGCTGTGCCCTGGCTTTAGCCTCGCCAAGACTTCTTTTTCGCCCATCTACCGGTGAACTTCTCGCCGCTTCAGAAGCCGTCTACCGGCCAGCTCCCCAAATAGATGAAACGGATCTCCTAGAGCAGGTGATCCGAGCGTATTCGGTCAACTTCCAGCTTTTGGTCAATTTCCAGGGCCGGACATCCGAACGAGAGGCTAGCGTCACATCCCTCGGACTCCTTGGGGGCCGCGCGACCGCAGCCCGGCACCCGTGTCCGCCACCCCCGCGCAGACATCTTCCCACCGACGAACCGAATCCCCGTTTTTCGCGACAACCCAACCCTTCGGAACAAGAGAGAACCATCCGTGTCCGACCATCGTCCGAATGATCCGAACTTCAATCAGGGAGGTCGCCGCGGGCGCGGCCGGGGGCGCCGGCCCCGGGGCGGAAACGGGGCGCACGAACCGCGGAACTCGCGTTCATCGGAGTATCCGGACGATGATCTGCTGGAATCGGAGATGATCGACAACGAGGAAGACACCGGCGATCGGATGTACGTCGAGGAGATCAAGATCAAGTCCATGCAGGATCTGACGAGTCTGGCGGAGACCCTGAACGTCGAGAACGCCAGTGGACTCCGGAAACAGGACCTGATCTTCAAGATCCTCAAGGCCCACACGGTCAACGAGGGCAAGATCTACGCCGAGGGCGTGCTCGAGACCTTGTCGGATGGCTTCGGGTTCCTGCGGGCGCCGGACCAGAACTACCTGGCCGGTCCCGATGACGTGTATGTCTCACCGTCGCAGATCCGGCGCTTCGGCCTTCGCACGGGCGACACGGTCAAGGGCCAGATCCGGCCGCCCAAGGAAGGCGAGCGCTACTTCGCCCTGCTCAAGGTGGGCTCGATCAATTTCGAGGCGCCCGAGGCCGGGCGCCACAAGATCTTGTTCGACAATCTGACCCCCCTCTATCCCGAGAAACGGTTCAATCTCGAGACCAAGAAGGGCGGTGTCACCGGGCGCATCATCGATCTGATCGCGCCCCTCGGACAGGGTCAGCGTGCGCTGATCACGTCGCCGCCGAAGGCGGGCAAGACGATGATCCTGAAGAACATCGCCAATGCCATCGCCGAGAACCACCCCGAGGTGGTGCTGATCGTCTTGCTGATCGACGAGCGGCCTGAAGAAGTGACCGACATGCGGCGCAACGTGAAGGCTGAAGTGATCTCGTCCACGTTCGACGAACCGGCCACGCGTCACGTCCAGGTCGCCGACATGGTGATCGAGAAGGCGCGCCGGCTGGTGGAGCACAAGCGCGACGTGGTGATCCTGCTCGACTCGATCACACGTCTGGCCCGGGCCCACAATACCGTCGTGCCGCATTCGGGCAAGATCCTGTCGGGTGGAGTCGACTCGAACGCACTCCAGAAGCCGAAGCGCTTCTTCGGCGCAGCGCGCAACATCGAGGAGGGCGGCAGCCTTACGATCGTGGGCACGGCCCTCATCGACACGGGCTCGCGCATGGACGAAGTGATCTTCGAGGAGTTCAAAGGCACCGGCAACAGCGAGCTGGTACTCGACCGCAAGCTTTCCGACCGGCGCACCTATCCGGCAATCGACATCACTCGGTCGGCAACCCGCCGCGAGGAGTTGCTGCTGTCCGAATCGACGCTCAACCGGATGTACATCCTCCGGAAGGTCTTGCAGCCGCTCTCGCCCGTCGACTCGATGGAGTTCCTCCTCGAGAAGATCAAGGCCACGGACAGCAACGAAGAGTTCCTGGAGTCGATGAACTCCTAGGCGCGAGTTCCGCTGCCCGGGGCCGGGGCCGGCCCCTACCTCGGAGGTCATCCGGACCGGCGGGGCTGTTCGCTAACCTGTCTAGACCCCCAATGATCTTCTTTCGTCGGGATGGGCGGGACGGCAGCGCCGCCCCTGTCGCCTCCGCTGGGTCTGCTGATGTCGGATCTGCTCGAAAAGATTGGCGTGTTCGAGGAGCGGGCGTCGCAGCTCGAGCAGCAGCTGTCCGATCCGGACCTGGCCAGGGATCGCAAGGCCTTCGCCGAGGTTGGCCGGGAGCTGGCGGCGATCCGGCCGGTGGTCGAGACCGGGGTCACCTATCGGAAGGTGGTCGAGGAGATCGCGGAGGCCAAGGCGATGCTCGACGATCCAGATCCGGAAGTGTCGGAGCTGGCACGGAGCGAGCTCGACGAGCTGACTGCGCGCCGGGCGACGCTCGAGCAGGAGTTTCGAGTATTGCTGGTGCCGCGCGATCCGAACGACGACAAGAACGTGATCGTGGAAATCCGGGCGGGTACGGGCGGCGACGAGGCAGCGCTATTCGCGGCTGATCTGTTTCGGATGTATTCGCGCTATGCGGAAAAGCAAGGCTGGAAGATAGAAGAGCTTTCCATGTCGGAGACCGACGGCGGTGGCTTCAAGGAGCTGGTCGTCAGTATCACGGGTGACCGGGTGTTCAGCCGCTTGAAGCACGAGCGCGGGGTGCACCGCGTGCAGCGCGTACCGGCGACCGAATCCCAGGGGCGTATCCACACTTCGACGGTGACGGTGGCGATACTGCCCGAAGCCGAAGAGGTCGACCTGAAGATCGAGCCGAAGGATATACGGGTCGACGTGTACCGTTCGTCGGGCCCGGGGGGTCAGAGCGTGAACACCACGGACTCGGCGGTGCGAGTCACGCACCTCCCGACCGGTGTCGTCGTCCAGTGCCAGGACGAGAAATCGCAGCACAAGAACAAGGCACGCGCGATGAAGATCCTGCGCTCGCGGTTGCTCGAGCACGAGCAGGCTCGGATCGACGATGAGCGTTCGAGCGAGCGGCGAGCCCAGGTGGGAACCGGCGATCGCAGCGAGAAAATCCGGACGTACAACTTTCCGCAGTCGCGGGTCACCGATCACCGGGCCGGCATCACGCTGCATCGCCTCGACAGCGTGATGCAGGGCGAACTGGACGAGCTGCTTGACAGTGTGCACGTCCACATGGCGGCCGAGGCCGAAAAGCTGGTGGTGGCGCGATGAGCGCCGCGACGAATTCGCCGCACCAAACTTCGGCAAGCTCCGAATCGAGCGCCCCGCAAGCCGGCGGAGCCGAGCGAAGTCAGACGGGCTGGACGATCCTGCAGCTGCTGCGTTGGACGACCCGGCACTTCGAGGAGCGCGGCATCGAGAGCGCTCGCCTGGATGCGGAGTGTCTGCTGGCCCACGCCTTGGCTGTCGATCGCGTGCGGCTCTACATGGATTTCGAGAAGCCCGTCAACGACGAAGAACGCGGCGTGTTCCGGCAGCTGGTCAGGCGCCGCGCCGGCGAGCGGGTGCCGGTGGCGCAGCTTCTGGGCCGCAAGGAGTTCTGGTCGCTCTCGCTGCGGGTGACGCCCGATGTGCTCACGCCGCGGCCGGACACCGAGACCCTCGTGATGGCGGCGCTGGAGCTGCTGCCCGAAGTGGACGCTCCGGCGCGCGTCCTCGACGTGGGTACGGGCTGCGGCGCGGTCGCGCTGGCGATCGCGGTGGAAAGGCCACAGGTGAATCTCGTGGCTACCGATATTTCGCAAGCGGCGATCGAGATTGCGCGGCAAAATGCCGAAGCGTGTGGGGTGGTGGAGCGGCTGCGGCTGCTGCGCGGGTCTGTTTTCGAGCCGATCAAGGGCGAGCGCTTCGACCTCATCGTGTCGAACCCCCCGTATGTGGCGGAATCCACGCGAACCAAGCTTCCGCCGGAGCTGAGCCACGAGCCGGAAGCGGCCCTGTTTGCGGGTCCCGACGGTCTGGCCCTGCTCGGCGAGCTGGTTCGCGGGGCCGATGCCGTGTTGGCAGCCGGTGCGGGCCTGGCCTTGGAGCTGTCTCCGGAGCAGGCGCCGATCGTGGTCGGCTGGTGTCGGGAGGCGGGCCTGGTGGATGTGAAGCAAGTCCGGGATCTGGCGGGACGGCCGCGGGTGGTGACGGCCCGGCGCCGGACCGGGACGCCGGTCAGGAGAAGTTGATGGATCGGATCGTGATTCGCGGTGAAGCCCGGCTCGAGGGCGAGGTCCAGGTTTCCGGGTCGAAGAACTCGGCGCTGGCCTTGATGGCAGCGTCCATCCTGGGTCAGGGCGAGACGCGGCTTCGCAACGTACCACGACTGCGCGACGTGGAAGCGATGCTCGAGCTGCTGCGCGCGCTCGGCGCCAAGGCCGACTGGTCGGGCGCCCATCAAGTCTGCATCGACGGCTCAACGATCTCGAGTGCCGAGGCGCCCTACGATCTGGTGCGCAAGATGCGCGCGTCGTTCATGGTGCTGGGACCCCTGCTGGCCCGGTTCGGAACCGCGCGCGTGTCCGAGCCGGGAGGCTGCGCCATCGGCGTGCGTCCGATCGACCAGCACCTGAAGGGTCTCGAGGCGCTGGGTGCGAAGATTCGTCTCGATCACGGCTACGTCGAGGTCAGTACGACCGAGCTGCGCGGCGGTCGCTTCGCGTTCGACGTCAGCACGGTCAACGGAACCCAGAACGTCATGATGGCGGCCAGCCTGGCCGATGGCGAAACGATCATCGAGAACGCGGCGCAAGAGCCCGAGGTGGTCGAACTCGCCGAGTTCCTCGGCCGCATGGGGGCCGACGTTTCCGGTGCCGGCTCGGACCGAATTCGGATCCGTGGCGTGGCCTCGCTGCGGGGCGCCGCCCACCAGGTTTCCGGCGACCGGATCGAGGCCGGCACCCTGCTGGCGGCGGCTGCCATCACGCGGGGCGACGTGACGATCCGTCAGATCGACAGCTCGACCCTCGAGTCGACGCTCGACAAGCTTCGCGAGCTGGGTGCCGTGGTCGAGGCCGGACCCGACTGGGCCCGCCTGAAGGTCGACGGTCCGCTCCAACCACTCCAGGTCGTAACGGCGCCCTTCCCGGGCTATCCCACCGACATGCAGGCTCAGATCATGGCGGTGTTGGCCACGGTGGAAGGCTCGAGCGTGGTCACCGAGCGGGTCTTCGAGAATCGCTTCATGCACGTTCCGGAGTTCCAGCGGATGGGGGCCGACATCACCCTGTCCGGGCGCGCGGCGCACCTGCGGGGTGTCGACCGGCTGATGGGCGCGCCGGTCATGGCGACCGACCTGCGGGCGTCGGCCGGGCTCATCCTGGCGGGCCTTGCCGCCAGGGGTGACACCATCGTAAATCGGGTCTATCACATCGACCGTGGCTACGAGCGCATCGAGGAGAAGCTTCGCAGCCTTGGCGCAGAGATCCGGCGGGAGGGCTAGGCATGACAGCTCGAATCACAGCGAAGGGCGTCATTCCCGTCCTCAGATTCGATCAGCCGGACTTCGACAGCGCCTTCGAGGCATTGGTTTCGCGTCAGCAGGAGAAGACCGAAGACGTCGAGAAGGTCGTTCGCAAGATCGTCGAGCGCGTGCGCGACGGTGGAGACAAGGAGCTTTTCGCCTGCATCAAGAAGTTTGATGGTTCAAAGTTCGACTCGCTGGAAGTGACACGCGACGAGTGGGACGACGCCTGCGACACCATCGACCCCGCCGACCGCGCCGCAATCGGCAAGGCCGCCATGCGCATTCGCGAGTTCCACCGCAAGCGGATTCCCTCGAGCTGGGAAATGCGCGAAGAGGGCGGCGGTGTCTTCGGACACCAGGTGCGTCCATTGGCGCGGGTCGGTGTCTACGTGCCGGGCGGCAAGGCGGTCTATCCGTCTACCGTGATCATGAACACCGTGCCAGCGTCGGTGGTCGAAGTACCCGAGATCATCATGGCGACGCCGGCGGGCCCCGACGGAAAGATTGCGCCCCAGGTCCTGATGGCCGCACGCGTGGCCGGAGTGCATCGCGTCTTCAAGATGGGGGGCGCCCACGCGGTGGCGGCCATGGCGTATGGGACCGAGACGGTGCCGCGCGTCGACAAGATCGTGGGTCCCGGAAACATCTACGTGGCGACCGCCAAGAAAATGGTCTTTGGTGTGGTCGGTATCGACATCGAAGCCGGACCGACCGAGGTGCTCGTGATCGCCGACCGGACGGCCACCGCGGCTTGGGTTGCCGCCGATCTGCTCTCCCAGGCGGAGCACGACGAGATGGCCGCGGTCATTCTGATCACACCGGTGAAGAGCATGGTGACGCGCGTCCAGGACCAGCTCAGCAAGCAGCTGAAGGGTCTGCGCCGGGCCAAGATCGCCAAGGCAGCGCTGTCCTCCGGCAGCGCGGCAATCCACGCCAAGGACATGAACCAGTGCATCGAGCTGGCCAACCGCTACGCGCCCGAGCACCTGGTGTTGGCCATCGAAGACCCGGACAGTGTCGTGAAGCAGATCGAGAATGCAGGTGCGATCTTCCTCGGTCACTACACGCCGGTGGCGGTGGGCGACTATCTGGCGGGACCCAACCACGTGCTGCCCACGGGCGGCACGGCGCGCTTCTTCTCGCCGCTCGGGGTCGACGACTTCCTCAAGCGGACGAGCATCGTGCGCTTCGAGCCCCCCAAGCTCCGGGAGCTGGGGCTCGAGGTGATGCGGCTGGCGGAGCTCGAAGGCCTGGGGGGCCACGCGAAGTCGGTCGAGCTACGCTTGCAAAAGATTCGCCGTGCGCGACGCGAGCGTGAGGCCGCGCGCGAGGCGGGGGTGGAGTTCAAGGTATGAGGCAGGCAGTGGAACGCAAGGCCACGCTGAAGCGCAAGACGCGGGAGACCGACGTCCAGATCGAGATCGATCTGGATGGGACGGGCCAGTACGAGATCTCGACCGGGATCCCGTTCTTCGATCACATGCTCGAGTCCTTCGCCAAGCACGGCCTGATGGACCTGCGCCTGCAGGCCCGGGGCGATCTGGAAGTGGATCTCCACCACACGGTGGAGGACGTGGGCATCTGCCTGGGACAGGCGATCCGCCAGGCGCTCGGCTCGGCCGAGGGGATCCGTCGCTATGGCACCCAGGTGCTTCCGATGGGCGAGGCCAAGGTGGAGGTGTCGGTCGACGTTTCGAACCGTCCCTTTCTCGTCTACCGGGTCGATCTCGCAAATGACCGCATTGGAAGCTTCGATGCGAACCTGGTTCGGGACTTCCTCTACGCCCTGGCACACAACGCCGGACTCGATCTGCACGTGGAGCTGCGTTACGGACGCAGTCCCCATCACGTGGTCGAGGCGGTGTTCAAGGGTACGGCCCGCGCCCTCCGCAGCGCGCTGGAACGCGACCCCCGTGTCCAGGGTCTGCCGACGGTGAAAGGGGCCTTGTAAGATCCAGCCATGACGGCCGCCCCCCGGATCGCCGTCGTCGACTACGGCGCTGGCAACCTGCGTAGCGTTGCAAAGGCCTTGGAACGCTCGGGATTGCTTCCCGAAGTGACCGGGGACCCGTCCGTCGTGGTGCGCGCGGACGCCGTCGTGTTGCCGGGCGCCGGTGCCTTCGCCGACGCGGCCACGAAGCTCGCTGCGGGTGGACTCGACGAAGCGGTGCGTGAATCGATCGCCAGCGGCCGGCCGTATCTCGGGCTGTGCCTGGGGATGCAGCTCTTGTTCGAGTCCAGTGATGAGCACGGCGCGACGCCGGGGCTGGCGATCCTGCCCGGGCGGGTCGAACATTTCCCGCCGATCGGAACGGACGGCGCCCGCTTGCGGGTTCCCCACATCGGCTGGAACCAGGTGCGCTTTTCGGGCTCCCACCCGATGCTGGAAGGTCTGCCCGACGAGGACTGCTATTACTTCGTGCACTCCTACAGGGCCCTGCCCGCGTGCCAGGAGGACATCGTGGGACGAGTCGACTACGGCGGTGAGTTCAGTGCGGCGGTGGCGAGGGACAACACCTTCGCCGTCCAGTTTCACCCCGAGAAGAGCCAGGGCGCCGGCCGGCGTCTGCTCGATGTGTTTGGGGCCTGGGTGCGATCATGCGGTTGAACCGAACCCTCATCCTGCTCACCTTCGCGGGGATTGCGGTGGCTCTGCTCGGCTGCCCGAAGCTCGCGCCGGTGGTGCAGCAGCAGGTCTTCTCTGCTTCGAAAGGATCGCTCGACCGCGTCGCCGTGATGCCTTTCTATCCACGACCGGAGCTGTTGCGCAGCCTGTCGGGTGCGACGGTCGATGGTCCGGCCGTCGCCGAAATCGTGGCCAGCTATTTCGCCGATGCCCTGCGTCAGCAAGGCGTCTCGGTGATTCCGCCCAACGATCTCGTGATCGCGTTTATGGGCGCGGGCACCGCGACGCCGCGGCTCGATCCTCGGCGCGCCACCGAGCTCGCTGCGCGCGAGTTCGGCGCCACCTCGGTGGTGTTGGGCGAGGTTTACCGCTGGCGCGAGCGCAAGGGCGAGGCGCTCGGCGCGAGTCGGGCCGCCAGTGTCGGCTTCGAGGTCAGGCTCTACGATACGCGCACGACACGGCGGCTCTGGAACTCCCGCTTCGACGAGACCCAGCGGCCGCTCACCGAAGAGATCCGGAATCTGCGGCGCTATCCCGGGGGCGGCAGCCGCTGGCTGACGGCGTCCGAGCTGGCGCGATGGGGAGTGGCTGCGTCGGTCGATGCTCTCGTGGCGGGGCAGTGGCGCGCTTCGAAGTAATTCCGGCCATCGATCTTCTCGACGGACGCTGCGTTCGGCTCACACAGGGGAAGTACGACGAGGCCACGGTCTATGGGGACGACCCGAGCGCAGTGGCGGCGCGCTTCGCCGAGCTGGCCATTGCCCGACTGCACGTCGTCGATCTCGACGGTGCCAAGGCCGGGAGACCCGTGAACGGTGACGCCATCCGCGGGATCGTCGCAGCCGTGGGCGACGTCCCGGTGCAGCTCGGCGGCGGGATCCGGAGTCTCGACGCGGTGGCCTCAGCCCTCGACGCCGGAGTCTCGCGCGTGATCCTGGGGACCGTTGCACTCCGGAATCCGGACCTCGTCCGCGAAGCCGCGCGCCGCTTCCCGAACCAGATCGTCGTGGGGATCGACGCCAAGGATGGGCGTGTGGCCGTCGAGGGATGGCTCGAGACCAGCGAGACCCGGGCGGTCGAGCTGGCGCCCCGCTTCGAAGCGGTGGGCGTGGCCGCCATCGTCTATACGGACATCGCCCGGGATGGGATGCTGAGCGGGCCCAATCTCGATGCCACCCTCGAGCTGGCCGACGCGGTCTCGATTCCCGTGATCGTGTCGGGCGGGGTGTCCAGCGAAGACGATCTGGTGCGCGCTGCCGGGTACAAGGATCGGGGCATCGCCGGTGCCATCGTCGGACGCGCGATCTACACCGGGGATGTGGACCTGGGGCGGGCACTGGAGAAGGTCTCTTGCTGCTGAAGCGGATCATCCCCTGTCTCGATGTCGACAAGGGCCGGGTCGTCAAGGGCGTGAAGTACGTCGACCACGTCGACGCCGGTGACCCCGTGGAGGTCGCCCGACTCTACGACGAGCAGGAAGCCGACGAGATCACGTTCCTCGACATCACCGCGAGTCACGAAGAACGCGGCATCCTGCTCGACATCGTGGCCCGGACCGCGGAGTCGGTCTTCATGCCGCTCACCGTCGGTGGCGGGGTACGCACGCTCCAGGACATCCGCGACCTGCTCAATGCCGGCGCTGACAAGGTGTCGATCATGACGGCGGCCGTGCACGACCCCGACCTGGTGGGCGAGGCCGCGGTGATGATCGGCACTGCCAACCTCGTCGTCGCAATCGATGCGCGCCGGGTCGCCCGCGATGGAGACGATGCGGTGCTGGTTCCCAGTCACCGCAAGCACGATGGCGGTGAGTTGGCGGGGGCGAAGCTCGCGCCCATCACGCAGGAGACCCGCTGGGAGGTGTGCACCCACGGCGGCCGGCAGCCGGCGGGCATCGACGCCGTCCAATGGGCGGCGCGCATGGCCGAGGCCGGCGCCGGCGAGATCCTGCTGACCAGCATGGACCGGGACGGCACCAAGAGCGGCTACGACCTGGAAATGTTGCGGGCCACGACCGATGCGGTCTCGATTCCCGTGATCGCGTCGGGCGGTGGGGGCAGCGCCGAGGACCTGGCGGCCGCCCTGGCAGACGGTCCCCAGGGGGGACACTGTCAGGCGGCCCTGGCGGCCTCGATCTTTCACTTCAAGGAAACGACGATCCCCGAGGTGAAGCGGCGACTTCGGGAGCTCGGAATCGCGGTTCGGGCAGCGGTTGGTTGATGCCCCAGGGGTGCTGCGCTATTTTGCCGGTCCGCACGAGAAAGCGCTAGAAGCTAGCGTACTTGTTGGGGTTTCCTGCGGCTCGCTGAAGGAAGTGCGGGTGGCGTTTTTCGACACGCGAGCCATCGAAACGCCACTCAATCGATACAGCGTTCTGGGGAGCGGAAGCGGCCCCTGTCGCCAGGAAAGACACGAAGCACGCATGCCCGTCATCAAGATCCGCGATACCGAGCCCTTCGAAGTAGCCATGAAGCGCTTCAAGAAGCAATGCGAGAAGGCCGGAATCTTGAGCGAGCTCAAGCGTCGCGAGTACTACGACAAGCCGAGCATCCGCAAGAAGAAAAAAGCGGCTGCGGCTCGAAAGCGCGCCATCAAGAAGCAGAGGCGGATGGCGCGGTAGAGCTGAAACAAGACCGGGGGCGCAGGCGGTTGGGTCGGATCCCGGAAGATACAATTCAGCAGGTTCGTGACCGCGTCGACATCGTCGATCTCGTCGGTCGGTTCGTCAACCTCAAGCAGGCTGGACGCAATCACAAGGGCCTCTGCCCGTTCCACAACGAGAAGACTCCGTCGTTCGTCGTCACTCCCGATCGGGGTACGTTCAAGTGCTTCGGTTGCGGCGAGGGCGGCAACGTCTTCGGCTTCCTGATGCAGATCGAGAACCTCAGCTTCCCCGAGGCGGTGAGGACCCTGGCCGCCCAGCACGGGATCGAGGTTCCGGAGACTGGAGGCGACCGGGAGAACTTGGCTCTGCTGTACGACGCCAACCAGGCGGCCCACGACTTCTATCGCCGGCAGCTCGCCGTGCCCGGGAACCCGGGCGCTCGCTATCTCGAGGCGCGCGGTATCGATGCCGAGACCATCGAGCGTTTCGAGATCGGTTTCGCGCCGGACCGTTGGGACGGCGTCGTGCAGGAGCTACGCCGCTGCAAGATTCCGGTAGAGCAGGGCGAGCGAGTCGGACTGCTGCTCCCGCAGCGCACGGGCGACGGACACTACGACCGGTTCCGGAACCGCGTGGTCTTCCCGATCCAGGACGTGCGCGGTCGCGTGATCGGCTTCGGCGGCCGTGCCCTGTCCGGCGACCAGGAACCCAAGTACCTGAACTCTCCCGAGAGCCCGATCTTTCGCAAGCGGGACGCGTTCTTCGGATTCCCCGACGCACTCGAACCGATCCGCCGTGAAGAGCGCGCCGTTGTCGTTGAGGGCTACTTCGATCGGGTGGCCCTGCAGCGGGCCGGGATCGATGCTGCCGTCGCAACCTGCGGTACGGCGCTGACCGAAGGGCACGCGCGCAACCTGCGCCGGCGCACGAAGAACGTCGTGCTGCTCTTCGACGGCGACGAGGCCGGGCAAAAGGCCATGGAGCGAAGCCTCGAGGTGCTGCTTCCCGCCGGCGTGCGGGTGCGCGCCGCCGTGCTTCCCGCCGGTGAGGACCCGGACGATTTCCTCGAGAAGCACGGTGCCAGCGCGCTTCGACAGCTCGTCGACGCGGCGCCGGCGGCCCTCGACGTCTGCATTCGGCGCGCCGTCGCCCGGGGTGTCTCGACACCGGCAGAGAAGGCCGATGCCGTGGCCGCGCTCACGAGGTTGCTGGTGCTGGTGGACTCCGACGTGGAACGCGGTGCCTACGAGCAGCAGCTGGCCCTGGCCGTCGGCGCACGCGAGGACGACGTGCGCTCGGCCGTCCGAGCCCAGCGGCGCGGCGACGACCCGCTCGATTCCGTTCCGGTCCGCCCGCGGATCGAGCCGGCCGAGATGCGCAAGTTGCGGCGCCTGGCCCGCAGCCTGCTGGAGCATCCCCAACTGGCGGGCGGCGTGGCCGTGGAGGCGCTCGACAGGGTCGGAGCTCACCCGGTCGTCGAGCTGATCCATTGCCTGGTTGGGAGTTCCGCCGAGAAGCGTTCGGTGAGTATCGACGAGATTGCGGGCGGACTCAGCGACGAGGCGCGCTCGCTCCTGTACGCGTTGGTCGCCGAGGACCTTCCTCTCGACGAGCCCGACGCCGAACGGATCATCCGTGACACGAATCGCTGGCTCGCGCACATCCAGGAAGCCTCGGCCCAGCGAGCCCTCACTGATGAAATGCGAAACGCCGACCCCGCGCGGCAGCTCGAGATCCTGCGTGCCAAGCAGGAGAATGCGCCGTCGCGACAGAGTTCAGATCCACCAGATCAGAGGTTGCATTGATGCGGTAGGCGCGGTCAGGCGTGACTACCCAACGAATCCTCCAAGCTCGAGAAGGACCCCCCCCATGGCGCCCCCCACTGGATCCTCGGAAACTTCCTCGTTTCGGACTTCTTCCTCCCGAACGGGTACGACGAAGAAGACGAAGCACGTGCGCCGCACCACGAGCACCAAGAGTGCGAAGGGAGCGGGCGACGTCTGCAGCCGCGATCTCGACCCGGTCGCCAAGGGCGTAGAAGTCGCCAAGGGCGCAGATACCAAGCGAAGGCTGACCAAGCCCCGCCGCAACGGTGGTCGCGCGGTCACGGAAGGACCGACCAACGATCCGGTGCGCGTCTACCTGCGCGAGATGGGGCAGGTGTCGTTGCTGACGCGAGAAGGCGAGGTCGAGATCGCCAAGCGGAATGAGAAGGGCCAACACGACCGACAGCACGCGGTCTTCGGGACCCCCTTCGGCGTCAGCGTCATCTTCGAGATCGCCGACCAGCTGAAGACGGACGAGATCACCCTCAAGTCCGTGCTGCACGGGCTCGATGACGTCGAGGCGAAGCGAACGCCGGACGAGAGGCGCCGCGACTTCTTCGCCAAGATCACGAAGATCCGCCGGCTCGAGGGCGAGGTGTCGAAGAAGCTGGCCTCGATCGCGAACCGACGCACCGGCGAGCTGACACGCCGGCGGCTGCGTGAAGAGGTGGCCGAACTCCATCACCAGATGCTTCAGGCCCTGCGCGAAACGGGTTTCGCCAAGCCGCGCTTCAACTCGGTGATCGGCCAGTTCGAGGAGATTGGCCGGGAGTTGCGCCGGCGCGAAGCTTCCGCCCGGCGCGCCGTCAGGGGCTTCGGGATGCCCTATCAGCGCTTCGCCGAGGTTGCCGTGCTCTCGACCCGTCGCAGCCAGCGCGGCCGCAAGGCCCTGGAGGATCTGGGAGGCGATCCCGAGCGCATCGCTGCGGTAAAGACGCGGCTCGAGAGCGTCGAGACAGAGATCGCCCGGCTCGAAGCCGAGCATCAGATGACGCGCAAGGAGATCCACACTGCGCTGGGGTCTCTGCGCGAGGCCAGCCAGCGGGCCCATCAGGCCAAGAGCGAGCTGGTCGAAGCGAACCTCCGCCTGGTCGTGTCGATCGCCAAGAAGTACACGAACCGCGGGCTCCAATTCCTCGACCTGATCCAGGAGGGCAACATCGGCCTGATGAAGGCCGTGGACAAGTTCGAGTACCAGCGCGGCTACAAGTTCTCGACCTACGCCACCTGGTGGATCCGTCAGGCCATCACCCGCGCGGTCGCGGACCAGGCCCGCACAATCCGCATTCCGGTCCACATGATCGAGACCATCAACAAGCTGGTCCGCGCCACGCGCTACCTGGTGCAGGTGCTCGGCCGCGAGCCCAGGCCGGAGGAGCTGGCCAAGAAGATGGAGCTGCCCGTCGACAAGGTCCGGATGGTGCTGAAGATCGCCAAGGAGCCGATCAGCCTCGAGTCGCCCGTGGGCGAGGAAGAGGACAGCGCCCTCGGCGATTTCATCGAGGACAAGAACGCGGTCGATCCCCAGGAGGCGACGCTCAGCCTGAACCTGGCGGAGAACACCCGCAGGGTGCTGGCCACCCTGTCACCCCGCGAGGAGGAGGTCTTGAAGATGCGCTTCGGCATCGGCAAGTCCGGCAACCACACCCTCGAGGAAGTGGGCCAGGATTTCGCGGTCACCCGCGAGCGCATCCGTCAGATCGAGGCCAAGGCGCTGCGCAAGCTACGCCACCCGAGCCGCAGCCGAATGCTCAAAAGCTTCGTCGACTGACGGACAGAGCGACAGCCGCGCTCACTCGAAATCGGGCGGGGTCACCTTCTGGATCCAGGCGGCATAGTCGCCGTCGTAATCCACAGCCTGCTGGCGCTCGCGGACACGCGATCGGATCGACTCCAGCGTCTCCGCCGCCATTGGCGGACAGCCGCGGAGCTGATTCGAAATCGGGTCGACCGGGTTCGAGCTGCGTTTGCGGACCTGCTCGGTGAGCTGCTCGCGGGCATCCGGATCGTCGCTGACGCCCAGGTAGGCCTCGATCAACGTAATCGCAACCGACTTGGCGTGCTTTCGGGACGCGACGATGTTGCCTTTCCCAGTGGCGACGTTGCCGGTCGCGAATACGGTCGGGAAGTCGGCCAGGCGACCCAGATCCCAGTCGACGAAGTCGAACAGCTCGCCCTTCATGGGGATGCCTTCGATCGGGAGCGGAACGCTGCCGATCGAGCTGATGACGCAGCTGCCGCGGCGCTCGAAGGTCTCGTCGGTCGGCGTGACCCGGCTGCCGTCTGCCTCGGTCTTGCGAAAGCGCAGGCCCACCAGCTGCCCGTCCTCGACCAGCAGCCCATCGGGCATGCACAGGGGCTCGAGCTTGAATCGGTACTTCTGCATGGCCTTCTCGAGCAGCTTCCTGCGACCGGCCCGCACTTTCTCGGCGCGCTTCTCGTCGGCGCCTTCGGGAATTTCCACCAGCGGCATGTCCTCGGCGCGGCGCCGGTAGTAGAGGGTGCAGCCGCTGAGGTCGAGGTCGTCCCACTCGAGTCCGTGCGCTTTGAGAATCTTCGGGATGCCCTTCACCTCGAGCTCGAGCATGGTGACTTCGATGCCGCGCAGGGCGAGCCTTGCCCGCGTCGTCTCCAGCATCAGCACCTTGACCACGTCGATCGACGCGAGCCCGCCGCCCACGACGATCGCGTCGTCCTGGACATCGAAGCTCTCGCCCCGATAGTCGGATTCCTGGGCGTGGTTGAACCACACGATGAAGGCGTTCTGGTAGATCAGACCCTTTCCCAGGTACGCGTCGGCGCCCTCGAGCGGCAGCCTGCGGTCGCGCCACGCCCCGTTGGCCAACACCACGCCGCTGAAGCCCCAGTCGTCGACCAGCTCCCGAAAACCGATGTCACAGCCGATCTTGGTGTTCGGCACGTAGTGGACGTTTGGCAGCGACAGGTGCTTGCCGATCGTGGTGTACTCCTTGTTGCGGAGCGCATGGTGCCAGCGGGGCAGACCGTCTTCGATCTTTCCGTAGGGGCGCGGGTTCTGCTCGAACACCACGACCTCGGTGCCGGCTTCGGCCAGTCGCCCGGCCATCTCGGCCCCGGCCACCGCTCCCCCGATCACGGCTACACAATGGGCGGGCTGGGTCATGCGGGGCCATGATAACGCGCGAGGTGGCGTTCGCAGAGTTCGAAGCGCTGTTCACAGCAGGCCGTCCGACCGAGTGCCAGACAGGCCCGGGCTCGTGCTGCTTGCGGCGCGATCCGACGGCTCCCGCGCTGCGGCTCGAACGGCACGCCCGCTGCTAGGCTCCCACCGAGGGCCCTTAGCTCAGTTGGTTAGAGCAACCGGCTCATAACCGGACGGTCCCAGGTTCGAGTCCTGGAGGGCCCACCGTCTTTCCCATTCATCGAGGGCTAGGCATGATCGAAGGAGGATGCCAGTGCGGCACGCTGCGATACACGGCTGGCGGTGAGGTATCCGACCTGAGTCATTGCCACTGTTCCATGTGCCGCAAGCTTCACGGCGCAGCGTATGTGACGTGGGCCGCTGTTCAACGCATCAAGTTCCAATGGTCGCAAGGGGAGGCTGCGGTCAAGGTATATCGATCATCGGAGACCATCGATCGGTATTTCTGCGGAAATTGTGGCTCGCAACTCATGTGCATCTTCAAGCCCGAGCCGGATGTCGTCTATCTGACCATGGGAACCGTCGACGGCAATCCGGATTGCCCACCGGGATATCACCAGTTCGTTGGATCCAAGGCGCCATGGCACGAGATCACGGATGACCAGCCGCAACATGACGCGTGGCCGGACAAATGAACTCAC